>OFGX01001874.1_pt1 | contig 11810 bp, 7 predicted proteins | sample 1521831 | NCBI WGS metagenome assembly OFGX01 (sample SAMEA3504080, study PRJEB24116) | mouse gut metagenome | biome: mouse gut; feature: mouse-associated habitat; material: faeces | place: Denmark | collected 2011
AGGAAAACCGGAAAAGCTGCGTCTCTGGGCCACATTTCATCCGGAAATGACAAGCTGCGGGGAATTTGCAGAAAAATGTGCCGCGCTCAGAAGGGAAGGTATCCTGTTCTGCGCCGGCGCCGTAGGGGTACCGGAGAATCTGGAAGTGCTGCAAAGACTCCGTGAAATGCTTCCCCGGGAAGTCTATCTGTGGATCAATGCAATGGACGGTCTGGGGCGTTCTTACACAGAGGATGAGTTTCAGCGTTTTTCATCCATTGACCCGTATTTTTACCGGGAGATCAGGCCCGTCCCTGCAGATGAAAGCCTGTGCCGCAGCCGTCTGTTTGTGGAAGCCGATGGAACGGTCCGCAGATGCAATATCAGTGCGGCTTCCGGGAAAAACTGGTATGAACATCCGCAAGGGCTTTTTGAAGAGATGCCCTGCCGCAGAAAGCGGTGTTCCTGTTATCTGGCTTACGGGGGACGGGAGGATGCAGTAAATCATGCGCTGTTCGGGCCTGATCCGGTGTTCCGTATTAAAACGAAGTGATTTTTCCAGCTGTGCGGTTGCAATCCGGCTATTCCCTGTTATTTTCTCCCCATACACATAGCTGGTCTAAAACAGCCATCAGGGATCTGCCCCTGTCACTCAGGCTGTATTCAACCTTCGGCGGTATCTGAGGATACTCTTTTCTGATGACGAGCCTGTCTGCCTCCAGTTCCTTCAGATTATTGCTGAGAGTTTTGTCCGATACTTTTTTCAGATACCGCCTTAACTCATTGAACCGCACAACGCCAAACTCCAGCAGGCAGTAAAGTATGACCATTTTGTGCTTACCGGATATAAGGGACAGCGTATAGCTGAACCCTGTATCCTCGAAATTCGCCTCTTCGATATAATTCTTTATCATTTTACACTTTCCCCAAAGACAGTACTTGTATTTTTTCTGTTACACTTTATAATTATATACATGGACACAGTTCCTGTCAATCCTATATAAGAAACGAGGTAATTGCAATGAGAAAAAAACTCAACATAACAGAAGGCATCTTCCCAATGCCGGTTTTAATGGTAGCTACCTACAATGAAGACGGCAGCGTTAATGTTATGAATGCCGCCTGGGGTACCATGCAGGAAAGGGGCAATGTAGCACTCAACCTGACGGAAACACACAAAACGGTAAAGAATATCAAGGCAAGGGGAGCTTTTACAGTAAGCATCGCTGATGCCGCCCATGTGGTGGAGGCAGACTATTTTGGTGTCGAATCAGGTAACAGGGTTCCAGACAAATTCGAGAACAGCGGCCTCACCGCAAGTAAATCCGAAACCGTGGACGCTCCGGTCATCAACGAATTTCCACTCTGTCTTGAATGTGAGTTTATTGAATATCAGGACGGAAAATACGGATGCGGTGTCATCGGCAAGGTCGTAAATGTCACAGCGGACGAACGTGTCATGGCCGGCGGCAAGGTTGATATGTCCCTGGTAAACGCAATCGCTTTTGACCCCTATACACATGGCTATTACAGGGTGGCCGAAAGAGTGGGGGAAGCCTTCAAAGACGGCCTGCAGTTAAAGAAATAGCAGCTGCGCTATTTTCGGACATTGCAGTAAATATTGTTCCGATGTGAAAATATTTACCCCAGGTGGAAAATGAACAAAGAAGGACACCAGCTTTTAGTACTCTTAGAGATCTGTTTAATGCGTAAGTAATAAGGAAGTACATAACGCTATATTGCATACTCTGGACTAACTATTACGATTTACTCTCAACGCTTTACGATATTCTGCCGGCGTCATGCCATATAATTTTCGGAAGGTCTTTAAGAAACTGCTATAATCAGAGAACCCGCTTTCTGTACTGGCATCAAGGATAGTTTTTCCCTCCGCAATTGCCCGCCTGCAATGCTGCATACGAAGGTGTGTTAGGTAACTATGAGCACTTTCACATGTATACTCTTTAAAAATACGTGAAAAATGCTCACGACTGATATGAAGGTTCTGCGCCAGCGAATTAATATTCAGAGTCGGATCAGTATAATGGGACTCCATATAGTCTATAGACATAGTAACTAATGGATTAGAAAAAGAAGGCGGACAGAGGCTATTATCCCGAATAATCTGATGAATGGTAAGGTATAATTCAGCAATCTGATAATAGTACATCGTATCTCTGAGATCCTTATCCATCTTCGCTGTCGCAGACATCCGCTCGCATAATTGCCGTATTTCCCACTTGGCCGTTGCATTCTCACTTAAAATAATAACATCTGCCTCTTGCTGTTCATAGCCTGGCCATGCGGATAGAGCTTCATTCGTATACAGAGTGCTATGATAGAAGTCAGGATCAATGTGAATAATAATCCGATCATATAATGTACAGTCTTCTGCTAAAACCATCAAATGGGTCACATTTGGAGAAATCAAGAAAAATTCGCCGGAATGCAATGTATAGTGCTTGCCGTTGGCATAGTAATTAACACATCCAGAAATCAACAGTATAAATTCATAATATGGATGGGCATGCAGAATGGAGCGTTTTACACTGCAATTGGAATAACGTTCTACCAAAACCTTATCCTGTGTAAGTGCAAGCGCCGCTTTTTCTTGAGTAAGCATAGAATCCATATAATGTGACATTTTGTGATTGATCACTTCTTAATCCTCTCATTTCTAATATGTGTTGTGGAGTATAACATAAAGATGTCACAAATTGCAAGTACTTCCATACAAAAACAAGAGAACCCAGCCTTTCCTTTCTGGTATTCTATGGATATACTAGATGATCATCGAAAAGAAAAAAGGAAAGGAAATTAAATTATGAATAATAAAAAAATTCGTCCCTTTGGAATTAGAGATGAAATAGGTTATACGTTCGGCGATATTGGCGGTAGTTTTGTAAACATATTTGTGGATAGTTTTTTTCTGACATTTTGTACATATGTATTAGGAATCAGCGCCGGATGGATGGCTGGACTGTTTTTGGTCGCACGATTATGGGATGCAATAAATGACCCGATTATCGGAAGTTTTCCGGATCGATGGCACATAGGTAAAACTACGGATAAATTCAAGCCCTACATCAAACTGTTTATGTTGCCATTGGCTCTAAGCGGCATTTTGTGTTTCCTTAAGGTACCCTTTACAGGAATTGCGCTGTATGCATGGGTTGCGTTTGTATATATTTTATGCGGAATGTGCTATACAGGTACAAGCATGCCTTATGGCGCAATGGCTTCTGTTATAAGTGACAATCCTCTTCATCGTGCAGCACTTAGCCGCGACCGCAGTATCGGTGGTATGCTGGTGGGAATGACCTTTATCAGCCTAGTTGCTGCGGTTTGTTTTGACAGCAATAATAATATTCTTCCAGAACGATTTACTTTAATGGGGATAGTGGCTGCTATTGGATGCATTATCAGTTATACGATCACGCTGCATAACTGTGAAGAACGCGTTCACCAGCCCGTTCGTAAGGAGAAGTATAATTATGGAAAGGTTCTGAAACAGGCATTCCATAACCGGCAGTTAATAGGTGCGATGGTTGCAACTATTGGAAGTTGTATGTATCTGACCTGTACCAGCCAATTGAGGAATTATATTTATATTGAATACTATGCAGATGCCAGAGCCTTGTCTTTCGTCAGCCTTGCTAATATGCCGCTTACCCTGATTTGCTTTCCGTTTATTCCAAAACTAATCCAAAAGCTTGGCAAGCGTACGGCAGTTCTGGGCGGTGCAATTTTTAGCCTTATAGTCTATGGCTTCCTGTTGTTTGTGCCGATTCAAAATGCTTATATCTACAGCATTATTAATTTGACTGCTTCTATCGGACAGATTATATTCGTAATGTGTGTATGGGCGCTGGTAACTGATTGTCTGGATTACGGTGAATGGAAAGATGGTGACCGTAATGATGGAAGCTTCTACAGTATATTCACATTTGCGCGGAAACTCGGCAATACGATATCCAGTTCGGTTTCGGCATCTGCCTTGACAATGGTTGGATATGTAAGCGGTATGAATATTGTCCAAACATCGGAGACGGTTGCCGGCATCCGTATACTCGTCTGTATCATGCCTGTTATTGCGGCAGCTATAGAGATTATCGGTGTAGGATTTATATTTACGTTGGATCAGAAGACTACAGACCAGATGTATGCTGAATTAGCAGAGCGCCATAGGTCTGGAGAAACAGAGTAGGAGGTGCCAATATGCCTGAGAAAGTTGTATCTTGTTCTTGTGGAATGTTACGTGGCGTAACCGATGGCGTAACAGCTGTTTTTAAAGGAATACGTTACGCAGTTGCCGGACGCTGGGAATATCCTTCCCGTGTCACTGGCTGGGATGATATCTATGATGCGACATCCTATGGTGACTGCTGTTATCAGCCACGCGCTTTTTATGATGAAGCTGCCGTTTCTGACAAAGCATTCTATTATAACGAATTCCGAAAAGATGAGTACTATGCTTACAGTGAGGATTGTCTGTTTCTGAATATCTGGGCGCCGGAAAATGCCAGAAATGCCCCTGTCATCTTGTATATACATGGCGGCGTTTTCACTGGAGGATGTGGATATGAAAAACATTTTAATTGCCCTGCCTGGCCGCAATATGGAGTAATCGGGGTTACGATTAATTATCGTCTCGGACCATGGGGATTCGCCTGCCTGCCAGAAATCGCCGATGCGGACGGCATAACAGGCAACTATGGGCTATACGACCAACTTGCCGCGCTGCATTGGGTGAAGGATAATATTGCATATTTTGGAGGAAATCCTGAAAACATTACATTAATGGGACAAAGCGCTGGTGCTATGAGCGTACAGCAATTATTAGGAAGTCCATTGGCAAAAGGGCTCATAGCGCAAGCCGTAATGAGCAGTGGCGGCGGAGCCGGACAAGCATTTGATCCGGTTCCGAAGGAAAAGAACATACGGTTTTGGAAAAAGGTTCAGGAAAAGCTGCAAGACCGGGATATCCAAAACTGCACACCGGAAGCATTATTCCGTGCATGGCAGGAATGCGCTGCAGAAAGTCCAGAAGAAGGATATCTTGCAACCTGCCCTATAATTGATGGACGCCTTGTTACAGATACAACCGAACATATTATGGAAAGAAACGAACAACTGCATATTCCTTGTATGGTAGGAAGTACCAGCGAAGATATGATACCGCCGATCCTGTTCCAAATGAACCGTGACTGGGCATATACGCAGACCCGGTCTGGCTGCCCAAGCTATACATGGCTTTTCGCACGTCAGCTTCCCGGTGATTCGGCAGGCGCATGGCATAGTTCGGATTTATGGTATTGGTTCGGTACTCTGGATCAATGCTGGCGTCCTATGACAAAACGAGATTATGACTTAAGTAACACTATGGTGCAATATCTTTGTCATTTTGCCGAAACAGGTAATCCTAATGGTACCGAATTGCCTGTATGGGAGCCTCAGGAAGCAGCCAACGACTATGCTATGTGTTTTGGCGATGAGGATTGTACCATGGGCAGGATTAGTATGGAGCAATTGCAGCAAACGATGCAGGCCAATTCAGGTAAGGGAGAATAAGGCTGTTAATAAATAATAAGCGGAAATAAGGGAATCTTCGGCTCATATGGGTCAGGATTTCCCTTATTTTGAACAAAATTCGGAGTGATTGAGGACTATAAATGCAGTAAGAATAGGAACATGGCGATGAGATTATGTAAATATGTTAAGACCGTGGAAGCGCGGGAAAATTATTATTCTATTATAACGAACAGCATAGAGATCCGGTTGTTTTTCCTGACAGACAATATTGTGCGCATCCGTGCCGGATTCGATGGGGACTTTACAGAGGAATCCTACAGCCTTATCCTGACAGCATGGCAGGATCGAATGGACGATTTGATGGAAAGATACCGCAAGCGCATCAGTACTGCTTCTGCTGTTTTATCTATGCTGGATACAGAATATATCATACAGGGCAAAGCATTAAGAGTGTCGATAGAAAAGGAACCATTCCGAATCTGTATCTTTGATGCGGACGGGACTATGCTACATGCAGATATCCCAGAACTTTCATATATGGAGGACAGTAATCTACGACGTATACACACAAGCGAGATTGCAGAAGATGACTGTTTTTACGGTTTTGGAGAAAAGACTGGAGAATGGAATAAGGCAGAGCACTTTATGAGTATGAGTCCGAAAGATGCAATGGGATATAACCCGAAGAAAACAGATTCGTTGTATAAGCATATTCCTTTTTATATTAAGCTAAATCGTGGGACGAAAAAGGCAGTCGGCTATTTCTATCATAATACTTATGAATGCGATTTTGATATGGGACGTGAAAAAAGCAATTATTGGAAACTCCACAGTCGTTATCGTAGTGATGGCGGGGATATTGATCTCTTTTTCATCACAGGTCCATCCATCAGGCAGGTGGTCAGCCGCTATACTGATCTGACAGGAAAGCCTGTCCTGCTTCCGCGATATGCTCTGGGATATTTAGGATCTTCTATGTATTATCCGGAGTTGGAATCAGATTGCGATGACGCCATCTTAGAATTCATTGATACTACTGTAGAAGAAGGAATTCCAGTGGATGGATTTCAGCTGTCCTCTGGATATACCGCACAGGAAACCAGGGCGGGTGTAAAACGATGTGTCTTTACCTGGAATGAGAAACGCTTCAAGAATCCGGAAGATTTCTTTGCGCAGATGAAGAAGCGGGGAATTGTTGTTTCGCCAAATGTAAAACCTGGCCTCCTGCTTGTACATCCGAAACTGGAAGAACTAAAAGCAAAAGGCATCTTCGTAAAAGACAGCGAGGATAAGGATGCAGGAATCGGTGCATGGTGGGGCGGCAAAGGTGTATTTGCGGACTTCACGAATGAGAAGACACGGGTAGCCTGGAAAGATATGTTAAAAGAAAATATATTACTAAAAGGTACAAATTCAATCTGGAATGACAATTGCGAATATGACAGCCTGGTAGACAAAGACTGTCAATGCGATTTTGAGGGCAGGGGCGGCTCGATCGGACAGCTGAAATCGATCATGCCCAACCTGATGTGCCATATTACCGACGAAGCAATTCATGAAGCTTACAAGAATATAAGATCCTTTATCATATGCCGTTCCGGACATTGCGGTATCCAGAGATATGCTCAGACCTGGGCAGGTGATAACCTGACCTGCTGGGATTCTCTGAAATATAACATTGCAACAATTCTTGGTATGGGATTGTCTGGCGTGGCGAATCAGGGATGTGATATTTGCGGATTTTATGGCCCGGCACCAGAAGCAGAACTGATGGTTCGTTGGATACAGAATGGAATCTTTCAGCCCCGTTTCTCAATACATTCAACGAATTATGACAATACCGTAACTGAGCCCTGGATGTATAGCGGCTACACACAATATGTAAGAGAAGCAATTAAGTTCCGCTACCGTCTGATCCCATATCTCTATTCATTGATGGCTCGGGCACATGAAACCGGGATTCCTTACATGGAACCGATGTGCAGCGCGTTTCAGCAAGACACGAACTGTTATAATGAGGGGGTGGATTTTATGTTGGGAGATTCACTTCTTGTAGCAAATGTTGTTGAAAAGGGCGCTTCCATAAGAACGGTTTATCTGCCGGATGAGGAAGTATTCTACGATTTCTATACTCGCGAAAAGTACAAAGGAGGAAGGGTTATAGAGATTCCGGTAGAACTTGGAAGCATTCCATTATTTATTCGTGACGGAGGGATTATACCTTTTGCCTCCAGTCAGCTCCATAATCTGATGACGCAGAAGGAGCAGGGGCTTTACATCATCTGCGCCGCTGGAAGAGATGGGACATTCATGCTATATGAAGACGATGGATACTCCATGGAATATGAAAATGGTAATTATCTAAAAACTCAGATTATTATGACAGCCGGAGAAATAACTGTACTAGAATTTCTCCGTGAGGGCAGATATGTGACAACGATAAATACGATACAGCTTGATATCATTCATAGAGAAAAAGCACCGTTCTGGGTTAGTGTAGATAATAAAATGCTGAAACACTATCTGCACCGGAAAAAGTTCGATGAATCATCCTCCGGCTGGTACTATAGCCAAACATTGAAATCCGTACAAATGAAATATCCCAATCTGTCAAAAAATTACCGGGTAGTTATATCTTTTGAGCAGTTTGATATGATAGGCATGTAGGCGCAAAGCATATTCGTTAAGAACACGGACAGACAGCAGCTGCCGGATGATGCGATATATAATCCGTACATAAAATGAGAGGCAAAACCAGAAAAGGCAGGATATGATTAAATAGATTACTGCGGAAAGGAAACTAGAATGAAAATAGATATCATCACACTAAATCAGGAAAGAAACGTTACATTAACGGCGTATATCCAAGCTGTCGGCGGAGAATACCGTTATATATCCAGACGTCCGTCAATATTGATAACGCCGGGAGGCGGCTATCAGTACTGTTCGGAGAGAGAGTCTGATCCAGTCGCAATGGCATACCTAAAAGCCGGATATCAAGTTTTTATCCTTCGATATTCCACCCGTGAGTATGCTATATGGCCTAATCCGTTAGATGATTATGAACAGGCAATGTCTCTTATTCGTTCTAAAGCAGAAGAATGGTGCTTGTATCCAGATAAAATTGCCGTGCTCGGATTTTCCGCAGGAGGGCATCTTGCAGGATGCGCCGCAACGATGTCACAGAATAGGCCGGATGCAGCTATATTAGGATATGCGGTGACAAAAAAAGAGAGCATAGCACACTGTGAGCCAACCGCACCGGATGTAGTATCCGCAGTAGATATCCATACCTGCCCCTGCTTTGTATTCACTACGCGGAATGATCAACTTGTACCAGTTGAAAATTCCATTGAATTCATCCAGGCGTTAGCCCATCACGGAGTTTCTTTTGAAAGTCACATCTATGCATATGGGCCGCATGGATTTGCGACAGGGGATTCGTCTGTACAATATAGGAGTCCTATTATCTGCAGCCGCGTCCCGCACTGGGTAGCAGATAGTATTTCCTGGCTGAAGGACATCTTTGGGGACTTTGGGGTGAACTGTATGACAGAGCCGGTTTGCCAAAAGCATGTTACTGGAGATTATGACGATTTCCTCTCTGTGAGATGTACATTTGGATATCTAAGTACATATGAACCTGCGAAAAAAGTAATGCAGCCATTCATGGATTGGCTCAATATTCATCGGGAAGAGGTTGCGCACAATATCGGCCAGGCAGCCCACCTTCGAACTGTGAAGCTGGGAATGGCAGGCTTTCATTCAGTAACAGATGACCGAACATTACGTGAAATAATAGAAAATACGAATCTTCCTGTGGAAAAAATAGCAGAACTTGACTGCTCATTAAGAGAGATTCCAAATCATAGAACAACGTGATTTTTTACCTAAGAGTGGGGGAAGCCTTCAAAGACGGCCTGCGGTTAAAAAAATAACAGCAGCCATTTTTCTCATGCGCACTGTGCGCATGGGGAAAATAGCTGCCGATGCAGCCGCGCTCCGGCGCGGGTGCGCGTTGGAGTGCACACCTTTTTCATTCTGAAAACCGAATCCGGTCGATCAGGCTCTGTTTCTTAAAGCTGTGATCCACAAGGTACGTCACCAGCAGCTGCACTGCCAGCACCGCCAGGATCAGCACCACCGCCGGAACCACCGGATACCGGTAGTTCATGATAGACCACATTCCGGTCTCCCTGGCCCATAGAAATGCGGCGTATCCAAGCAGGCTGCCAATCCCCAGGGACAGCGCCAGTGTTCCCAGCGTGTAGAACAGCCCTTCCATTTGCAGCATATTCACGGTCTGCCGCCCGGACATCCCGATGGCCTGCAGCATTCCCAGTTCCCGGCGTCTGACATACACGCTGTTGATCATGGTATTGACCAGGTTCAGGATTCCGATCAGGCCAAAAATGAGCAGCATTCCGTAGCAGATATACAGCACCATTCCGATGGTCCTCCCGGCCTCCTCATAGGCTTGCGTATAAGTGTCCATTTCCACATATTCCAGATTTCCGATCAATTGCCGGACTGCTTCTTCGGCGGTCTGTTCCATTCCGGATTCCACCGTGATCTCAAAGCAGTCTGTCAGATCGGTTTCGCAAATGCTTTGAAGCGCGTCAGCCGGCATGGCAAGCCAGGTTCCGCCAAGGCTTGTGGGGCCGTTTGTGACTGCCGCAATGCGAAACTCCTTAGACAATATGTTCTCTCCGTCCAGAATTTCCATGCGGATCGTTTTGCCGGGCTTCCAGTCCTTCATCTCTTCGAACCGGTCCCGGAACCGCTCTCCCAAAATGATTCCGTTTCCCTCCGCCAGTGACGGGTCCTCCAAAGACCCTTCCGCTACATAGTCCGAAAGCGCCGCAAGCGCCTTGCTGCTGATTCCCGTAATATCACTCTGCAGCGGACTGCCGTCGTCTTCCACCGGGCCTTCCAGCCGGACGGAAACAGCTCTGTCCACATCAATGTCCATGACTCCGTCAATCCGAAGGATCTGTTCCTTGAGCTCCTCTGTCATCGGGTTATTCTGCTGGATTCGATTCAGGGCGCGCTCCGGATACATCGGATGTGACCACGAATCCACAGATACCCGAATATCTTCCCGCAGCCTCGCTCTTGCCATGTCCTCCGGGTCCATGCAGCTGCAGAGCGCGGCCACCACCATAAACAGGATTCCCGTTGCCCCAAGTGTAAAAATCGTCATGACTGTGCGCTTTTTGTTCCTGGTCAGGTTTGTAATGGTAAGCTTGCGCGTATTGATCTCCTCATAACCCTTTCTGCACTTTCCCGACGTTTGCGCGGGTTTGCGCCTGCGGTGCCAAAGCCGTGAAATCCGCTTCCTGGCTGCTGCGGCATTGTGTTCATTTCCCTGATAACGGAGCGCCTCTATGGCGGAAATTCCAGCCGCCGTGCGCATGGGCTTTTGCAGGGAAATGTATACCGTGGCCAGGCTGATCAGGATGCCAAACCCGATAATCCATGGCCGGATCAGATTTACTTCGCCGCTTTCTGCAATCCATTTCATCTGTTCGGCTAAAGCAGGATCGCTGCTCACACTGTATCTGGCCGACACGCGGATCATCTGCACGCCTGCGGCAAGGCCCGGAAGTATCCCCAGCGGAATCGCAAACGCCGCGACCGCAAGCCCTTCCCGGAAAACCAACTGGCGGATCTGCCGTTTTGTGGCGCCTACCGCGCGCAGCCTTCCGTACTCCTGTACTTTATCCAGCATAGACACATAGTAAATTCCATAAATCGTCAGCGCCCCTGCAAGCGCAATCATGGCCAGAACCATCCCAAGGCCGCTGTACAAAGCCGGATCCACATAGTTTGCCAAAAGGTATTCCCGGTTCAGATCCATGTCTCTTTTCGTAATCCCATATTCCCCGCCGAGCAGTTCGACCCGTTCCCCGATGCCGTCGGTGAGCATCCCCTCTGTGCCGGCCAGCCGAAGATAGATCCGGTATCTGTGCTCATCCGCTTCCAGCATTTCCCTGGAAAATGCATCCGAAACGAAGGAAAAATACAGTTTCTCCCTCACGGAAATCTCGGAGTCCTCGAACATTCCCACGATGGTAAATTCCCGGCTCTCCCGGGTTCCGTTTTCGGTGTCAGGCCGGAATGGAATCAGAATCCGTTCTCCCACTGCCCCTTTCAGCCCCATGGCTTCCAAAATCCCTTTTGACACGACGATCTCATCCGCTTTTTCCGGAAATCTGCCTTCTGACAATTCCTGTCTGGAAAGCTCCGCCGCTTCCTGGTCAATTTCATATTTCCCCTTTTCTGTCCTTGATTTTTGG
>OFGX01001877.1_pt1 | contig 11802 bp, 10 predicted proteins | sample 1521831 | NCBI WGS metagenome assembly OFGX01 (sample SAMEA3504080, study PRJEB24116) | mouse gut metagenome | biome: mouse gut; feature: mouse-associated habitat; material: faeces | place: Denmark | collected 2011
CGTCCAGAAACAACTGGTTGCAGCTTAGCTTTACTGAGCTTCGTAGCCTATCAAGATTTTTTATCCATATCTGCATGGATATAGCTGATAACATCTTTCGCGTTCATTTCCGTTCCCTCATATCCGGTTGAGCAGTTTTTTACCGCCTCGCGCATGCTGCAGTCCGGTTGTTAGCTCTGCCATAGAAATCTCCCCTTCCAGATACAGGATCACTAGAGAGGTATTTCTTTTCCGATGCCAATCATTTGTAGTAGCCAGATCCTTGATTTCATCCTGAGAAAACCGGCTATCAAAGAATGATTTGTACTTCTCAATCATTGCTGGAATCAATTTCCGAACCATTTCCCAATCATGCTTCAGTTGTTCAATGGTGGTATCCCGTCTGAGTATGTAATCATCAAGGAGCGTTTCTGCATCTGGGTATCCTTCAAGATGGATGGACATCTTGACAATCAGTTCCTGCTGATCGAGCGCCAAAGTTTGTGTACCAGAGAGTCCATTTTGAAAAGTACTAATGAAATCCTGTTGTTCTACGACACTCATCTGGTCCAGCGCATCCTGCACTCGGTCATGTATTTCTTTGTCTTTCCAATACCTGCAAAGCAGTTCCATCTGTCTGTCCTTCCCGGGAGTTGGACTGCCCTGCACTCTGTCAAAGCTGGGACTGGCCGATGGAGCATAGCTGATCAGGTCCAGATTATGCAGTCTCATTTCACTCCATGTTTCTACCATTCGCAGTATGTTATCGATAGAGCGCTCTTTACAAAAGTTTGTCCACATATTTCTAATCAGTCCGTTCATATCGGTTCCTCCGTGATCTGCGCAAAATGGGGAATGCAACCACACCTGCCAAAACGACAAAAAGCTGCGCGCAAGTATGCACACAGCTATGAACGGGTTTCTGATAAACAAAAAACCGCCCCGATAATAGGAGCGGCAATCGTTTTTCTGTCGAAAAACGCTGTTTTCCGTTGGAGCAGATGAGGGGAATCGAACCCCCGTATCGACCATGGCAAGGTCGTGTTCTACCATTGAACTACATCTGCAAAAATGGCGGTCCAGATGGGACTCGAACCCACGATCTCCTCCGTGACAGGGAGGCATGTTAACCACTACACCACTGGACCATTTATAAATGGTGCCGACTACAGGACTTGAACCTATGACCTACGCGTTACGAGTGCGTTGCACTACCAGCTGTGCTAAGTCGGCGCTGTCGTTAGCCTCTTGGCTGACTGCTTGTTGATAATATCACGGGATGCCGGAGCTTTGCAACTGTTTTTTATGCGATTTCCGGGAAAATCTGCCAAAACTCTGCAGTCCGGGTCACCGCTCTCCATAGCGGATGCTGATGTATCCGGGTTTCTCCCTCCTTCGCACCCAATGAAGCCGATATCCATCTCTCTTTTGATTTGCATGTAAAATCACCCGATGCCTGCAGAAGCGCCGATCACCGGGTGATTCAACCATTCATTCTGTCTAGTCTAAGCCGCTGCTGAACACACTCCAGGAATCCGGCTCTGACTGCACATCAGAGACGCTCTGAGAAGCTCAAACGTTCCTCCGCCTTCCAGCCACGAAGCCATTACATGACTGCGGGATGACTGGCAAAAATCTTCGATTTTTCCCAGTCAGTCGGCAGTCTCATACCCGTTCGGGTTCATGGACTGCCACTTCCAGGAGGAAGCACACATGTCATCCAGATCATGCTGTGCCTTCCAGCCCAGTTCCTTTTCCGCCAGCGCACAGTCTGCATAGCATTCCGCAATGTCTCCTGCACGCCTCGGCCTGATCTGGTACGGGATCTTCTTCCCTGCCGCCTTCTCGAAGGCATGGATCACATCCAGCACACTGCTTCCCTTTCCGGTCCCCAGGTTGCAGGTAAACACCCCTGCCCGGTCTTCGATCTTCTTCAGCGCATCCACATGACCCCTTGCCAGGTCCACCACATGGATGTAGTCTCGCACGCCGGTGCCATCCGGTGTGGGATAGTCGTCTCCGAACACACCCACTTCCTTCAGCTTGCCCACTGCCACCTGCGCCACATACGGCAGCAGGTTGTTCGGGATCCCCTTCGGGTCCTCACCGATCAGCCCGGATTCATGGGCACCGATGGGATTGAAATACCGCAGCAGTACCACATTCCATTCCGGATCCGCTGTGTGCAGATCCGTCAGAACCTGCTCGAGCATCCACTTGCTCCAGCCATAGGGGTTCGTGCAGACACCCTTCGGACAGTTCTCCGTGATGGGGATCTCTGCCGGGTCGCCATAGACCGTGGCGCTTGAGGAGAAGATGATGTTCTTCACCCCGTGATCCCGCATGGCTTCCACCAGGTTCAGCGTCCCGCCGATGTTGTTCTGATAATATTCGATGGGCTTCGAGACAGATTCACCCACGGCTTTCAGTCCCGCGAAATGGATCACTGCATCGATGTCCTCTTTATCAAACAGATCCTGCAGGGCATCCTTGTCCCGCAGATCTACGTTGTAAAACCTCAGGTCCTTCCCGGTGATCTCCTTCACCCGGTCCAGTGCCTTTTCAGAGGAATTTGACAGGTTGTCAGCCACGATCACCTCGTGACCGCTGTTGAGCAGTTCCACCGCTGTGTGACTGCCAATATATCCTGCGCCTCCCGTAACCAGAATTCTCATGGGTTTACTCCTTTGACTCGCTGACAACGAAGTCCACGGCCCCTTCCGGATCCTTTGTCAGGCCGATATACTGCGCACCCTTTGTCTTCACGACCTTGATGCCGTATCTGTCTGCATCGGCTTTGATCTCGTCATACCTGGACTGTACCTGTGGTGACAGGACCACCAGCTGGAACTCATCCAGGATATCCGTGTGAGCCCCGAAGGCTTCCGCCCTGGCAGTGACAGGCAGATGCTTTTCTTCGGCCCCCTTGTTCACCGCATTCGCAAACATCGCCGATGTACCGGCACCGACACACAGCACCAGAACGCTGAGAGGTTTCGTTTCTTCTGCTGGCGCGGTCGCAGCCTCTGCAGGTTCTGCCTTTTCAGGCACCATAATGGCTGCCGGCTCAGTGTCTGCAGTCTGGCCACCATCGACATCACCTTGTACGGCCTTCTCCGCTTCTTCCTGCACCAGGGTGGAGTCGTACGCTTTCACGAACGGAATATAGATCAGGGCATCCACCGCAATCAGAACCACCGAGCACAGCAGAGCCATGGGCGCCATGCCCGTTCCCAGGAACAGGCCCACAGGAGCCGGGGTTGCCCAGGGAAGGACGTAGATGAAGGAGTTCATGCTCAGGACATCAATGAAGAACTTGAACAGGACCGCATTGGCAATGGGTGCCAGCAGGAAGGGTACGAAGAAGTACGGATTCAGTACGATTGGGGCTGCAAACAGGACCGGTTCATTGACGTTGAAAATCACCGGGATGAAGGATGCCTTGCCCACTGCCTTCAGCTGCTTGGACTTGCACAGCCACATAAACAGGAATGGAACCACCAGGGTGCATCCTGTGCCGCCCAGACAGGCGATAAAGTTGTTGAAGCCGACAGTCAGGGCATGAGAAGCCTGTTCCCCATTCTGCACGAGCATCAGGTTGGCTTCCACATTGGCATAAATCGCAGCAGCCACTGCGGGCTCCACAATGGAGGGGCCATGTATTCCCAGGAACCAGAAGAATGCCATGGCACCGGCAATCAGGCCGAGTCCGAAGTAGGAATCCGCAGCGCTGAACAGCGGGGAGAACAGCGTGATCAGGCTCTCCGCAAAACGGACTCCGAAGAACTGCGTGGAAATGAAGTCAATGGCCACGCAGCAGAGAACCGAGAAAGAAAACGGAAACACGTTCTTGAATACATTGGAGATCACCCCGGGAACTTCCGGCGGCATCTTGATCGTGATGTTCTTCAGGGTGCAGAATTTGTACATGTTCGCGGTAATGAACGCCGCAATGAAGGAACACAGCAGGCCCTTGGTGCCCAGGTATGTCACATCGATGCCGCCATCGATTTCCGTGACTGCCAGCATGAGGTAGCCGGATATGGATGCCAGCATGACGGACACAACGTTCATGGTCATGCCTTTGGGCAGTTTCCGGGAGAAGCTCTCTCCCAGGGCACGGGCTGTGGTGGCTGCCACGAGAATGCCCACAATGCCCATGGACAGGTTGTAAACCCGCCACAGCCAGCTGCTGAGTTCAGCGGGAAGCGTCACCCCGAAGACTTCCGGGAGCGCTGCGCAGAGAATGAAGATGCTGGAGAACAGGATGGCCGGCATGGCTGCCAGGAATCCGTCACGGATTGCCTGCAGATAGGCATTCCCGGCGAGTTTGTTGAAAAAGGGCTTTCCCTTTTCAATAAATCCGATGATTGCATTCATGGTTTTCTCTCCTCGTTTTCTGTCGACTTGTCTCGATGAAGTTCCCTTATTTGTTTCGTCTGTACAGTTCCACCAGGTCGCCGATCACATCCCGCAGAAGGATCGTTGTCATGAGGTGATCCTGTCCGTGCACGAAAATGAAGCCCATGTCCATGTTGTCACCGGAGGCTTCCGCCGCCAGGATCTGGGTCTGGGACCGGTGTGCCAGGTTGATGTTTTCATCTGCGTCGGCCAGCAGGGCGTCCACATTCGCGAAGTTGCCCTGCCGGGCTTCCTTGAGCAGCTGCAGGAGGGTGCTTCTCGCATCCCCGGAGTAGGCCACGATTTCAAAGCCCACCATGTTCATTTCTTCTTTGTTCATGTCTGTTCCTCTTCTTTCTCTTTCTCTTACAGAATGGTTTTGGTTTCCGCCAGGTGTTTGTACCAGTACGCCGATTCCTTGGGATACCGCTCCTGGGTTTCGAAGTCCACGAAGAACAGGCCATAGCGCTTGTTGTATCCGTTGGACCAGGAGAACACATCCATCAGCGACCACAGGAAGTAGCCCTTGACGTTGACGCCGTCTTCGATGGCATCTGCGACAGAGGTCAGGTACTTGCGGATGTAGTCGATCCGGGGTTCATCCATGATGATCCCGTTTTTGAAGTCATCCTTGTACCCCATGCCGTTTTCCGTGATGTAGATGGCCTTGTAATTGGGATAGTCGCGCTTGATGCGCATGAGCAGGTCGTAGAGACCCTGGGGGTAAATCAGCCAGTCCCAGTCGGTCCGTTCCAGGCCTTCCTTGTAGATCCGTTCTCCAATGCCCTTCACCTTGTAGGATCCGGTTCCCTTGTCGCCGGTGCCGTTGTGGTGAATGGCATTTTCGCCGTTGTAGGCCTTCACAAAGTGGCTGGAATAGTGGTTGATGCCGAGGTAGTCGTTGCGGTCCTTTGCCTTCTCCAGTTCGACGAAGTCTTCTTCCGGGAAGTCATAGGAGGCGTTGTTCGCCGCGCAGATTTCATCCAGGGCTTCCAGCGTTTCCTTCGAGTAGCCGCCTTTGTAGGTGGCATCCAGCAGGAAGCGGATGCTCAGGGCATCGTCCAGGAATGCCGCATGGATGTCTTCCGGTGCATCAGAAGCCGGATACTTGGTTTCCAGGGAGTGCACCACGCCGATCTGCCCGCTGTACCCGTTTTCCTTGAAGAGGTTCACGACCCGTGCATGGGCCACCATCATATTATGGAGACAGGCGATGACTTTTGTCAGGTCATATTTGATTCCAGGCGGGAAGATTCCCAGCAGGTACTGGTTGGTCGCGATGGGATAGATTTCATTGAAGGTTGTCCAGTATTCGACTTCCGGATATTCCTCGAAGCAGAATTTCGCATAATCCGCGAAGGCATCCAGCGTGTCGCGGTTCAGGAAGTCCCCCTGGTCAAAGAGTGCCTTCGGTGTGTCGAAGTGGTGCAGTGTCACAAAGACCTTGATGCCGTACTTTTTCGCTTCCGCCAGCACATCGTGGTAGAACTTCACACCTTCCGGGTTGATGCGGCCGGTGCCTTCCGGAAAGATCCGGCTCCAGGCGATGGAAAGGCGCACACCGTTGACACCGAACATGGAGCACAGCTCCAGGTCCTCGGGATATTTGTGGTAGAAGTCACTGGCAGGGTCTGCCAGAAAGCGTCCCTGCTTCTCCAGGAATTCATCCCATGCCACGGGGCCCTTTCCACCTTCTTTTGTCGCGCCTTCTGCCTGATATGCGGCTGTGGCGCCGCCAAAGATGAAATCTTCAGGGAGTTTCTTCATACAGGTTCCTCCTTCTATATCGGTTCGATTTTGTTCGATTTTGTTTCCTGTGTTTGGTTACAGCTACAGTTTACGCAGGTAATAGCGTCTATGTCAACGGTTTCAATCAATTTTTCAAACAAATTATTTCAGATTTTGTTGGAATATACCGGTTTTTCTGTTTATTTCTGTTCGATTGTATTGACGTGCGTGACAGAACACGGTATAAAGGAACTGTGAAAGGAGCAACCAGATGCTGAAACGAGAACGACTGACGAGAATACTTCAGATGGTCAATGAAAAGGGCATCGTGGATACGGCGGACATCATGGAGGCACTGGCTGTCTCCGACATGACGGTGCGCCGGGATCTGGACGAACTGGAAAAAAGCGGCAAGCTCATCCGTGTTCGGGGCGGGGCACAGTCCCTGGACTACAACATCGACTTCGAGCTGTCCCACCTGCAGAAGTCCACGGTGCAGATCGAAGAAAAGCGGGACATCGCCCGCTATGCCGCCAGCCTGGTGCAGGACCATGAAACCATCTTCCTGGGTCCCGGTACGACCCTGGAAATGATGGCTTCCATGATCCCGGACAAGGACATCCGGATCGTGACTCCGTCTCTTCCCGCCTTCGAGGTGCTGAAGGAACGCATGGAGGACCGTCTGCTGCTGGTGGGCGGCACGTACCGGTCCAATACAGGAGCCTTTGTCGGTACCCTGACCAACCAGGTGCTGCGGGATCTGAAATTCACGAAGGCTTTCATTTCCTGCAATGGCATTGCAGATGACGAAATCACCACATCCTCCATGGAAGAAGGCGAAATGCAGGCCATTGCCTGCCGGAATGCCCGAAGCACCTTCCTGCTGGCAGACAGCCGTAAATTCAACCGGGAGGACTTCTATGTCTACGACCATCTGTACAACATCGACGAACTGATCACCGACAAATCCGTTCCGAAGGACGTAATCGACCACTATGGGGAATACACGAAGATCCTGCAGGTCAAAGGAGAGGAATAAATGAAAGGCGTAATTTTTGATTTCAACGGAACTCTGTTCCTGGACAACGACAAGCATGTGCTGGCATGGAACCGCATTTCACAGGAACTGCGGAACACGGACATCACGGAAGAAGAACTGCATGAAAAGATGAACGGGCGGCCCAACAAACTGATCATCCGCTACCTCAACGGCGGAGTGGAGGACAGTGCACTGGAGGATAAATACTCCCTTCTCAAGGAGGAGTACTACCGGGAGTTCTGCCAGGCAGATACAGAGAATTTCCACCTGATTAAAGGCGCCGAAGAGCTGTTCGACGATCTCACAGCCCAGGGGGTTCCCTTTACCATTGCATCAGCGTCCATCAAGCCCAACATCGACTTCTTTGTAAAGAACTTCCATCTGGACAGGTGGATGGACCCGGATTCCATTGTGTATGATGACGGGACCTACGAAAACAAAGTGGCGATGTTCGGGAAAGCCGCAGAGAATCTCGGCATGCCCCTGGAGGAACTGACAGTGATCGAAGACTCCCTGGCGGGGATCGACAGTTCTGTCAGGGCAGGCATCCGCGACATCCGCCTGCTGGATTCCGGACACATTCAGGACCAGGTGCGGGATCTTTCACAGATCACCCAGGTCGTCCAGGACATGACGGAAATCAAACGGTGAGAGCTTTGACGGATCCTTTATACAGGCAGTAAACAGGACAGATCAGCTTCCTTTGACACAGGACAGCCGGTCTGTCCTTTTCCATGCTGTCTCCAGGACCATTTACAGCAAGGATATTGCCGGCACTCAGACAGATTTCTCACTCTGTCCGGCTGTTATCCGGGGCATCACAACTGACGGAGATTTTCCGGTTTTTTAGAATAAAGCCGAGGTGAAGAAACATGTTCCATTACGGAAGCGGCAACTACGAGGCATTCGCCCACCCGCGGGTGCCAAAGGACATTGAACAGAAACACGCCTATATCATGGGAAGCGGTCTGGCGGGTCTTTCCGCAGCGTTCTTCCTGGTCCGGGATGCGAAAATGCCCGGGGAAAACATCCACATTCTGGAAAAGGACCCCATTCCCGGGGGCGCCATGGATGGCTGGCAGTATCCTCTGCTGGGGTATACCATGCGGGGCGGCCGGGAGATGGACAACCACTTCGAGGTGATGTGGGATATTCTGCGGGATGTGCCGTCGATCGAAAACGCCGACTGGTCTGTTCTGGATGAATACTACTGGCTGAACAGAGACGACCCCAACTACTCGCTGTGCCGGGTCACGCAAAACCAGGGACAGGACGCCCACACGGACAAGAAATTCGCGGTATCTGACAAAGCCCAGGAGCAGATCCTGAAGCTCTACCTGACGCCGGAGAAGGATCTGGAGAACAAAACAATCGAGGATGTCTTTGACGACGAAGTCCTGGATTCCAACTTCTGGCTGTACTGGCGGACGATGTTCGCATTCGAGAACTGGCACTCGGCGCTGGAGATGAAACGCTACATGCAGCGGTTCGTGCACCACATCGACGGTTTGCCTGACTTGTCTGCGCTGCGCTTCACACGCTACAACCAGTACGAATCCATGATCCTGCCCATGGTGAAATACCTGGAGGATCACGGCGTGAAGTTCGAGTATGGCGCAAAGCTGGAGGACGTGCAGTTCGTGATCCGTGAGGACGAGAAACTGGCGCAGTCCATCACCGTGAAACGGGATGGCAAAACCGAAACGATTCCGCTGACGGAAAACGATCTGCTGTTCATGACCGTTGGCGGTCTGGTGGAAAACTCCGCCTTTGGGTCCCAGACAGAGCCGGCAAAGCTGGATGACAACCTGTCGGATGACGGCGGCTGGAGTACCTGGAAGAAAATCGCAAAGCAGTCCGATGACTTCGGCCACCCGGAGAAATTCTGCGGGGATGTGGAAAAAACCAACTGGGAGTCCGCCACGGTGGAGACACTGGATGAAGAGGTCTTCCCGTACATCAAGGCCATCACCGGCCGGGATGTGCTGACCGGACATGTGGTCACAGGCGGGATCGTGACCGCAAAGGATTCCTCCTGGCTGCTGTCCTGGACCATCAACCGCCAGCCGCAGTTCCGGAACCAGCCGGATGGCCATGCCCTGGTATGGGTGTATGGTCTGTTCACGGACAGAGAGGGCGACTATGTGAAAAAACCCATGCGGGACTGCACGGGGGAAGAGATCTGCGAGGAGTGGCTGTACCACATCGGGGTGCCGGAGGACAAAATCCATGATCTGGCGGCGAACCACTGCAACACCATCCCCTGCATGATGCCCTTTGTCACGGCGTTCTTCATGCCCCGTCAGAAAGATGACCGGCCGCAGGTGCGTCCGAAGGGGTCGAAGAACTTTGCCTTCATTGGCCAGTTTGCGGAAACGCCGCGGGATACGATTTTCACCACGGAGTATTCCATGCGTACAGGCATGGAAGCGGTCTATGACCTGCTGGACATCGAACGGGCTGTGCCGGAGGTCTGGGGATCTGCCTATGATGTTCGGGATATGCTCAAGGCCGCGGTCCACATGCGGGATGGCAAGCCGCTGACGGAGATGGAGATGAACCCCATCGAGAAACTGGCGGTGAAGGAGATGCTCAAGAAGGTCAAAGGCACGGACATCGAGCTTGTGCTGAAGGAATACGGTGCCATTCCGGAAGAGGACTAGAAACTCCTGTTCTGCATCCGTTCAGTCAGTCTGTCTGATCTGCCGACTGCCGATGGCGGATGGTGACTCCGAACGGCATGGAATACCGGACTGGCTCCGCACATAAAAGAACCCGGAGGTGACGGAAGTCTGCACAAAGACTTCCGACACCCCCGGGTTTTTGTTCTGATCTGGACTTTTCCTGCAGTATCAGACACGGATGTATCCTGGTGCAGGATCCTACAGGCCGCGACGTTCATCTGCCAGAGGATCTTGCACGAGCAGGGGAAGATCGGCGGCATCCACTGTTCCGTTTACAATTCGGACCGGACGGTCAGTAAAGAGATTCCTGTATTCCCCATCAGGGAGTCCGGCGGGAATCCGGTCCGCTTTTTCCTGGAGCTGGAACAGCGCCCGGCAGCCATTGCGGTCCACCGCGAGAGAGCCGGTTTCATCATCCGGGTCATACAGGACAGGTGAGCCGGGTTCAAAGAATGCATTGCGGACTGTTTTGCAGTGGCGGATCCAGTCTTCCGCTTCCGGATCCCGGTTCCAGGAAATGGGGTCCTGATCAAAGATGCTGGGAAGATGGGATTCTTTCTGTTCCTGGCCGTGATACAGCATGGGGAGTCCCTTGAGTGTAAAGAGCAGGGCCGTCCAGTTTTTCCACAGCCTGTCGCTCCAGCTGCATGCCATGGCACGGGGCTGGTCGTGGTTTTCCAGGTACCGGAGCTTGATGTGATTCGGCGGAAGGATGGCATCCTGACGGATGAGGGCTTCTGTCCACTGGCTGACGGGAGCCTTGTTTTCCATCACCAGCAGCTGGTCGGGGAAGGCATCATAGTCGTAGAGCACATCAAATGCTGCATCACTCAGGGCAGATTCGCTTTCCCCCACTCTGCCCTGGTCACGGCAGAATTTGACAAAGGGCAGGTGACAGCTTTCAGCCAGCCAGAACATATCAGGATTCATCGTTTCGCAGGCTTCCCTGGCCTGTTTCCAGAAAGCAGCCGGAACGCGGCTGGCCACATCACAGCGGAATCCATCCACGACGGCCGCAAACTGTTTCAGGGTCTCGATCTGATAGTCCCAGAGGGCGGGCTGGCGGTAGTCGAGGTCGACGATGTCGCTCCAGTCTTCCACCAGCGAGCTTCGCTTTCCCTCTGCATTGGTGAAAAACCACTCCGGATGCTGCTGAACCAGGACCGAATCAGGAGATGTGTGATTGTAGACGACATCCACGATGACTTTTATGCCCAGTTCATGGGCTTTGTCGGTGAGGGACTTCAGGTCTTCCCAGGTTCCCTGATTCGGATCGATGGCCCGATAGTCCTGAATGGCGTAGGGACTGCCGTCTGTTCCCTTGCGGTCCTGCAGTCCCGAGGGCTGCACGGGCAGGAGCCAGAGAATGTCGGTACCGAGATTCCGGATGCGTTCCAGGTCGGCTTCGACTTCTTTCAGGGTTCCCTGTTCTGAATGATTTCTGGCGAATACAGAGTACAGCAGTCTGTTCTCGATTTCTCTGTGTTTCATGACTTCCTCCATGGGGCCGGGACAGTATGCATTCCGGCTTTGCTTCAGCAGTATGATACCAGTGGTCTGCCGAGGCGGGACAGAGGAATCGACGGATGTTGACAGGCTCTCCACAACAAAAAGCCTCCTTTGTTCATACAGATTTCGAACAATCGGAGGCTTCTTAACCAGATGGGCTTGATTTGACGCTTACAAAAAACCGCCTTCCGTAAGGAAAGCGGCTGTGTGAGTGGCCATGTGTTATTTTTGCCTTTCGGCTATCGTCACCGTCTCTGAGCTTGACTTCTGTGTTCGGGATGGGAACAGGTATTTCCTCAGCACTGTGATGACCACATCTTCCGGAATCATCTCTTCCAGGTCACTCTCTGAAAACCATACACGATATGTCTTCCGTTTCCTGTCTTTCCGCAAAGCTGCGGGCTTCTTTCTTTAGATCAAGTCCTCGACCGATTAGTGCCAGTCAACTCCATGCATCTCTGC
>OFGX01001880.1_pt1 | contig 11779 bp, 11 predicted proteins | sample 1521831 | NCBI WGS metagenome assembly OFGX01 (sample SAMEA3504080, study PRJEB24116) | mouse gut metagenome | biome: mouse gut; feature: mouse-associated habitat; material: faeces | place: Denmark | collected 2011
TAAGTAGGAGATAACAATAAGATAATAATAAAAAAGAATCCAATAAATGAATGGTGTGATAATTATGTTAAGACATATATCAAAGGTATTAATTTGTTTATTCACTGTATGTTCATTGATTATTGCTATTACACCTATTGGGGTTGCTGCAAGGCCAAGTTGTTCAACATGTAGAATGCAGTCATCTGAAATTAAATCACAATATATTGATGAAGGTGGAAATGTTGTAATTATATATGAAGATGGTGTAGAAGCAATTTATATGACAAACGGCGAAATAGTCCTAAAAGATTACTATAATGTCTTTGAATCTGACTTAAATCAGCTACCTACAACTAGAGTAATACCAGGATGGATTTTAATTGGAATAGGTATTATTGGTGGAACACTTACCACATGTGAACACATTGATTATGTAAGTGGTCATGATGTATGCAGAATTATTTTAAGTAAATTAGGAACATCAGTAAAACCAAGAGCCCGTTATGAGTTAACTGGAAGATTCATTCAAGGTTATATTCCAGGTTGTGAGCCAAGATATTCAGGACCTTGTAATACTGGATATTGGGAATATAGAGTGGTGCCATTATAATTATGAAAAATAGAAAAGATATATTGGTATTAATCTTATTAGTTATCTGTATAATTGGCATGTTGGTAGTTAAATACTGTTATGAACAAGCTGTTATTAATAGTACAACAGCATTAATTTTAAATGATATATATGTATTCTCTCAGTTTAGATTCTACTGAGTCATTCATTTGTTTAATGTTATATTATATCTATCTATATATACAAAAAAGAAAATTTAAAAGTGCGAGAAAAATATTTGGGTTCGTTATAATATCAAAAGCTATAGTGACTTGTTATAGCTTTTTTTGTTATAGGAATGTAACTTAAATTAATACTATTAATTTGTGCTATATTAAAATTTTTATTACAAGTAAAAACAAAAAAAGGTTTGGATAATCCAAACCTTTAATACATACCATCCATTCCTCCACCAGCCATTGGAGGTGTAGGCTCTGGAATATCAGTAACTAATACTTCTGTTGTAAGTAATGTTGTTGCAACACTTACAGCATTTTGAAGAGCAGACCTTGTAACTTTAGTTGGGTCAATAATACCTTCAACTATCATATCACAATATTTGTTTGTTAAAGCATTGTAACCATAAGTTACACCTTTGTTTGCTTTTTTGATATTGTTAATAATAACTGCGCCATCAATACCAGCATTTATTGCAATTTGCTTAATAGGTTCTTCAAGTGCTTTTAATACACTCATTGCACCAGTAAGTTCGTCGCCAGTAAGTTTAGATATTGATTTTTTAACTGTTTTAATTGTGCTAAGTAGGGCAATACCACCACCTGGTATAATACCTTCTTCAACAGCAGCACGAGTTGCAGCCAAAGCATCTTCAATACGCAATTTCTTTTCTTTCATTTCAATTTCAGTTGCTGCACCAACGTTGATAACTGCAACACCGCCAGATAGTTTTGCAAGTCTTTCTTGCAATTTTTCTCTGTCATAATCAGAAGTAGTTTCTGCAATTTGTGCTTTTATGCTAGCCATTCTTGCTTTAATTTGTTCGCTATCACCAAAACCACCAACAATAGTAGTGTTATCTTTGTCAACTTTAATTTGTTTAGCCTTACCCAAATCATTCAAAGTTGCATCTTTTAGTTCAAGACCAATTTCACTACTAATAACAGTACCACCAGTTAAAATAGCAATGTCTTCAAGTATTGCTTTTCTTCTATCACCAAAACCTGGGGCTTTTACTGCTACACAATTAAATACACCTTTTAGTTTATTTACAATAATAGTAGATAGTGCTTCGCCTTCAATATCTTCAGCAATAATAAGTAATTTTAATCCATTTTTAACAACTTGCTCAAGCACTGGAAGAATTTCTTGTATATTGCTTATCTTTTTATCAGTAATCAAAATAACAGCATCGTCAATAATTGCTTCCATCTTGTCAGTATTTGTTACCATATAAGGTGATGCGTAACCTCTATCAAACTGCATACCTTCAACAACAGTAAGGTTAGTCATCATAGTTTTAGATTCATCAACAGTTATAACACCATCCTTACCAACTTTTTCCATAGCGTCACTTATTAGTGTACCAATAGACTCATCACCAGCAGAAACACTTGCAACTTGTGCAATAGCATTTTTACTTTCAATTGGTTTAGATATATCTTTTAAACATTCAACTACTTTTTCACAAGCAAACTTGATACCTTTGTTTAAAATAATTGGATTAGCACCAGCGGCAACATTTTTCATACCTTCACGAATAATTGCACCTGCAAGTACACAAGCAGTAGTAGTACCATCACCAGCAACATCGTTAGTTTTAATGCTAACTTCTTTTATTAGTTGTGCTCCCATATTTTCAAAAGCATCTTCTAGTTCAATTTCTTTTGCTATGCTAACACCATCGTTTGTTATTAGTGGTGCGCCATATTTTTTGTCCAAAACTACATTTCTACCTTTTGGACCAAGAGTAATTTTAACAGCATTTGCAAGTGTATTAACACCAGTCTCTAAGGCTTTTCTTGCATCTTCGCCATATTTAAATTTTTTAGCCATAATAAACCTCCAAAATTATTTTTCAACAATTGCAAGCACATCTGCTTGTCTTAATATAGTAACTTCTTTATTTTCTAATTTAAAATCTGAACCAGCATATTTGTTGTACAAAATAATATCTCCAACTTTAATTTGCATAGCGATTTCTTTACCATCAACAATGCCACCAGGTCCAACAGCAATTACTTTTGCCATTTGTGGCTTTTCTTGTGCAGTACCGGGCAAAACGATACCACTTTGTGTTTTATCCATACTTTCTACAGCCTCAATAACTATTTTATCAAATAATGGTTTAATTGTCATATATATACCTCCAAAATTTTACTATGTAAGTTAGCAATCTTGCTATTAGACTGCTAACATTGATTATTATAGCACAACAATATCCTTTTGTTAAGTAGTTAATGACAATTTTTCAAAGAAATTACAAAATTTGGTAATTGTGAGGGTAATTGTGTACAATTTTTTGTCGATTTTACATATTATTGCCATAATGTGTAGGATTATGAATAAAAAACAGCGATTAATATATGGATATTATAAATTTATATATTTGTTTTAAATAAAATTAATAGCAAACAAATAATAAAACTATTGATATTTTTCTTGTTTTGGTGTAAAATGTAAAAGTAAATAATAAATTAATCTTTGGGGGTTACTATGAATAAATGGGATGAAAGAATGATGGGTATGGCTAAACTTGTTTCAACTTGGTCAAGTTGTTATAAAGTTAACAGAAAAGTTGGTGCTGTCATTGTAAAAGACAAAAGAATATTAACAACTGGCTATAATGGAGCAGGAAGCGGTATATCTAGTTGTGTAGATAGAGGATATTGTTTGAGAGAACAAATGAATATTCCTAGTGGTACAAGGCATGAGATTTGCTATGCTGTGCATGCTGAGCAAAATGCTATCATTCAGGCAGCAAAACTAGGTGTAAGTGTTCAAGGTGCAACTTTATATTGCACTCATCAACCTTGTTCTATTTGTGCAAAAATGATTATAAACTCTGGTATTGCTAGGGTTGTTTTTGACGAAGGTTATCCAGACGAGTTTAGTATAAAAATGTTTAATGAGGCTGGAGTACAAGTAGATAAATTTGAAGATTTAAAATAAATTAGGTAAATAGATTTTATTTATTACATTTTGTTTTTAGTTAATTTGCTTGTCCTAAAATTACTAGTGGTTGTCCTAAAATAAAGTTTATTAGTATTATTCAAAATCTTAATTCATAATCTTTAATAAAGCGAATATTTAATTGGTTTTTTAGGAGAATTATGGCAGATTTTGATATGACTGAAACTCATTATGAGGACTATTATTTAAGTAAGTATTTTAACAAAAAACAGCCTAAAAATAATATCGAAGTAGAAGTTGTAGGTGTTGAAGATATTAATAATCAGTCGCCACATTACAAAGATATTGATATTGATTTGGCTTATGACAATAATATTGGTTATAATAATCAAAACGCACAGGTTGATTATTTGCCTAACAATTCAAAAGTGGATAATAATACCGACTTACAATTGGTAAAAACACAAGTAATTAGGCATAAAAGTCCATCTTGTGATAGGTGCGAGCCTTTAACACTTCAAGTTGCTTTAAATGGTATTGAAAAAAATAAAAGTATAAAAAAAGCAGTTTTACAGGCAGAAAAAGAAAAACAGCAAAGTTGTGATAAATGTGGCAATACTAGAGGCAACAAAAAAAATAAACCTAAGCGCTCTAAAGGCAGAAAATTTGCTATAGTTGTTTTTGTTATTATATTTGCCTTCGTGTCTTGCTTTTTAATTGCAGATGTTTTGTCAAGTGGTTATTTGATAGATAGTGTGGTAAACAAAATATTTAAAGGTGACGTAACAGCATACTATTATGCAGTTGAAATTGCAACATTTAGTGATGTTGACTCTGCAAGAATAACTTCGGAGGAAATAAGGGCAAGTGGTGGTAGTGGTTATGTTGTACATGACGATTTGTACAGAGTAATTGCAGAAGTGTATCAAAGTGAAAAAGATGCGGAAAGTGTTTCTACAAATTTAAATTTAGCGGGTTATGTTACAAATATATACTTATTTAAAATAGAGGATATTGATTATCATTTATTGCCAACTTCAGTAAGAAATGCTACAAAAAATGTGCTAAAGTATCAAGATATAATGTATAAATCACTTTATGCTACTGCAGTTAGTCTTGAAAAGCAAGAAATTGATTATACATCAGCACGTGAAGATATTGCAATGCTTAAAAGTCAAATATCAAATATGCTTATAGATTATGAATCTAGTGTTAACAACAAAATTGACGATAAATATGTACAAAAAGTTAGAATGCAAATATCTTCAATGATAGGTGCTTTGGATAATTTAACTGCCGAAGGTAGTAAAAATGACAGATTACTTAGTGATATAAGATATATAAATACAATGATTTTAAATACTCATAGAGCCTTGATTAAATCTTTGCAGTCTACGAGTAATTGATATAAGGAGTAATAATATGGATAAAATTAAAGTAGGTATTTTAGGATACGGCAACCTTGGTAGAGGTGTGGAACTTGCTGTTACTGCAGCAGAAGATATGCAACTAGTCGCTGTTTTTACAAGACGTGATAATGTAGTAACAGATATGGGTTTTAAATGTATTAATGTTAATAAAATTGAAGAATATAAAGATAAAATCGATGTAATGATTTTATGTGGTGGTTCTGCAACTGACTTGCCAGTTCAAGGTGTGCAAATGGTTAAGCACTTTAATACAGTAGATTCTTTTGATACACACGCAAGAATACCTGAATATTTTGCTAATATGGATAAAACTGCAAAGGAAAATGGCAAATTAGGTATAATTTCTGTTGGTTGGGACCCAGGTTTATTCTCTATGGCAAGAATGTTGTTTGGTGCAATTCTTCCAGATGGCAATGATTATACATTTTGGGGTAAAGGTGTATCTCAAGGACATAGTGATGCTATAAGACGAGTAAAAGGTGTAAAAGCAGGTATTCAATATACAATTCCTAAAAATGAAGCATTAGATAAAGTAAGAAGTGGTAATAATCCAGCATTGACTGCAAGAGAAAAGCATTTAAGAGAATGTTTTGTTGTGGCAGAAGATGGGGCAGATAAACAAGCAATTGAGGCAGAAATTAAAAATATGCCAAATTATTTTGCTGACTATGACACAATTGTTAATTTTATTACTGAAGAAGAGTTAAAGAAAAATCATGGCAAAATGCCTCATGGTGGTTTTGTAATTAGGTCTGGTAAAACTACTGAAGAACATAAGCATATTTTGGAACTTTCTATTAAATTAGATAGCAATCCAGAATTTACATCTAGTGTTTTAACTGCTTATGCAAGAGCAATAGCAAAACTAGCAAAAGAAGGCAAAACAGGTGCAGTTACTGTATTTGATATTCCTTTATCTTATTTATCCTCTAAATCAAACGAGGAATTAAGAAAAAATCTTTTATAAAATGAATAATAAAGAACACAATAATTTGCCAAAACAAGAGGAAAATTTAAATAATGAATGTGATATGCCTAATCAAAAATATTTGATAGTAAATAAACTATTTAAAACTTATATAGGTGGATATACAGGCATAAATGATATTTCTTTTGATTTGCAAAAAGGTGAACAACTTATAATATTATCAGATATAAGCGGTGGTAAAACAACGCTTTTATCTGTTATTGCAGGACTTGAGAGTGCAACGTCTGGCGATACATATTTAGACGGAAAATTAATTAATGATTATAACATTAAACATAGAAATATTGGCTATATTGATAGTAGTTTGCAATTACAAACTAATAAAAAAGTTATAGATATTATAAGTTATCCGTTAAAAATAAGAAAATTTGATAATAATAAAATAATAGACAAAGTAGTAGAATTAGCAAATAAACTGGAAATAAGTGATATTTTACAAAAAAAAGTTAATAAATTATCTTATTACGAAAAATGTTTAGTTGCTATTGCAAGGCTTGCTACTGTGAATAGAGGTTTGTATTTAATTGATGATATTTTTATTAATTTATCAAATATAGAGTTAAATAAAATTATTGTTAAAATAAAAGAATTATTTAAAGATAAAACACTTATTATTGCAGTAAAAAAATATAAATTAGCAAAACAATTTGATATAGATAAAATTTTACTTTTAGGATATAGCACAAATATTGGCTTCGGTAGTATCCACAATAAAGAGATGTTTTTTAATAGTTTGGCAGGTGTAAAATTATATTTAGATAGGCAAGTTTGCTGTATACCTTGTAGTATATCTGGTAATAAAATAATCATTGCAAACAAGGAATATCAAACAACTAAGTCTTTAAAAAGCAATGTTTTTGACAGTGGAATAATTTGTATAGATATAAATAAAATTGCTTTTAATAATAGTAAACAATGTAGTATAAAAAGTGAAATTGGATATATAAATCAAGATAATATTGCATATTTAGATATTGAAAATAGAATTGCAACTATCTATTTATCTGAGAAAAAATATAAAGTAGGAGATTATATTGAATTTAGTTTTGATATTTCGGATACTTATATTTATGACAATAATTCTGAGATGCTAATATCCATTTAAGGGGGTAATATGTATACTTTTCCTAATGACAATAATCCACACAACGCAGATAGTAAAAATAGAAGAAATACTAATTATAATGTTAAAATTGTAACAATAATTGTGCTTGGTGTGTTAGTTTTGGCACTAATTATTGGTGGAATGGTTGGGTGTTATATTTCAGGTAAAAATTCAGCCTATAATAGCAATATTAAAGACGAACTTGCTGTTGCAAATGAAGTATATACTTTAATAAAAAAATATTATTATCAAGATATATCTAAAGATGATTTTAACAAGTGGGCATCTATTGGACTTGCAAATACTATGGACCAGTTTAGTGGTTTGTCATATACAAGTGCTGCGCTGACTTGGCAGTTTGGTTTGTCTATTCAAAGTGATTCATATAATAATCACATAATAAGGGAGATAAGCCATTCTAGTGAGGCTGGTTTGTTATCTCCAGCAGAAAGTGCAGTTGGAACTGTTATTGGTACTTCTGAAAAAGTTAAATTAGAAAGAGGGGATTTATTAGTTTCAGTTGATGGGAAATCTGTAGAAGGCTTAACAAATGATATGTTAAATAGTGCTGATTTTTTAGGCAAAGCCACAAATTATAATAGTATTGAATTGGTAGTAAGAAAAACAAATGGCAAAGAGGCAAAGTTTATTTTACGTAAATCTTTATTTAATACAAAAGAAGCAAGTTATCTTGATTTAGGAAATAATATTGGTTATATTAAACTAAACTCATTTACAGGTACAGCAGCAGAAGATTTTGTACAATGTTGTAATCAATATAAGTCTAACAATAATAAAAAACTTATATTAGATTTAAGGGATAATGGCGGTGGTTCTACTAATATTTTGTCAGTTATAGCAAGTTATTTAATTCATGATGATAAAGGTAAGTCTAACGGGCTTGGTATTATTAGATTAAAATCAAACAAAACTAACGAAACTAGCATATATTCTGCCGAAGGCAATAACTGGTTAGGTTTAAATAATCCAGACTATAAATTAGTTGTATTAGTTAATGAAAACTCTGCAAGTGCAAGTGAAGCATTGCTGGGCGCAATTAAGTATTATTGTAATGAGGCTGTAGTGATAGGTTCTCCAACTTATGGTAAAGGTATTGCACAGCAAACCTTTGAACTTACTAGTACAAATAAGTATTTGTTGAGTATGACTGTTGGATATTTTGATGTGCCTGTAGGTGATGGTCAATGGAAAAATTATCATGGAAAACCAATGATGCCAAGTGACGATAAATATACCATAACAAAACTATCTCAGGCTTTAGATTTTACAAAAAATGATAAAGATATTGATAATAGAGATATGCCACTATATGCAAAATATTATAACAATGACATTATGCAAGAAACTGCAATGATTATGGCAATGTCTGTTTTAAGTTAAAATTAAATAAATATTAATAGCCTAGCACATTTGTGTTAGACTATTTTTTATCTTTAATTTAATATTAATTTTATTAAAAGACTTGTAAAAAAATTTATTTTATATTATAATAATAAAAAAAACAAGTTATAGGATATGTTATTCAACTTGACATAATAAATGCGAGGAGTAATTATGGATAAAAAAATTAAAGATATTGCGGCAAGAATTAAAGATTTAAGAGAATTTTCTGATTATACTTTACAAGAATTTGCAAGTAAAGTTAATATGCCAGTTGATGATTATAAAAATATTGAGGAAGGTGTAGTTGATATACCTATTGGTACTATGTACAATATTGCAGCGGCTTTGGAAATTGACCCGACAGTTTTACTTACCGGTCAAAATAGTGATAGAAAAGAAGTTGCAATTTGTTATGCTGGACAAGGCTTAGAGATAGAAAGATATGATGGCTATAGTTTTAGTAGCCTTGCTCACAAATTTTTTAATAGAGAAATGGAGCCTATGCTTGTTACAATAAGCGAGGGTGTCGCTCCTGAACTTGTTAAACATACTGGTCAAGAGTTTAACTATGTTTTAAGTGGAAAATTAAGAGTTTTAATTGGTAATAAAGAATATTATTTGCGTGCAGGGGATTGTATTTATTTTGACCCTAATATTCCACATGCACAAGTGTCTATGCAAGGGGAAAGTACATTTTTGACTGTAATTTTGGAAAAATAACATTTAATAAAATCAATTATTTGCAAAATGTTTAAATAATTGAATAAGTTTGGTTTTAGGGAAGTTTGATTTAAAATTTAAAAATAATTTAATATTAAAAAATTGGTTTATTAAATAAAAAAAGTTAGAACATATAAGTTCTAACCGAATAAATGGCAGGGGAGACGCGATTCGAACACGCAACCAATGGTTTTGGAGACCACTACTCTACCGTTGAGCCACTCCCCTAAGACTAATCCATTATATGACAAATTTTTAAAGATGTCAATTGTTTTATGATTAAAATATAAAATTTTAACATATTTATTTAAACAACAAGAGTATTGTGGGCAATATTGAAAATAAATATACAAAATGTCTTGAGAAGATAATTAATTGAGGAGAGTAATATGAGTTATAAATATAAATTAGGCATAATTGGTGCTGGTAATATGGCAAAAGCAATAGTAAATGGTATTGTAGATAGCAAACTTATTGCGGTGAATAAGATTATTGCCGCAGACCCTTTTGCAGATTTAGGAATTGATGGAGTTATTACATATAAGAATAATGAAAAAATACTAAACGAATGTGAGTATGTATTGCTTGCTGTAAAACCTCAAATTTTTAACCAAATTGCAGGAGAAATTGGTGCAAAATGCAAAGCAAAGCATATTGTTTCTATTATGGCCGGTATTACTTATGATGGAATAAAAAAATATTTTAAAAATGCTAATGTTACAAGAGTTATGCCAAACACACCATGTAAATTAAAAAAGGGTATGACTGCAATACGTAAAAATGATGAGATACCTGTTTGCGAAAAAGAGTTTGTAAAAGGTATATTTGACAGTATTGGTAAGACAATATACTTAGAGGAAGAATTGTTCCATGCCGTTACTGCAGTTAGTGGAAGTGGTCCTGCTTATGTTTATATGTTTATTGAAGGTATGATAGAAAGCGGAGTTAAAATGGGTATGAGTTACGAAGATGCAAAAACTTGCGTACTACAAACATTTGATGGTAGTATTGGAATGGTTGATGTTGCTTCTGAACCTATTAGCGATTTGATAAATGCTGTTTGCTCAAAAGGCGGAACAACTATACAAGCAGTTGATAGTTTTAAAGCAGATAATTTATATAGTATTATTGATAGTGCAATGGTTAAGTGCAGAAACAGGTCTGAGGAGTTAGGTAAGTGAAAGAAGTAACAATATATACTGATGGCGCATGCAGTTATAATCCTGGCCCGGGCGGATGGGGAGCAATTCTTATTTATAACGGAAAAGAAAAGCGAATTTCAGGTGGAGAATTGAATACGACAAATAATAAAATGGAATTAATTGCTGTTATAAATGGATTATCTTGTCTTAAAGAGCAATGTAAGGTACAAGTATATTCAGATTCAGCGTATGTTGTTAATGCTTATTTGCAAAAATGGGTAGACAATTGGAAGTCTAATGGTTGGAAAAAACAAAACAAAGTAGTCAAAAATGTAGAACTATGGAAACAATTAGATGATTTAGTAAATTTTCATAAAGTACAATTTATTAAAGTAAAAGGTCATAGCGACAATGAATACAACAACCAGTGCGATAAAATGGCAAGGGCAGAAGTGGATAAAATTTTAGGAGGTAACCAATGAGTGATAAATCAAAATTAACTTTTTCATTGCTGGCAGTCTTTTTAGGATTAGCAGTAATGGTAGAAGCGGTATTTTTATTTGGTGAACTAAAACTTTATTTGCCTATATTGCTAATAATTGGTGCATTTTTAGTTTCAATAATTTGCGTTGCTTGTATATATAAACGTAAAGAATCTATGTTTAAGTTAACTTTAATTGTACTATTTTTTGCAGCAATTGGTTTTGCAATTTATATTGGTTTATTAAAAAGCGGTACTTTAGAGTTATTAAAAGACTCCGAAAATATTTCAGATATGATGAAAAAAACTGGGATATGGGGTCCACTTATTTATATTTTAATACAATTTTTGCAAGTTACATTTATACCTATCCCATCAGCAATAACAACTGCTGCAGGTATGGCTGCCTTCCAAAATTTACCATTAGTATTTGTATGTAGCCTTGTTGGTATGATGCTAGGTTCTATGTTAGCATTTGTGCTTGGTAGAGTTTTTGGTGTTAAATTGTTAATATGGATGGTTGGACCAAAAGCATATAACAAATATCAAAAGATGCTTAAGGGTAGAGATAAAATGATGTTGTTTATGATGTTTTTGTTGCCAGTTTTCCCAGATGACTTATTGTGTATTTTTGCTGGTGTAACTACAATGTCGTATATGACATTCTTTATTATGCAAATTGTAACTAGACCTATTACAATAATAGGACAAACAGTAACTTTTGATATAATGGGAAAAATACCTCTAACTACATGGTGGGGTATATTGCTTTGGATATTGATTGGTATTGCTGTTGTTGCAATGTTCGTTTGCTTATGGAAGTATAG
>OFGX01001888.1_pt1 | contig 11760 bp, 10 predicted proteins | sample 1521831 | NCBI WGS metagenome assembly OFGX01 (sample SAMEA3504080, study PRJEB24116) | mouse gut metagenome | biome: mouse gut; feature: mouse-associated habitat; material: faeces | place: Denmark | collected 2011
CTCTGGTAGGTCCCGCCGTAACCAGAATGCGAAGCCCCGCCAGATCCTGTTTTTTCTCATCCGTCGTTTGTACGGAAAGCCTTTTTAACACGGCGTCCATTAAAACATCTTCACTTGCCAGCTTCCCTTCTCCCACCGCATCACATGCCAGACGGCCGACCTCGGGCGCAATGATTTCATAGCCAAAGGATCTCAGGCGGGAAATGTTTTCCTGTACGATAGGATTGCGGTACATATGTACGTTCATCGCCGGAGCAATTAAAACAGGGCAGGTCGCCGCAATCACGGTAGAAGTCAGCAGATCGTCTGCGATACCGTGCGCGATCTTTCCCAGAATATTTGCCGTCGCCGGCGCAATCAGCAAAAGATCCGCCGTCTGCCCCAAGGTAAGATGATGAATCTCTACCGGCGCCTGCCGGGTAAACGTATCCGTCAGGCAGGGCTGTGAAGTCAGCGTTTCAAATGTCACCGGCGAGATAAACTGCGCGGCATGTTCCGTCATCACCGCCTGCACACGACAGTTTTGCTTCACAAGCATACTGGCCAGATTCGCCGTTTTATAAGCGGCGATGCTCCCGGTCACGCCCAAAACCACTTTTTTTCCCGTCAGCATGATGTTTTCCCCGTCCCCAGCGCACCGTGGGCTTCATAACGAGCCACGGATGCAATCCGGTTGTTTTCGTCTACAAACACTACTTTGGGCGGATGCGCGTTTACTTCTTCGCGTTCCATCTGTGCGTAGCTCATAATAATAACCTTGTCTCCCGCCAGCACTTTACGCGCCGCTGCACCGTTTAAACAAATGATGCCGCTGTCCGCTTTTCCGGCGATCACATACGTTTCAAACCGTTCTCCGTTCTCCACGTCTGCGATCTGGACTTTTTCATATTCCAAAATATCTGCCGCCTTCATTAACGTTTCGTCGATCGTAATGCTGCCGACGTAATTTACTTCTGCCTGTGTCACAACGGCACGATGAATTTTACTCTTTAACATTTCAATCCTCATTGTGTGTCTCCTTTACACTTCTATCATAAAATTGTCGATCAGGCGGGTTGTGCCGATAAAAACGGCGACCGCCCCAAGCACTCTGCCCTCCGCTTTTTGCAGCGGTTCGATACTGTCGGCGTCCGATAATTCCACGTAGTCGATCTTCGCCAGAGGCTCCGCTTCTATCGTATTTCGCATATGTGCGAGAATAACGCCGGCATCCCTCTCCCCGTTTCGAATCAGCTCCTCTCCCTGTGCAACCGCCTTGGACAGCACAAGCGCCGCTGTTCTTTCTTCCGGATTTAAATATGTATTTCTGGAACTTTTTGCAAGTCCGTCTTCTTCTCGGACAATCGGACAGCCCACGATCTCAATGTCCATATCCATATCCCGTACCATACGGCGGATCACGGCAAGCTGCTGCGCGTCTTTCTGTCCGAAATATGCCCGATCCGGCAACACGATATGAAACAGTTTGCTGACAACGGTACAAACGCCCCGAAAATGCGTCGGCCTGCTCTTTCCGCACAGTCCCTTACTTACGTTTTCTACTTCCGTATACGTCGAAAAATCCGGCGCATACATTTCCTCTTTTTCGGGATGAAAAATAAGATCCGCTCCCGCACGCGCGCAGACGCGCTGATCCTGATTAAAATCCCTTGGATAGGTGGAAAGGTCTTCATGTTCCCCAAACTGGATCGGATTGACAAAATCGCTGACTACAACTTTGTCGTTTTCTGCCGCCGCCCTTGCGATCAGGCTTTCATGCCCTTCATGCAGAAATCCCATCGTAGGCACAAACCCGACGGAAAGCCCCTGTTTACGCCAGTCTTTTACCTGCTCCCTTACTTCTTTGATCAAACCTGTTGCTCTCATATACAACTTCCTCCCGGAATCTATCATTCTTTGGAACGTTTCCGAATATCGCACAAAACATCTGCCGCCGGCGCTCTTTCGGTTTCCGGCAACAAAAAAGTCCGGACTTTTCCGTCCAGACATACGATAATAATCCTTATTGCAACATGTACCGCCCGTTTGGTGCGATCACGTCTTCATAAGAACTGTATTTCTTTACTTGTATGCTCTGGTACGATTCTCTCTGGATACCGTCCGCTCAAATAGTAACACACCGTTTCTTCGATTGCAAGCGTCAATTGCCGGAATACGGAATTGTTGCAAAAACAGATCGGTCGGATTATACTATAGAAAACCGCATAATTTCTACATACCGGGCAGACTATGTAATATGCGGCCATCTGACAAGTACCCGCTGCCCGCGCGATCCGCACGCGGCAGCCAAAGAAAGGCGCACAGCCTGAAAGAAAGCGAGACTTTATGAGTACAATGAACCTGACTTTACTGACCGATCTGTATGAGATCACCATGATGCAGGGCTATTTTAAAACAAACAACCATGACGTCGTCGTATTCGACGCTTTTTACCGCAGCAATCCCTGCAACGGCGGATATGCCGTCTGCGCCGGATTGGAACAGGTCATCGATTATATCAAACAGCTTCGTTTTTCCGACGAAGATATCGAATACCTGAGGAGCCTTTCCATGTTTGAGGAAGATTTTCTGGACTATCTGAAAGAGTTCCGGTTTTCCGGCGACATCTATGCCGTTCCGGAAGGTACGGTTGTGTTTCCCAGAGAACCGTTATTAAAAGTAATCGCTCCGATTATGGAAGCACAGTTAATCGAAACCGCCGTGTTAAATATTATCAACCACCAGAGTTTAATCGCTACAAAAGCGGCAAGAGTCTGCTATGCGGCAAAAGGAGACGGCGTTATGGAATTTGGGTTACGCCGCGCCCAGGGACCGGATTCCGGCGTTTACGGCGCAAGGGCCGCAATCATCGGCGGCTGTAAGGGAACTTCCAACGTTCTTGCCGGAGCGCTCTTTGACGTACCTGTGTTAGGAACCCACGCGCACAGCTGGATCATGAGTTTTCCGGATGAATATACGGCGTTTTTGACCTATGCATCGCTCTACCCGTCCGCCTGTACGCTTCTGGTGGATACGTACGACACGCTTTTATCGGGCGTGCCCAATGCGATCCGGGTATTTCAGAAGATGAGAGACGACGGCATTCCCCTGACCAATTACGGAATCCGCATGGACAGCGGGGACCTTGCCTATCTCTCCAAAAAAGCCCGGCGCATGCTTGACGAAGCCGGTTTTTGCGACGCCGTAATCGCAGCGTCCAATGATCTCGACGAATATCTGATCCAGAGTTTAAAATTCCAGGGAGCGATGATTACTTCCTGGGGCGTTGGAACCAACCTGATCACGGCAAAAGACAACCCGGCATTTGGCGGCGTATACAAGCTTGCCGCGATACAAAATGCAGACGGTACGTTTGCGCCGAAGATCAAGCTTTCGGAAAATACGGAAAAAGTAACGAATCCGGGCAATAAAATGATCTACCGCATTTACGACAACGATACCGGAAAAATCCGCGCCGATTACATCTGCCTGGAGGGAGAAACGTTTGATACGAACGAAGACCTCGTTCTCTTCGATCCCAACGAACCCTGGAAAAAAACAAAACTTGCCGGGGGCAGTTATTCGATGCACAAGCTTCTGGTTCCTGTCTTCCGAAACGGCAGCTGCGTCTATCGTTCTCCCGGCGTCATGGAAATACAGGCTTTCTGCAGCAAAGAAAAAGAAACGATCTGGGATGAAACCAAACGTTTTGTCAATCCGGCAAAGATTTACGTAGATCTTTCCGATCAACTGTATCAGATGAAGCGAAATCTTCTGAGCGAAATGAGCGGTGTCTGATCACCGCTCGCTCGCTTTTTTCATTCTCGTTAAAATCCGGCGCTCCATGCGGGAAACCTGTACCTGGCTTACTCCGAGCCTTGCGGCAACCTGTACCTGCGTCATATCCTTAAAGTAACGGAGTTCGATCAGTTCCCTTTCTTTTTCGTTCAATTCTCCGATCAGCTGTTCTAAAAGCAGATGGTTCACAAGCTCGTCGGTCTTTGGCACTCCCCCTCCGGATACCTGGTCTACCAGATAAATTTCACTGTCGTCAGACTGGTACACGGGCTGATAAATCGACGCCACTTCTTCATTTGCTTCGATCGCTTCCACAATATCTTCCACGCTTAAACCGATTTCCTCTGATATTTCCTGAAGCGTCGCGTCTCTTCCGTATTTCTGTGAAAGCAGATCCGACGCTTTTTTTACTTTCCAGCCGTTTTCTTTTAAAGAACGGGATACCTTCATCATGCTGCCGTCCCTCAAAAAACGCTTGATCTCACCCATGATCATAGGAACCGCATATGTAGAAAATTTTACTTCATAAGCAGTATCAAATTTATCGATTGCTTTCATCAATCCGATGCAGCCAATCTGAAACAGTTCTTCTCTCTCGTGTCCGCGATGCTCAAACCGCCGGACAATGCTCCATACCAGACCCAGATTATCGGAAATGAGCTTGTCCCTCGCATCTTTATCTCCCTCGTGTGCCTGCTTAATGAGAGCTATCACCGCATCCATCCTGATTCTCTTCTTCCCTTACTCCGATTTTCTTTGTCAAAATTACTTTGGTTCCCTCTCCGGCTTTTGACTCCACCTGCATATCGTCCATAAACGCTTCCATAAATGCAAATCCCATACCGGAACGTTCCAATTCCGGCTTTGTCGTATAAAACGGCTCCATCGCCTTTTGGACGTCCGCCATGCCCACGCCCTTGTCTTCCACAATAATCACGGCGGTATTCCCTTCCAGCATACAGGAGAGACATACGGTTCCCTCGCCGCCTTCGTAGCCATGAATGATCGCATTTGTCACTGCTTCGGATACTGCCGTTTTAATATCCGCAACCTCGTCTAAAGTGGGATCTAACTGTGTGATAAATGCCGCCGCCGTTACCCTGGCAAAGCCTTCATTGACTGATTTCGCATCAAATTCTACCCGCATTTTGTTTTTCATCCTGATTTTCCCCTGCCTTTTCTTAATTCCGTCCATCGTCCATTGTCTGAGGCGCTACACGGATCATCTTATGCAGCCCGGAAACAACAAAGATTTTCTGAATCCTCTCGCTTAAGTGTTCCGCCACAACTTCGCCCCCGCCATATCCCATTTTTTTACAGCGCCCGATCAAAACGCCGATTCCGGAGCTGTCCATAAAATCCGTTTCCGCAAAATCAAATACCAGCCTTCGGACATGATATGCTCCGATCAGCAGATCCGCCTCTTTCCGAAGCTGCGTGGCATAATGATGGTCAACTTCTTTCGGCATGGAAATCCTCATGCACCCATCTTTTAACTGATACTTACATTCCATATAAAGCCTTCCTTTCTGTTTCTGCATTTTATACCGGTTCTGTCCAAAGAACCCACAGAGCCCGTCCCCCTCTGCGATCCGGCTCCAATCCGCATGCCGCGTTCCTGTGACGGGCTGTTCGGACAGCTAAAAAAAGACGCCGGCGCACAACTTTCGCGCCTGACGTCTTTTGTATTTTTCTTATACTTATTGTCCTTCCTGCGGTGGATTCTGCTCTCCTTCCTGCGGCGGATTCTGCTCTCCCTCCTGCGGCGGATTCTGCTCCTCCTGGGTTGGATTCTGCTGCCCCGTCTGACCACCGGTTCCTGTGTCGCCGACATAATTCTGTGCCACGCGCGCCCGTTCCGTTCCCGGATACTGCTCTACCACTTTCTGATAATACACGGCCGCCTGCTCCATATTGTCCTGCCGGCGATAGGACTGCGCCAGATAATACAGCGCATAACCGTCCTTGTATTTCTCGTCGGTCTCCACAACCTTGCCCAGCTTCTCTACGGCCGTCTGATAATCGCCCTTAGAATACGCGCTGTAGCCTTCCTGGTAAAGCGCCGCCAGATACTTTTCATTGACTTTCGCACTGATATCTGCGTAGATCGTTTTTGCGCTGCCGCTTAAATCTTCTTCCCTGACCTGCTCCAACGCCGTCCCCGCCGCTTCCATATCGTCTGCCGCATAGGAAGCATACGCATTCAAAAGCTGTTCATACGAATGAAATTTCTTCTCGATTCCTTCCGAATCTTTTTTTGCTTTTTCCATCTGCTTCGTCAAATCTTCCACTTCATTCTCCAGTGAAGAAATCGACTGTTCTTTTGTGGATATCGTATCGTTAGCCGATTTTAAGGCTTCGTTTGCCTCGCTTTTCGACTGCTGTTTCATATTCGGAAGCAGTAAAAACATAGCGATCCCCACGCCGAGCGCGACGCCTATCACGATATTGATAATGGTCGAAACTGCGGAATTGTCTTTAAACTGCGTGGGCATAATCACCGTATCATTGCCGCTTTGGTAAGAAATGAGATCTTCTTTTTTCTGTTTTCTGGACGGAGCCTCTGCATATTTTCGGCTTACTTCTTTTTGATAACGCAGCGTCGTCGTATTGTTCTCATCGATCTTCGCAGCGTTTTTCAGCGCTTTTTTTGCCTGGTCGTATCTGCCCTCCTGCATATAAAGCAGCGCCAAAAGCTGATGTCCCCGAACCAGTTTCGGATTTAAGGAGAGCACTTTCTTTAGCTGGATCATGGCAAGGTCCCTGCTGTCCTGCCTGCAGTAAAGCAGCGCCTGATTATACTTCTTGATCGTCTGGTTGATCGTATCCAGACGGGAAGAATTATTCTGTATTTCGTTTAAATAACGTCCGGCTGCATTGTCGCGGTTTTTATAATTTTTGCTGATGACCCACTCGCTCAACGCCGAAACGGTCTCTCCCATTTCAAAATACACCAGTCCCAGAAGGTTTCTGGCGTCGATGTTCATCTTATTTAACTGCAGGCTCTTTTTTAAACTTTCGATCGCTCCGGAAAGGTTTCTCACGCCTGCGCGCTCCAATCCCTCATTATAAAAAGAATTGGATGCCTGCAGGATTTTTTTATAGATTTTTACATCCGCACCGCATTTTTGGCAAAAGCCCGACATCGTCAGCGGCGCGCCGCAATTATAACATTCCATAGTTCACCTCGCTATCCGATTTAATTATTTCTCTCTTTCATCATTTCAAGCAGAATATCCGTCATATCGGTCAGATCCCGGTTATAAATGGCGTCTTCCGCTTCCTCTACTTCCAAACTCGGCTGAAATTTTTTCAATTCTTCTTCAAAATCTATCATAACTGCACCTCTTTCTTCCCAAATAAAAACCACTACATTATATAGATCCGTATTCCTGCCCAGACGCCGGGTCTGCTTTCCGGCACACGAATTTACCGGCATCGGGCTGGATACCTTTACCATTATAATATAGTGGTTCTAATATGCAAGCAAAAAAATATTAACTTTTTATTATCTCGCCGCAAAAAGCTACACAATTCTGCAATAACTTTTCCGGATTTACAGAAACGGCTATTTTAATGCAAGAAGGCGCGCCGTTACCTGCTCCATCATCTGTTCGTACTTAGCGAGTTTTTCTTTTTCCTCCTGAACTTTTGCCTCCGGCGCTTTACTCAAAAACCGTTCGTTGCCGAGCATTCCCTTTGACCTTGCCAGTTCCTTGTTTAACCGCTCCTTTTCCTTTTGCAGACGTTCTTTTTCTTTTTCCAGGTCTACCAGGTCGGAGAGCGGAATATAGGCTACGGCATCCGGAATCACAATCGACACCGCATCCTCTGCAATGCCGGATTTATCCGCCTGTACCGTAATTTCCCCGGCGCCCATCAGTCCCGCGTACATATCCTTCTGCGACGCAAAGACGTTTCGGACTTCTTCTTTGTCGGAAACAAGAAATACGGATGCTTTTCTCGACGGCGGAACGTCCATTTCCGAGCGGCGGTTTCTGACGCTTCTGACCAGCTCTTTGCAGCGTTCCACAACCGCTTCTTCTGCTGCAAAACTGCGCTCCTTCTGATATACCGGCCAGTCGGCAAGCATAATGGTTGCTTCTTCCGGATGCAGGGTACAGAAGATCTCCTCGGTCAAGAACGGCATAAACGGATGCAGCATTTTAAGCGCCTGCGTAAGCGTTTCCTTCAATGTCCAAAGGGCCGTATCCGCAGAAACAGGATCGTTTTTGCGGTTATAGATGCGGCGTTTCGCCATCTCAATATACCAGTCGCAAAACTCATCCCAGATAAAATCATACACCTTCTGAACCGCTATGCCAAGCTCAAATTTATCCATATTTTCTGTCATATCGGCTGCAAGCGTGTTCAGGCTGGAAATAATCCACTTATCTGCCGGTGCAAAATGCTCCGGCTGCGGCCTTTTCACCTCGCGGCCTTCCAGGTTCATCATAATAAAGCGGGATGCATTCCACACCTTGTTTGCAAAGTTTCTGGATGCCTCGACGCGTTCCCAGTAAAAACGCATGTCGTTTCCAGGTGCATTTCCGGTAATCAGCGTCAGCCGCAGCGCATCCGCGCCATATTTTTCAATAACCTCCAGCGGGTCAATGCCGTTTCCTAACGACTTGCTCATCTTGCGCCCCTGCGAATCGCGGATAAGCCCGTGAATCAGCACGGTATGGAACGGGGAACGGCCCGTCTGCTCATAGCCGGAAAATACCATGCGGATAACCCAGAAGAAAATAATGTCATAGCCTGTCACCAGCACACTTGTGGGATAAAAATAGTCCAGATCCCTGGTGCGGTCCGGCCATCCCAGCGTCTCAAAGGGCCACAGCGCAGAGGAAAACCAGGTGTCCAGGGTGTCAGGGTCCTGGGTGAAATGGCTGCAGCCGCATTTGGGGCACTTTTCAGGAGCCTGTGCCGCCACCAGGGTCTCGCCGCACTGGTCGCAGTAATAGGCCGGAATCCGGTGGCCCCACCAGAGCTGACGACTGATGCACCAGTCGCGGATATTGTCCGTCCAGTTGAAATAGCTCTTCTCCATGCGCTCCGGCACCAGACGGATGTCCCCGTTCTTCACCGCTTCCACGGCGGGCTTAATCAGCTCCTCCATCTTCACGAACCACTGCTCTTTCACCAGAGGCTCTATGGTCGTGCCGCAGCGGTCATGGGTGCCCACGTTGTGGGAATAGTCCTCAATCTTGACCAAAAGCCCCAGGGCATCCAGTTCCTGTACGATGGCTTTCCTGGCTTCGTAGCGATCCATTCCGGCGTATTTCCCGCCGTTCTCGTTGATGGTGGCGTCGTCATTCATGATGTTGATGATGGGAAGGTCATGGCGCTTTCCCACCTCAAAGTCGTTGGGGTCATGGGCGGGGGTAATCTTCACCACGCCCGTGCCGAACTCCCTGTCCACGTAGGTGTCGGTGACCACGGGAATCACCCGGTTCATCAGGGGCAGCATCACGCTCTTTCCAATCAGATGGCTGTATCTTTCATCCTCGGGATGGATGGCTACGGCGGTATCGCCCAGCATGGTCTCCGGACGGGTGGTGGCAAAGGTCAGGAACCGGGTGGTGCTGGGCGTTCCGTCCTCCTCCATCACCGGGTACTTGATATGCCACAGATGTCCGGCCTGTTCCTGGTATACCACCTCTGCATCGGAGATGGAGGTATTGCAGACAGGGCACCAGTTGATGATGCGGGCCCCCTTGTAGATATAGCCCTTTTCGTGCATCTTTACGAAGACTTCGGTCACGGCCTTGTTGCAGCCATCGTCCATAGTGAAGCGCTCTCTGTCCCAGTCACAGGAGGAGCCCAGTTTCTTCAGCTGTTCCACGATGCGTCCGCCGTATTCTTTTTTCCAGTCCCAGGCACGCTCCAAAAATTTCTCACGTCCCAGCTGGTACTTGTCGATGCCTTCTTCTTTCAATTTCTCGATAATCTTGACCTCCGTGGAGATGGCCGCGTGATCCGTGCCCGGCAGCCACAGCGCGTTGTAGCCCTGCATCCTTTTGAAACGGGTCAGGATATCCTGCATGGTCTCGTCCAGGGCATGGCCCATGTGCAGCTTGCCTGTGATGTTTGGCGGGGGAATCACGATGGTAAAGGGTTTTCTGTTGTAATCCACTTCCGCGTGGAAATATTTCTTGTCAAGCCATTTTTTGTAGAGCCTGTCTTCCAGGCCCTTGGGGTCGTAGGTCTTTGCCAGTTCTTTGGAACGGTTTTCTTCCATTTCGTTTCTTTTCTCCTTTCCTGTCAATTACCGCGTCTGATTTTCACAACGCTTTTCTGCCAGAACGCCTCCGCACAATCGTCTCTGCCTGGTGTTTCCACAAAGCCCTTTCTGCCGGATGCTCTCCGTAGGAATATTTTTGCCGGGCAGTCTTCACAGAGCCATTCTGCTTTCCACTGCATCAAAAAAGCCCTCTGCCGACTCTCGTCAGCAAAGGGCGTCATTAACGCGGTACCACCTTTGTTCACAGCGGGAGCTTTTATGCATCCGCGCTGCCTCAGCGACTTCTACTAAAGTCCTATCCTGTAACGGGGATAACTCGTGAAGCCCTACTTTCCCGAATCCCAATGGCAGAGACATCAATGAAGACACCTGCGTCTTCACGCCTTCTGCGCCTTAGGATTTCCGGCCTGCTTTCAGGCTCCCGGCTTGGAAGCTACCTTCCGCATCCTTTCCTTTAAGCCGTCTTTCAGCATCCCTCTTCCGGGATAACAGCTTTCTCTGTCAAGGGGTAATGCGTACTCCTCTTCGTCATGGCCTTTTTCGTTTCTATTTCATTACTATATTCCATGGGCCGGATTTTGTCAAGGTATTTTTCGGTAAGATAGTGTAAGATAGTGTAACTTTACATGGGGATTCTGATGGGCAGACTTCTCCCCTGTTCTTGTAGCCATTGACCCAGCAGACACCTGCAATCGCCAGCCTGTCAACTAAATCCTTTCCGTCCACGGCCCTGCCGAAGAAAGCGGCAATCATATATGTATTGCAGACAGTGTATCATGCACTGACAGCCGTGACATCAAAAAACATAGCCGTCAACAAACCATGACCGTAATCTCCGTCTGTCTAAACACAGTTCAGCACCCCGCCGACAATATGGATTCCCGCCGCAGTCAGTTCCCTCACTGCCTCATACACCGCATCCACCGTCGCCATATCCTTCCGTACCACCAACAACACTCCGTCCGCCAGCTTCCCCATCTGCAGTATATCCGGATAACGCCGTATGGCAGGCGTATCAATCAGGATGACCTCATACTCATCCGCCAGCTCCCCAATGGCTGCGGCCAGCTCTCCTTCCCCGCGAAATATTTTCTGTTCTGCAAAGCCAACCACAGTGTGTATCCCGCTGTCCAGCCGCTCCACATATTTCCTCAGATTGCCGTCCCTTGGCTCCCTTTTGTCCCCATCGTACTCCTTATGCTTTTTCACATACTGATAGAGTGAGCCGTGCCGGAAGTCGTAGTCCAGAAGAAGGACCCTGCAGCCCGTTTCATGCATGGAAAGCGCCAGATTGTATGCCACAGTACTCTTTCCTTCTCCCGGATCGGCAGACGCCACCACGATTATCTTCTTCTGGCTATTTTCCAGTTCATGGCGCAGCACGGCTGCAAGACGGACATACGAACCGCGGTTTTTTTCTGCGTCACTGCATTCCCTGCTGCCTTTGCCCGGCTCCCTGCCTTCCTCTCCGGCCGGGCTTTCCATGGGAAAAACAGCGTCCAGGTATGCGGCATTCTCGCCCTTATCCTTCGTCTTCAGTCTCGGAATTCTACCCAGAAGTTCCACGCCGCAGTCCTTCAGGCTTCTCTCATCCCTTACTCTGGGATGCTGTATCCTGTATATCGTACTTATGACACAGATGACGGCAAATCCCCCAGCCAATCCAATCAGCGGATAAAGCGCCTGCCCTCCCCGGCCGCTGTCCCTTTTAGCCTGCCCCGCCTCGTCCACAACAT
>OFGX01001890.1_pt1 | contig 11756 bp, 15 predicted proteins | sample 1521831 | NCBI WGS metagenome assembly OFGX01 (sample SAMEA3504080, study PRJEB24116) | mouse gut metagenome | biome: mouse gut; feature: mouse-associated habitat; material: faeces | place: Denmark | collected 2011
CCCAAGGGATACGCCAGTTACCCCTTGGGTACCACCCCCCCGGAACCTAATGTTCTGCGGGTCACAAGGCCCGTTGGTCAAGTGGTTAAGACACCGCCCTTTCACGGCGGTAACACGGGTTCGAGTCCCGTACGGGTCACCATAGGTCATATCCCCAAAAGGGGTTGACAATATGGAGGCATAGCTCAGCTGGTAGAGCGTCCGCCTCACACGCGGAAGGTCACAGATTCGAGTTCTGTTGTCTCCACCAGAAAAAGTTCCGAAATTGCAAGGTTTCGGAACTTTTTCTTTGTTTTTTACATCAAAAAAGTTGCAAGTCTTATAAATGTCCCGCAAATGTCCCGCAACGCTCCCTAAAACAGCATCTGATCCATCACCTTGCCCAGCCGGTTCATGTCCCCGTTCAGTACATGACCGTACACGTTCAGCGTCGTAGTAATATCGCTGTGTCCCAGCCATACCTGAATATCTTTGGCATCACAACCGCCCTTGCGCAAAGCATATACAGCCGAATGGCGCAGGTCATGGAACCGAATGACCGGGAGCTTGGAGTTCTTCAGCACCCGCTGGAAGTGGTGGGTCACAAAATCCGGATTGATGGGTGTGCCGTCTCTCTGTACGCAGATATAACCGCTGTCCGTGTAACCACTTCCCAGGAGTTTCTTGTCCTCCTCCTGGCGTTTTTTTACGTTCAGAAGGTAAGCCCTCATACCTTGGGTGAGAGGCAGCAGGCGATTGCTGGTGGCCGTTTTTGTATTGTTCGCATAGATGATATTTCCGTTATCCACAACAGCGGTGTGACGCACATGGATGGTATCGGTATCAAAATCCACAGCGTCCCAGCGCAGGCCACAGACCTCGGAGCGTCGCAGGCCATAGGTTGCAGTGATATAGACCGGGACCTCCAAAGGATCGCCTTGAAACATCCTCAAAAGATCTTTTGTCTGTTCCGGAGTAAAGGCTTTGGCTCCTGTGTACTTCCGCTTAGAGGGAAGGTCCGTCTGTACCGAGGGATTACTGGGAATAAGCCCTAGACGGACAGCATAGTCCAAACACTTGTGGATATTGGTGTGGTGCTTGCGTACCGTATTCGGCGAAAGTCCTGCATTCAACTCGGCATTGTAGAAGCTCTGCAAAAGGGCCGGAGTTACTGCCTGAAGCTTAACACCGTGGAAAGGTTCGTACTTGGCAAAATAGCCGTTGTAAATCAGCTTGTACTGGGATAATGTATTGGGTCTGACTTTATGGGCCATAACATCATCCAGCCAGGAATTTATAAAGGGAAGAAACAAAACATTTTTAGCCTCCAAAGCCGCGGTGCGCTGCTGGGATAACTCATCCAGGCGTTTGTCAAGCATCTGCTGGGCCCGCCGCTTGTTGCCCTTCTCCGGCAATCCTGTACTTTCGGATTTTTGTCTCCGCTTCCCAGTATCATCCTGGTACTCAAAAACCATCTGCCAAATGCCTCTTTTTACACGCAGATTTCCCGTTGCATTCATACATTTTCTCCTTTCCCGCAACAGGACTGATGATCTGCCATCTGAATGTCACTATCATACTTGATTTCGGCCGATTTTGCAATAAAGTCTTGAAGAAAACTTTTTGGGATCAAAATCTTTGTTTTGACTCTGATGCTTCTTATTTCCCCTTGGGCAAGAAGATGGTATATGGTACTCCGCCCTATATGAAGAATCTTTGCCGCCTCCATAGGGGTCAATACATCGGGAACAGTACAGTTCAGAAACTGGATGTCCATGTAAGCGCCTCCTAAAAAACATACCAAAAAACGAAAGAGGAAAGGTCTCTAGGTTTGCCGCCTAGAGACCTCTCTTTTTTTGACAGCTTAATGATAACATAAAAAAATATGCCCTTTCAAGCACCATCAGAGCGAAAATTTTGTATCCTTTCTATCACTCCAATGTGCCCAAAATGTGCCCTATGTAGTTCGTCAGGAATGTTGACCTGTAAACTGATACATCCCTGCCAGCTGCTCCAAGGCCCGGATCTTGATTTTGTGTACCGTTCGCACGGCCACACCCACTTCCCTGGCAACCTCGTCCCAGGGCAGCCCCTCAAAATAGGCAATACGAACTACCATGGCTTGCCTTTTTTCCAGCAAGGTGGTGTAGTATTCCAGCCGCTTTTGCGCCTGCTCCAATTCCACCAACTGGATTGCAATTTCTTCTCTGGTATCGGTATTCAGCTTTTCTACCCTGTTCTGGTAGTTGAGGGCAATGTAGAGGGTCTTATCAGAAACATGACCATCCGTATGTCCACTACCGCTGTTCCCGTGACCTAGGGCCATTGCGTTAATCATTTCAATCTCGGATATCTGGGCGGGGTGCTTCAGCTCATAGTGTAAAAGAGCGATTTTCTGCTTGCGCTCCTGGCAGGTCTCCAGCAGGTTGACAACGTAAGTTTTTATATCTTGGTTCATGATAGAATTTCCTTTTCAAAATTTATCGTCTTACTGGCGGAGATTCTAAATGCGATGGATCACCCATCACATTGGAGCTCTTTCTATTCCCGCCAAGTGTTTTACGCATTTGCTTGATAGCAGCAACAAGGGAAGGCACCCCAGGTCATATTCTGGAGTGCCTTCCTTTTTACAGCAAAAAATATCCATGATGTCCCTCACAGCAGGGAATCATCATGGACATTCCCCAAATCGGCAAAAGCCATTTGGAAAATCTCTTTTATTTCTTCAGCTTAATCATAGCATAAAACCAGATGCCCAATCAAGCCCCCTGTCTCTACATTTTTTGTGTCCAAAGAGTGCCCTAGATGTGCCCTCTGGAATTAAATGTAGTCCTCCGTAAAGAGGTACATCTCCGTCAACCGGCCCAAAGCCTTATTTTTGATCTTATGCGCTGTCCGGAGAGAAACCTCCAATTTCTCCGCAATCGCTTCCCACGGCAGCCGATCAAAGTAAGCCAGCTGAATGACCATCCGCTTCTGCTCGTCCAACAGCGAAACATAGTACCGCAGTCTCTTTTGTTGCTGTTCCAGCTCCACCAGCTGCACGGCAATCTCACGGGCAACATCCAGGTTGACCTGCTCCAGCTTTTCCTGATAGTTCAAAGCGATGTAGAGGGTTTTGTCAGAAACATGGCCTCCAGAAAGGCTGCTGCCATCGCCGCGGCGCAGGGACATGGCCTCAACCATCTCCTGGGAGGAGACGTGGGCAGGATGTTCCAATTCATAGCGCAAAAGCGCGATTTTGCGCTCGCGCTCTCGATACGTTTCCAAAAGGTTCAAAACATGTGCGTTCATTTCGGTGCTCATAATACAAGCTCCCTTTCCAATCAAATTTGCGCCTGCGCAGCGGAGTGGTGGAATCCAGTTGGAGGAGAGCGGCACCGTAAAAGCAAGTTCTGTGGGATTAAGCGGCGAAATTGCCCAACGTGTAGGACAATCCGCCACATTAACCTCACTTCCACTTACAGTATAGAATGAAAACGCAGACGGAAAATTTTCGCAAAGAAAATGCCCCGTCTGCGTTGTCATGGATGCAAATATTCAGTTGTTTGGTGTTTGGCTCAGTAACTTACAATAGAGGAATCTCTGGTGGCTGTTTCCACTACGCGGCCAGACGAGTTGGTAACGGTTGCTGTAACGTGGATGCGGTAGTCGTATCCAGGGGAGACATAGTATATCTTATCCAGTGAAATATGTCCTATCTGTGATGCGCTCCAGGTTTGGATATTGGTCCAGGTGCGGCCATTTGTGCTGCGCTGAAATACCATTTCTAAGCTTATGGTGTAGGAGCTATTTTCCGTATCAATACTACTATAAAGGGACGCACGGCCAGAAGATGTTATAGTTAAATCAACAAAAAAGCTATCTATTGTAGAATATCTGGGCTGAAGATCTTCTTCGTAAACATCAACCGCTAGAGTTGCAGGCAGAAGTAAAGAAAAAATCAGAAAAAGGCTTAAGATACCCTTTACACTTACTTTTGACATTAGTATTGTTCTCCTATCATTTAATAAATTTCATGATTTCCGCATAGCTGAATATATCATCTCGAGTAATACCCGTAGCCAAGATATTGATAAGATACCCTTGATCTGTGTCTCCCCAAACAAGATGGAGTACATTATCTTTTTCAACATAGATCCCATCATATCCATGTATTGTCACATTTTCGATGAGTTGTGCATCTTCTGTATCAATATTTACTCCAGATGGACCTGCCCTATCAACGCGAAATGTAAGTACACTATCCTCACCTGCGCTGTACCGCACATAAAAGCCTCGGCTTGACCTTTCTTCAATCAAAATCTCGTATTCTTCTGGAAGCTCCGGCATCTGGTATCCTCCCAAGGTTCCATCCTCAGCTAAAGCGGAACCTGGGCCAGTCTGTACACCAGTAGACTGGGGAGAATTTTGAGGAGCATTGATCTCAGAACTGCCGCCCAAGGTCAAGTTCGTAGCAACTTCAGACATTTCAATAATAAGATTCAGGGTTCGGACACGGACTTCTGGCATAGCGGCGCAAACGGTTGCAAAACAAAGCGTACTGAACAGCAGGAACACAGCCACATGGCCGAATGCCCTGCCGGCGATTTCCAAAACACGCTTCCCCCGCCGTTTGGAAAATTCCCGCCGGATCGTGCGTAAACCGGCACGGGTCATTTCCTCTGGCACCGCTGCGGACGGATTGTTTTTCAGCTGTTCGTTCTCCTCCAGAGCTGCTGCGCCCTCCTGTTCCGCCACGGGTTCCATCAAAAGGGAAAACAGCGCATCCTCATACTCCTCCAACAATTTCTCATGGCTTTTCAAATAAATCTCCCTCCTTTTGCAGCAGTGCCAGCAGCGCCTTTCGCGCCCTGGTCAGCTTCATACGGATACTATCTGGCCGGCAGTGAAATATACTGGCCAGCTGGCTGTCGCTACAGCCTTCAAAATACTTGCCCTCTAAAAGCCGCCGGTCCGGCTGCGGCAGTTTCCTCCACGCCCGAAGCAGCTCCTCTTTTTCCTCTGCCATCAGCGCCGCTTCTTCAGGTGAGAGTGCGGGGTCCGGTATTTGCTCCAGCTCATTTTCCTGCCATTCAGACTGGTGTTTTTCTTCTCTGCCCTCCTTTCGCAAAAGATCAAACGCAGTATTTCGGACCGTTGAGACAAGATACCCTGCAACCACCTGAGCGTCCAGTTCCCGCAGGCGGTCGGTTTTTGGGATCAGCTTCAGCAGGCTGTCCTGCACCACCACCTGGCAGGTATATGGGTCGTCTATGTAGCGCTTTGCAGTGGCGTACAAAAGCCGCTCATTTTCCAGATAAAGCCGGCACATAAATTCTTCTTCTGTCTCCCGGCGTCTGTATTTGGTTACTTTCAAGCGAATCATCCCCACTTATTTCCTTGTCTCATTACAAGAGACACCGTTTTCGGGAAAGCGCAACCGGAAAATTTAAAAAATTTTTCCAGCACCAAGAAATTTAGTATAACTAAATCTTTTGGCATTTTCAAGTAGGAATATATGGACTTCTTATAAGCCTAGCATGAAGGATAAAAAAACAAGTTACAATAACAAGATAAGGGAATGGGGTGGTATTATGGCGACTTTTGGAGAAATACTGGCAGAATTGCGACAAGACAGAAATCTTACGCAAAAAGACCTTGCAAAGTACCTGCATGTATCACCAGGAACAGTATCTAATTACGAAAATAATATCCATCTCCCTGACCTGGAAAAAATATTGATTCTTGCGAACTATTTTGGTGTAACGACCGATTATCTGCTAGGCCGGACTCCATTCAGCAGTTCCCCTGATCTCTTTTATAAAGAAATTGGAAATGGAATGAAGATTTCTGATTTAATACAAATTATAAGTAAATGGAATACTACAGAACAAAAAGCCCTTTCATTAGTTATAACGAAGTTTGACTCAAAATGCAACAGATAGACAGCATCTGAAAGGGGGCTCTACATATGATACCAACTTTTATCTTAGTGATCGAGGACTTAGACGACCGTGAATTTATGAGCCAGCTGTTTCTTGACTTTCATCGTTTGATGTGCCATGAAGCTAGAAAAATTGCGAAAAATGACTGGATTGCGGAGGATATTGTACAGGATACACTGCTCAAGCTGATTGATAAGGTTTCGTTGCTCCGAACTCTACCCCAGAGGAAGTTGGTGAATTACATCATTTCCGCAACAAAAAACACCACATATAATTATTTGAGAAAAAAGGCACATGAGGATTTGCTCTCGTTTGACGAACTGGGGAGCACTGAAATGGATTTATCTGAATCATACAAGCGGGATATTGAAACGATAGTCATACTTCACGATGACTTGAACAGGCTTTCCCATATCTGGAGGAAAATTGATAAGCGAAGCCAGTATCTCTTAGAAGGCAGATATATTTTGGGAAAAAGCTCTGCTGAAATGGCTGCTGATCTCGGAATACGCCCGGACAGTGTGCGCATGGCACTGACCCGCGCAAGACAAACAGCCTATCAATTTATTACAGAAGAATAGTAAATTTTACAGCTGGAGACATCCTTAGACCGGGGATGTCTCCAGCTTTTGTTGCGTCTTACTTATCTGTCCAGTTTATTTATATGTAGACTAATATTGTTCCAGATGGAAGGTTTACATTTCAAGCCCAATTTTCATCCCTACTTCTTATCTACAAAAGATGGGAAGTATGGACTGTGCTTGTCGATAAAATTCGTGAGGCCCAGCGGGGAAATCAGGACGCAATGCTTTATTTGATTCAAAAATATATGCCATTACTGAACCGCTATAGCAAAAAGCTCCATCAGGAAGATGCTTATTCAGAATTGACACTTGCTTTCATAGAACTGATCCATCACATTAGGATTGACCGGCTCATCAGCGGTTCAGATGGGGCAATCACCAATTACATAGCGGCTTCTGTCAAAAATGCCTATAATGCGTACATAAAAAAGATTATGGTGGAAAAAGACCGCATAACAGCCCTGGAGGATTTTACCGAACAGGATGAATTTCAGCTGCTAAATACTTTGCCAGAGAAAGCTTCAAAATTTGATTTCCTTGAATTTTTAAGGGACTTTCCAGATTTAACGGAAAAGGAAAAGCAGATTTTATTGCTGATTTATTATGAGAACTGCTCCACATCAGAGATTGCGGAGCAGATGAAAACCAGCCGTCAGAACGTAAATCAAATCAAGGTAAGAGCTCAGAGTAAAATCAAATCGAAGCTGCAAATCTAAAAAACAGCCCCTATAAAAAGCGGGAGGAGTTTCCAAAACTCCTTCCGCTTTCCTCAGCTTTTCTTTTTTAAATATTTCAGGGCGCCCTCTAATTGAGTTGGGAGAGGTATCCCAAGCCGTCCCACATTTTCAAAAATACTGATACATTCATTGGATAGATAGAAAAAGAGGGTCACATTTCTCAATACATTATTAGCGTCCATCAAATATTGATCTGTAACATGAGCCACCGAAACTACCAGGAAGATGATTGCCTTCTTGGCAATTCCTTTGGCTCCTATACTGCTGGACAGCCGGTGGTGGTAAATTGCATCGCAAATTCCCGTTGCGTAGTCCAAAAGTACAAATAATACCAGCGCATACAACAGTCCATCTCCTTCGCCGAAGAATATGGAAAGTGTGTATGCTATAAAATCAATGATATGCTCCAGCATAGCTGACTCCTTTCTATAATTTTCAAAAATTCATGTTGCAGATTTTCGGGACCAACGTTATCTTATAATAGAACAACTTTTGGGAGGTATACATTATGTTCCGAAAAACAAGCCTGCTTTCTCTGAGCCTGGCGCTTCTGCTTATAGTAAGCGCCTGCACATCTGCATTCCCCAGCGGCCAAACATCAGAAGGCTCTAGTGCATCAACGGAAATTCCGGGCCATGAGAACACAAGCACACCTGAATTTTTGAATGAGATCGGAAAAACACTTCATGAATTAAAAAATGAGTATCCCGAAGGCGAGTTTATTGTGAGTTTAGATGGATTCCCGAGTTGTGCCGCTGCATGTTTTGGGAAACCGGGGGCGGAATATATTTACTACTTCTTTGGAGGACACAGCGGCGATTTTGAAAAGGCCATGAACGAATGCGAAGAGCAGCTGAAATGTGCGGGGTTTGTCACCACCACAAACATACTGTTTCCAGACATGGAAGATGCTATGTCCTTTCAAGATTTCTTCTCCTTGATTGGCGTCGATGATTATGAATACCTTTCAGGAGAAGACACGATAACTGGAGAAGGTTGGTTAAGATTCATGTATCGCGGTCTGGAAGTAATGGTGAATACAAACGAACCTAAGCCGGGCGGCGGATGGTATTTTACTGGAGCAGAAATCGTGAAGCGCGATGCTAGAGCGACTGTTGCGGACCCAGAAATATTACATATCAATTTTGAGTTAGCCGATGCGGTTATGTTCGATTTGTAAACACGGCTGATAAATTTTGGATTAAGGAGCTTGTTTCAATGAAAAAACTTAAACGCATTGCCGACATTACCATAGTCTTGTTTATATCAATTTTCCTTCTGGTTTCCTGCTCCAGCACACCCGATATAGAATTAGTGCCGGATCATTCCAAGCCAGCAACTGCCTCCTCCAGCGCAGGAGCCGCGTCCTCTATTCCCGGTGGCAGTATAAACCAGTCAGAACCGGATACATCAGAGTTTGAGATAGACTCATCTAAGGAGCCACCGCTTCAGGATGCAGATTGGGCCATTGCCGTTCCGGATTTTTTGACTGAGGAACAGCAGTTGTTTTACCGCAGGGCTTATAGCTTGTATCGTCATATGTTTGGCGGGGATACGAGTTGGATTGATTATCTGGAAACACTCGATTTAGATAATACTCCCATTTATTATGATGAAAAAATTCGGACTGCTCAATATACTTACACAAAATCTCAAGGACGTTACCAGCTTTGGAGTGAGTTTGATTCTGTGGTTCACTCTGTATTTACAGAAGATTTTTTTGCAAAATGTAATAAGCTGGATGACGAAAACAAAATCTATATGGAACATAATGGATTATTGTATTTCATTGATCTGGGCAGAGGAAGTGGGAATTATTATAACGAAAATTTTGCCGATAATTTTATTTTAGTCAGCAGAACCGATTCAGAAATATTATTTACACTGGTTGGGCATTATTCTGATGTGTTTCCACGCGATGGTGAAACAATAGAAGAATACGAGGAGCGACGTAAGCACGAATTTGATTACACATTGGAATTTCCTATGAAAATGATACTTACAGAGGATGGTTGGCGTTTTGACGAATTTCACTCCGCTTCAGCCGATGAGGAAGCGGAGCAATAGAAAATCTCATGGAACTGAAAGCGGACGGTACATGAAAGCGATGTACCGCCCGCTATATTCAATTTTATTTGGGCTGTGTGGTTCGATAGTTGAGCAAACGGGGACGAGTTCTTTCCAGAACATCAAGCGTTGTTTTCCTGGCCACGGTGTCGTCGTTGGGGTTATAGGGGTCGATAATTAAGATGTCCGCATTGGTGGCACCACCGTTTCTGTATCCATACACAACAACAGAATGACGCACATTGTCTGCGTTGTTTGAAACGCGAATCAGCAAAGGTCTGCCGAGATTGATTTGCTGAACAACGGCAGAGCGCAAAGTGGCATAACTGGTTGTCTGAATCTCACCGCTTAATGTAGCAGTCGATGTCTTCGGAAATTCCCAGGTATATCCCTTAGATCCCCACATTCCCTTGAAGTCTTCGATAGTGTAATTTTTGGGGCTGTAGAAATTAGCCGCATTCAGTCCGCTGATAATAGTACATCCTTTGTCAGTGCCAATAGTATCAATAACAACCGGGTCGTATTGGTTCCACAAGCACTGGCTGCCAACAACGAGTTCTTTGCTGGTTCCACCAGATGGTGTCTGAACTTCAGTTATCTTCCATTTTTGGGCGTTGGAGGAGGAGTCCAGGGCGGCCCACTTCACGTTGGAGCCGCTGGCTGTGCCCTCGGCGGTCAGATACTTGGTCTTGTCGGAGTCCAGCTGGATGCGGTAAAGGCCGTTGCCCAGCGACTTGAAGTTGACGTAGGTATCGCTGTTGGAGGTATAGACATCACAGTTCCAGGTGGAGGTGTTGGCGTTCAGCATATACCGGGTGTTGTTCATGCTCTTGACCTGCTGCCCGGAACCCAGGCTGGCGATGGACCACTTCTGGTCGTTGCTGCCCGTGTCGTTCCAGATGTTCACGTTGGTTCGGCCGCTGATGGTAGAGGTCGTAGCCACGTTCAGGGGCCGGCCGCTGCCGGAGTGAGAGGTAATTTTGTAAGTTGCCATATTAAATATCTCCTTATCATTTTTTATCCCTGATACCACGCCATTTGGGCGATAACGATTTCAAGCGGTTGCCCAGCCGCCTGTCATCGGGCCGGTTTAGCAGGGACACTAGATAAAGAGAGAAATAAGACGGAAATGTAAACCTGCTTTTGAAAAAAATTTAAAAATAAAATTTGCTATATCAGTTGTACCATTATTTCTGTGAAAATCCCGCCTCTTTGTGACAAAAACCTCGTACGAATTGTTTTGCCGTTTTAATTAGAGCTTCCCTAAGTTTTCAAAAATCATGTTGCAGATTTTCGGAAGCATTCGTTATCTTAAATAGAAAGACTTTTGGGAGGAATCCACCATCTTCCTGCTGTAAAAGAAAAACTTCTATCTCATTTGTAAACAAGGAGTTGCTCCCATGAAAATAACAAAAAATTTATCTTTACTCCTGCTTTTGACTGCATTACTTACTTCATGCTCTACCACGCCTGCCCCTGCTGTTCCTTTGCCGGATGCTTCCCAAAATGGAATATGCCGGGATTGGCGATAAAAAAAGCATTTACTTTATAGATGATTTGCCATATCTACCGTACCGCTATGAGAAAATTTACAATAAGGGGGTGTTTACAATGAGCAATCTTTAGTAAGTGATTTGCATGGACTGTTACTGTATACCTAGCAGTAAGTCTCCTGTTGCTCATAACACCAGCGGCAATGACTACGGACAATTTTCCGCACGCTCAGTTCAATCTGCGGCGTTGCGGGACACCTTGTTTCTGCTGGTGAAGTGTGCTATTATCGTATGTATGGCGGAAAGCTGGTAACTAACTGGATTGATTACGAACCGGCGTGATTCCAGAAAACACCGCTCAAGCCTAGGCGGTACACAACCAAACTTGGCGGCATAGTGCTGCTGTCAGAAAGTAGTGGTATGGTCTTGCCCGCAGCAATGCGGGGATATGATAGACACAAACATGACGAGAGAACAAGGAGGTAAATCCAAATGAAGAAACGTTGTATCAAGCGCACTGCGGCTATGGCATTAGCCCTGGTCCTGGCAATGTCCACTATGGTGATGCCTGCGGGAGCGGCAAGTACAGTCAGCGGCTCTCTGAACGGCTATCAGGCAACTGGCCGTGTGAGCATGGGAAGCACCGATGCATCGGCGCAAACTGTTTTTGGTACGGGCGCCCAATATGTTTACGTAAAAGTAGCGTTGTACTACAAATTCGGTACTGATTCGTACTATTCCATCGGACAAACAGCTCATGAGGGAGCTGCCGCATCGGCTTTTGTCGAAAGAAAGCTGTTTGGCGCCGAGCTGTTTGGCGCGACGGGCAGCCACAGAATTGAGTATGATGCCTATAGTTGGAACCCTGCACAAACACAGGTTGGAACCATCTTGTACGGCGCAAAGCTGATTTAAGAGCCTGTTTAATATCTTCTGATGAGGATGGCAATGAGGGCGAAAGTAAGAATC
>OFGX01001892.1_pt1 | contig 11752 bp, 6 predicted proteins | sample 1521831 | NCBI WGS metagenome assembly OFGX01 (sample SAMEA3504080, study PRJEB24116) | mouse gut metagenome | biome: mouse gut; feature: mouse-associated habitat; material: faeces | place: Denmark | collected 2011
CTGTATTGGCCTGTGGCCGTGCAGCGCAGTGCACGGCCCAGGAGTGAACAGTAACGCCAGCAGGCCTGCTATACTTTTACAAAACCTTTAACTCGCCGCAGCTTCCTTCGCGTACAACACCTTCAAAATCACCGGCGTCGATATGCTTGACACCATAATCAAAAGAATTACCGCCGTAAAATACTCGGCCCCAAGCAATCCGACCGAAAGCCCTTTCTGCGCGACAATCAGCGCAACCTCGCCCCTTGTCATCATGCCCACGCCGATCTTTAAGCAATCCGGCGGGGAAAACCGGCAAAGCTTTGCCATCAGTCCGCAGCCGATTACCTTGCTCAAAAGCGCAACTACGACAAACCCCGCTGAAAACAGCAGCATACTGCCGTCAATATGCGAAATACTTGTTTTAAACCCGATACTGGCAAAAAAGAGCGGGCCAAATATCATATAGGAACTAATCTCCATTTTCTTTTCTATGTAAGAAGAATCCTGGATGGAACAAAGTACAATCCCCGCCACATAAGCGCCTGTAATATCTGCAATACCAAAATAACGCTCCGCCGCATAAGCAAAAGCAAAGCAAAGCGCCAGCCCCAAAATCGGAATACGCTGGGTATGCGGATAACGATCGTCAAGCTTTTGAAACAATTTAAATACGGCAAACCCCACGATAAACGCCATAACGAAAAACAGCGCAGTGGAAATTACTACATTTGCCGGATTGGAATCCGGATTTTTAAAGCCAATCACAAACGTCAATACAATAATGCCGATTACATCGTCAATAATTGCCGCGCTTAAAATCGTCGTCCCAACCCTGCCCTTTAACTTGCCCATTTCCTTTAGGGACTGGACGGTAATGCTCACGCTTGTGGCTGTCATAATCACGCCCATAAATACGGCTACATAAAACTGATCCGATCCAAACGGAGAAGTCCCGTAAAAGCCCATATACAAAAGCGTGCCGCCCAAAAGCGGGATAAATACGCCCGCGCAGGCGATTAAAAAGGCAACCGGCCCGGTTTTTAGCAGTTCCTTTAAATCTGTTTCAAGCCCGGCCGAAAACATAAGGAGCACTACGCCGATTTCCGCCATCTCAACCAGAAAATCCGTCTGCTGTACAAACCCTAACACGCTAGGACCAATCAAAAGCCCTGCAATAATCTCCCCAACCACCTGGGGAGCCTTGCATTTACGGGCCAAAATTCCAAAAAGCTTCGCAAAAATAATAATAATTGCTAAATCTCGAAATACACTATATGCTTCCATAACCTTACATCTGACTTTCTAATATACTCTTTACTTCCGAAATTGCAGCGTCAATCCCGGCCGCATTCTTTCCTCCGGCCTGCGCCATATTCGGGCGTCCGCCTCCGCCTCCGCCGACCTTGCCTGCAATTCCTTTAATCAGGTTGCACGCATGAGACCCCTGTTTGACCGCCGCGTCGGTTGCCATGGCAACCAGGCTGACCTTACCGTCTTGTTCGGACGCTAATACAATAACGCCGTCACCCAATTTCTCCTTCAATTGATCGCCCAGTTCGCGCAGGCCGTTCATATCCACGCCGTCTGCTCTTGCGGCAAGCAGCTTCACGCCCTTCACTTCGGTCACTTGATCCATAACGTCGCCCAAAGCGTCTTTTGCAGCCTTACTCTTTAAAGACTCATTCTCACTGAAAAGCGCCTTTAATTCCCCAAGCAAATGCGAAATTTTCGCCGTAAGCCCGGCCGGATCCGTCTTAAGCAGCGCAGCCGCTTCCTTAAGTTCCGTTTCTATTTTATCATAGTATGCAAAGACTGCGTCCGACGTGAGCGCCTCAATCCTGCGGACGCCCGCCGCGACGCCTGCTTCGCTTATGATTTTAAACGCCGTCACTTTAGACGTATTCTCCACATGCGTACCGCCGCACAACTCCGTCGAGAAATCGCCCATACGCACCACGCGCACCGTTTCGCCGTATTTTTCACCGAACAGCGCCATCGCCCCGGTTTTTTTTGCCTCCTCTAAGGTCATAACCTCCGTTACAACCGGAAGCGCGGCAAAAATCTGGGCGTTGACGATCTCTTCTACCTTTGCGATTTCCTCTGCCGTCATGGCCGAAAAATGGGTAAAGTCAAAACGCAGGCGATCCGCGTTCACATCCGAACCCGCTTGTTCCACATGGCTGCCCAAAACCTCGCGCAGCGCTTTTTGCAGCAAGTGCGTCGCGCTGTGGTTTTTGCCGATTGCAAGGCGTTTGTCCTCATCTACCAAAAGCTCTACGGTATCCCCGGTCTTTACCATGCCTTTTATGACCTTACCGATATGGCCGACCTTGCCGCCAAGCAATTTGACCGTATCCTCCACCGCAAATACAAACCCGTCCGCCACAATCCGCCCGGTATCCGCATTCTGGCCGCCCATCGTCGCGTAAAACGGCGTCTGCTCTACAAAAATCGTGCCGGCCTGCCCGTCCGAAAGCGCTTCGGTAATCTCCGTCTCCGTCGTCATAACCGTCACCTTAGACGTATAGGACAGGTTGTCATAACCGACAAACTCCGTTGTAACCGCCGGATCGATAGACTCGTAAACCGTAACGTCCGCGCCCATATAATTGGTCGCCTTCCTTGCCTTACGCGCCGTTTCACGCTGTTTTTGCATTGCGGCCTCAAACCCGGCTTCGTCAATGACAAAGCCCTGTTCTGCCAAAATCTCCTGGGTCAGATCCACAGGGAATCCATACGTATCGTAAAGTTTAAACGCCTCTTCCCCGGCAAGCGTCCGTTCGCCGCGCTTTTCCATCTCTTTTTGCATGTCCGCTAAGATGGCAAGCCCCTGGTCGATGGTTTTATTAAACTTTTCCTCTTCCTGAGTCAGGACGCGGAAAATAAAATCTTTCTTTTCTTCGAGTTCCGGATAGCCGTCTTTGCTTTCGGCAATGACCGTTTCGCTTAATTTGGCCAGAAAAACGCCGTCGATGCCAAGCATCCTGCCATGCCTTGCCGCACGCCGGATCAGCCTTCTTAAAACATACCCGCGCCCTTCGTTGCTCGGCATGATGCCGTCGGACACCATAAATGTCGCGGAACGGATATGGTCGGTAATCAGGCGGATGGAAATATCTTCCGTCGCGTCCGTCCGGTAGGTTTTCCCTGCCAGTTCACAGATTTTATCGCGGATCGCCTTCATCGTATCAATGTCAAACACGGAATCCACGTCCTGCATAACAACCGCAAGCCGCTCTAAGCCCATGCCCGTATCGATATTCTTCTGCTCTAACTCTTCATAACCGCCCTTGCCGTCGCCGTCAAACTGGGTGAATACGTTATTCCAGACCTCCATAAAACGGTCGCAGTCACAGCCGACCTTACAGTCCGGGCTGCCGCAGCCGTACTTAACTCCGCGGTCGTAATATATCTCGGAACAAGGCCCGCACGGTCCCGCGCCATGCTCCCAGAAATTGTCGCACGCTCCGGTATCCGGATCGCGGTAAAAACGTGTGATTTTCTCCGCCGGAATGCCGATCTCTTTGTTCCAGATTTCAAACGCCTCCTCGTCTTCCCCGTAAACCGACGGATACAGACGGTCTTCCTCTAAGCCGAGAACCCCGGTCAAAAACTCCCAGGACCAGGCAATCGCTTCTTTTTTAAAGTAATCTCCAAACGAGAAATTCCCGAGCATTTCAAAAAAAGTCAGATGCCGCGCCGTCTTGCCTACATTTTCAATATCTCCGGTACGGATACACTTCTGGCAGGTCGTCACGCGCCGTCTCGGCGGCAGTTCCTGCCCGGTAAAGTAAGGCTTTAACGGCGCCATGCCCGCATTGATTAAAAGCAGGCTGTTATCGTTGTGCGGCACAAGGGAAAAACTTTTCATCGCAAGATGTTCTTTGCTTTCAAAAAATTCCAGGTACATCCTGCGCAGCTCGTTCACTCCAAATTTCTGTTTCACAATGGTTTCCTCCAATATCCCTGGTTTATTCATTTCCGTTTGTATCCGGATTTTGTGCTGCCGTCTTCGCGTTTTTGTTTTCACGCAGTTTTTTGCCTGCAAAAACGCCGCATACCGCCAGAATTACATAAAAAACGAGTTTCACAAGATACATAATAAAGCTCTGCAAAAATGCCACTTGTATCCCTCCATTCTTAAAAGATTCTAAATTTTCTTAAATTATAGAACATTTTTTTCCGATTTTCAACCGGAAAGGCAAATTAATTTAGGAAAAGGTAACAGTTCAGCCTTCCGGCTTCACTGTTACAGAATCCGCCCCATTTCAAGTTTGCCTGCGGCAAAAGAGCCGGAACCCTTTTTCTGTCAAAGGTTCCGGCTCTTCGCCTGGCTGCTTATTTTATTTTCTTGTTTCCGATATTTTTAAACAGTTTCTGATAGCTTTTCTTTTTACCTTTTGGAACTTTAATGCTGCCGGTCTTTTTAGTTCCTTTAAAGGCATTTGCCGCTACTGTCTTTAACTTCTTGCTTTTTACAATAATTGTCTTTAAAGCCTTGTCATTGAAAAATGCTTTTTTGCCGATGGATGTTACGTTTACGCCAATTGTCACTTTGGTAAGTTTGGGCATCTTTGAAAGCGCATTTGCAGATATAGAAGTAACTTTGCAGGAAACGCCGTTTCTCTGAACTGTTGCAGGTATAGTCAGGGAAGACGCGTTTTTGCTCTTCGGGCCGACTACAGCCACTTCTTTCTTAGATGCATCCGTCACTTTGTATTTCAGCTTGCCGCTTGTAAAAGTTTCACCTTTTTTGAGCGAAGCTGCAGGAGGATTTGGATTGTCGATTCCGCCTGACTGCTTTACAAGTTTTCCTGCCGCGTCATTCAAGTCTGCCAAAAGCTTTTTCAAAGTTGCCAGATCCGCCGTTGCCGCCGGATTCAAGGCCGCGTTATACGCGTCCATAAATACTTTCCAGCTTTCCGGAGTATAATCTGTTCCACCGCTCTCCGCCAGCGCTTTGACAGCCGCTGCTGCCGCCTGCAGAGCGTTTAATGCATCCACGTATTCGGAATCATTCTCCTCTAATTGGCTTACCGCTTTGTTCAAATCATTAAGATACTGTTTTAATGTTTCTGCATCTGTATTTGAAGCCGGATTTAAAACATTTTGATACACTGCAATAAAATTATGAAAGCTTTCTGCCGTATATCTGTTTTTACCGTTTTCTGCCAAGTCTTTTACAGATGCGATTCTGGTCTGAAGCGCCGATAACGCCTCTTGGCGCGCTTCTTTTTCATAATTGTTCGGCAATTCTTTAGAAACAATACTGCTTAAAGATGCAATAAGCGCTGCAATCTCCTGTTGTGTTTTATTTGGTTTTGCCAATAACGTTTCTGCATCCTTTATAGAAGAATCCACTAACTGGCTGCCGGCAGTTCCATTCCGATCCTTTGCATTATCCACTATCTCCTGTAAAATCTGTTCTGCTGATTTATCTGATTCTTTGGTATATATTTCATATATTCTTGGCCCGTTTTCTTTCCATTCTATTTTCACTTCGCAGATTGGGCCGTATATCGCCGTATCCGCTAACAAATTAAGGCCCTTTGAAAGTTCGCCCACACCTGTCCATACACCGGACTCCAAACGTATAAATACTTTTGCGCCCGTGGATTTTTCTGCGTCCTGTAAAACGTACAGCTTCCCTGCAATGTCGCTGTCAATGCGCCATCTTAAGCTTCCAGGCCCATCAGAGGCTTCAAATGCCGTATAAATGGATCCATCCGTCGCTTTTAAGGCCTCGCAGCCCTCCTTGCCTTCCGGAACCGCTACTGTGGTCAGATCGCCCACTTCATTTGTTATCTGTACGCCGTTTACTGTAAATGTAACCGGAGCCGATCCATTATTTGCAATACGTATATACTTCACTTCCAGAGTATCAAACCGGGCCGGAACTTTACTCCAGCTTGTTCCGTTCGCGCTGCATTCAAAAGCCAGTTTATCTTTATTTGTATAATCTGCACTGACTGACGTAAGAGCTCGGATTGCAGGAAATGCAAGCCCGAAATATTCACCGTTCTTTAATGTAATATTCTCCACCTTTCCGATGGAAGCGTTATTCCTGTCAATTATAACTTCAGTTTCTTTTAAGCTGTCCACATTCGTATATGCTTTGCTGACAGCAGGCCTCGTTGTAACTGTAAATTCACGAATTGCATACCATTTCCCGGTTGTAGAAGGAGTCCTCAAACGCACATAACGCGCATTAATAGACTGGGCGAGTACATTAGTCTCAATTGTACGTTCGCTAAAGTTACCGATTGTTTCCCAATCTGTATTATTTAAGGAATATTCCAGAACAGACGTTGTAAAGATATCGCTGTCCGTATCATTTTTCCCCTGCAAAATACGTATATTATCCAATTTATATACATTGCCAAGATCCAATCCGATATAACCATTCGCCTCAACAGTGTTGTTGAACCAAACATAGGTAGAATCATTTTTATCTATGATCTTATCCGCTGTACCCTCATAAAAACCGCCAATTCCACCATAAATTACGCTCTGCTCATCTGATACATCGCCTGCATCGCCGCCGCCAAAATTATTTTCCAATACTTCCAGAGCATCTGATTTCACAGATGATTCTAATGTATTTGCCAGAGGTATAATCTTCATTGCTCCTGCTTCTACTGCAATCGTCCCTTCCAATTGCGGAGCATAGCAGTTCTGAGATGCCTTATATGCATTCGCCGCTTTGCTGTAATTATTCCATACGCCTTCCGCATCATTATTCTTCAAGGCAATTGCTGTCCTGATAAAGCCAATTACCGCCTGAGACAAATAACGAAGGGAATCTACCCACGGGTTCATCTCGTCTATCAGATTTGCATTCGTACCATTTTTCTGGAAATCATTTGCTGCGTCCACAATCTTCTGCATCTGCGTAATCAGGGCATTTGCCTCTTCTTCATAATCCGTCCCGTTCCCGTTATTATATGCGTTTGTAAAGGCTGTAATATACGGCGTCAACTCTACGGATTCTCCCATGCCTGTAATACCTCCAGGGCTTGGGTTTGTCATATGCTTGCACAGTTCATGCAAAGAATCGGATGCGCCTGAATCAATATACTGGAAACAATCCGCCCAACTCTTCTGACAGTCAAAATCTTTCGTATTCCATGCATAATCCGCAATTGCAAACAAAGCTGTTTTGGAAGCTTCTCCCTGCTCCAACGGGTTTGTTACAATACCTTTAAACCCTGTTACTCCGCCCGTATTCAAAACGCAGTTTTCTGCAGGCCCCATAACAAGCCTTTTATGATTGACGTCATTTACCGGCCAGTTCAGCCACATAAACGCTTCTTTTCCGCTGTTTTGTTTAAAATTATTAAAAGTCCCCTGTGTAACCGGGTGGCATACCCACTCGCCCGTCCACATAATTTCCAGATCTTCAATATCGGTAAAATGGCCGAAATACTGTGATAATGAGGGGCTTCCGGTCCATCCCCAGTTACTCCATGTAAGAGCGCTGGTACAATATACCTGCGGAACAAATACCAGGTTATAGCATCCTTCATGCGCCTTTACCCACTCCGTCATATCCCTGCAGAGCCTTGCCTGAAGGGTTACCGGGCTGTTTGCATCGTCTGCAGAGATAACAAACTGACGCACGCCGGAATCATAAAGATGCTGGAATTTATTCTGGATTGCCGCAAGACCCGTTTCATAATCGTCAAGCGTAATCGCATCATTCATAAACGGATGAATCGCCCATGCAAAACGGCATTTTGCCGCAGCCCCTGCGTCTACCATCCGTTCTATATCCTTCAATTTGTCTTCCGGATAAGGCTCTCGCCACTGCTTATTGTGATACGGGTCGTCTTTCGGCGCAAAAATATAAATATTCATCTTAAAATCGCCGCCGAACTGCATCAGGCTGATCCTGTCTTCCACAGACCACGGAATACCATAATATCCTTCAATAAAACCACGGTACTGGCCGACCGCATAATCTTCCATCTGAAGCTGGCGGATCGTATTTCCTTGCGACTGCTCTAAAATCATCTTCAGAGATGCCAGTGCATAGAAAGCCGCATCCGTATCTCTTCCGACAACCGTAATCTGTTTGTCTTTGATAGACAGCAAATAAGAATCTACCTTGTTAAACAGTTCCTCATCCGTAAGATCCTTAGCGCTGTCGGCCGCACCGTTCGATCCGGCAATGCCGACTAAAATATTAACCTGCCCGCTTACGGCCGCATTTACGGTTTTCGCCTTAATGTCTTTTATGGCAAGAACCTCTTCCATACGATCTTTCGTAGCCTGATCGATTCCGTCTTCATATACAACGTTTACCTCATTTGGCAGTTCAAGAGTACCCCCCCCCACGTTATAAACGATAGACTGCGGCGTAGGGTAAATTGTATACTCCGCCGCTTTTGTTTCCTCTGCAGCCTCCGCCTGCAGGTTATACGCCGGAAGCGCCGTCACACCAAGCGCAATAACCAGCATAAAACTAAGTAACCGTTTCCATGTCTTGTTCATAGTCATCCTCCTTTTGTCAGGAAGCCACAAAAAATCTTGTTTGCAGCCGCCTTTTTTGTAACATGTTTAATAGATATTATAATTTTTATAACGCCATTTGTCAATAATATTGCACAAAATCCCCCTGCTCTAAATAAAAACCAACATTACAATATTTGCTCTTGCCAATCTTTTAAACAAGAAGTACAATATTTTCAGTATAACCTGTACTTTTAAGGAGATCTTTCATGAACGTAACCGGCGTTATCGCAGAATACAACCCCTTCCACAACGGTCACGCATACCAAATCCAAAAAGCTAAAGAACTTTCCCGGGCAGACTATGTCATTGTTGTAATGAGCGGCAATTTCGTCCAGCGCGGCATGCCCGCTATTTTAGACAAATTCACCCGCACAGCCGCAGCCTTAAAAAACGGCGCCGATTTCGTATTTGAAATACCAACCGTTTTTGCAACGGCATCCGCCGAATATTTTGCAGCGGCAGGCACAGCCCTTTTAAATGCGCTCGGCTGTGTAGATTCAGTTAGTTTCGGCTGTGAAACGCCTGATTTGCCTCTGCTGTCACATATTGCGGATATTTTGGCAAAAGAACCGGACTATTACAAAACGCGCCTGTCTTATTATTTAAAAAGCGGCAATTCCTTTCCGGTTTCCCGCCAAAAAGCAATAACCGATTATTGCAAAACTGAAAATTTATCCTTCCAGTCCGCTTTATCAGGCACAGTTTATGGTAATCCTTCCATTTTGCTTGGCTCCCCCAATAATATCCTGGCTGTGGAATATTTAAAATCCATAATCCGAGATCATCTTCATCTGCGTCCCATTCCCATTCTGCGAAAAGGCGCCGGATACCACGATACCGGTTTACATCAAAAATACTGCTCCGCTGCTGCAATCCGGCGCCACCTGCTTTTTCCGTCCGGTATAGATATTTCTGATTTTGTACCAGAAAACACCGCGTCTCATCTGTTCGCATCGGACGCTGCATTTCTTACAGAACAGGATTTTTCCGCAATGCTGTATTATAAGCTGCTCAAATGCCCAAAACAAGCTCTGCCGCGTTATGCGGACTGTTCTAAGGAACTCGCGAACCGCATCCGGCATTCTCTGCCTGATTACAGAGGTTACAGGAACTTTTGTGAACTCTTAAAGAAAAAAGACGTAACATACAGCCGGATCAGCCGGATGCTTCTGCATATTTTACTGGAAATTACAGACGAAAGCATTGCCATGGGAAAAGCATGCGGCTTTGCGCCCTATCTGCGCCTGTTAGGCTTTCGGCGGGATGCGGTAAATCTTTTTACTGCCATACGTTCCCACGCAAAATGCCCGCTGATTACAAAGCCCGCTAAAGAAAGCGCTCTCCTTTCTGCAGATTCACGCGCCTTATTTGAAACGGATGTATTCGCATCTGATCTGTACTACGGCGTACTGGCGCAGAAAACAGGCAGAACGCAAAAAGAGGAATATCGCAGAGAAATGGTTATTTTACCTTGTGAATCCCGCATCATCTAAATATAATGAAAACATAATTTTTTTTAGAAAGGCTGATTTTTATGTCCGTAAAACTGTTTACCATAACCCATAAACCCTTTACCCCTCCGGAAGATCCTATGTACATTCCGCTGCACGTAGGCCGCGCAAACGCCTGTGGACTCGGTTTTCTGGGAGACGACACAGGCGATCATATTTCAGCGTACAATCCTTTCTTCTGTGAACTGACCGGCATGTACTGGCTCTGGAAAAATTACCGCACTTCCGATTACATCGGTATCTGCCATTACAGACGGTACCTGATCAATGAATCCGGCGCATTATTTACGGAACCCGAAATCGAAGCAAAATTATCGCAGTTTGACATTATGACAACCCGTCTGCTTGAACTGCCATTCCCATATGAACACGGCTTTGCCCAAAACCACCACAAAAAAGATCTGGAAACAACAAAAACTGTCTTAAAAGAGAAGTATCCTTCCTACGCCGATACTTTTGATCGGCTGGTACACGGCGCCCATACGTATTTCGGAAACATTTTCATTACTTCCAAAAAACGGTATGACTCCTATTGTGCCTGGCTGTTTGATATTCTCTTCGAGGTACAAAAGCGCACGGATTTTACCGGATATAACGATTATCATAAACGCCTGTTCGGATTTTTATCGGAATTTCTCCAAACAGTATGGATCCGCCAAAACGGCCTGCGCGCCTGTGAATGCAAAGTCGGAATGATTGGTGAAAAATACGAAACCCGTAAACTGCGCCGGCAGCTGGCCTCCTTTTTAGAAAACAGAAATTACGAAAGCGCCGGCAATTATTTTCTGGAGTGTTACAAAAAACGCCCGGATGTTTTGATGGAAGCTTCCGACGTTACCGGTGAACTGCGTCTGTGCATGCAGATTATTTCCACCTGCAGTTTTGAAGATGAACAATACGGGCAGTGTATATTAGACAAAATTCACGATTATAACAGCCTGATTTCACACTTTCACCGTCTGAATGCCGCTGTAACGCATTCCGTCTCAGATGCCCTTTCGGATGAAGATATCCTGTTCCTGAAACAAAACGGCTGCATCACTCCGGCAGCTATCGATATCTCCGCAAAATTATTCTGCCAGGATCCCGCACTTCGCCAGAAAATTTCCAGGAATCTATGGCATCTGTGTATAAGCAGTAATATTGTCTGAATATTTTACACATTATCATTTATATTTCAGTTATAATTAATACTAATCAATTTTTATCACAAAATCAGTTGACAAATTCATTTTTTTCAGATACAATAAATACAACAAATCAAACAAAACCAAATCCACAGAACAGGAGGTACAGTCCATTGAAAACTTAATCAAAAACCAAAATCTAATTTCAAAAAATCCTGCCAAGCAGGTACACATTCCAAAGTTTTCATTCGCTGGCTGACAAACGAGCCTAATGAAATATCCACCCTAGCCGGATATTAATTTCAGAAATGAAATCGCGGGGCAACCATGAAGCACACAAAAGTAGAGAACAGACGGAGAATCAGACGCAGTATTCAGATATGATTCCAGTCCAAACAGTTCATGGCAAACAGAGAAGGGAAATTCGTTTCAGAAATTAAACTATGGAAAATAAAAACGGGAGGTAAGACCCCATGGACAGTATAATTTAAAAGCGGCATCAAATTCAAAACATTTGATGCCGCTTTTGTAATGCAAATCTATTATCATTTTTCAAACGCGCTCTAGTACTCCATCCGACCAGGAATTGAAGTTTGGAAACACCTGCTTTGTGCCAGT
>OFGX01001893.1_pt1 | contig 11748 bp, 11 predicted proteins | sample 1521831 | NCBI WGS metagenome assembly OFGX01 (sample SAMEA3504080, study PRJEB24116) | mouse gut metagenome | biome: mouse gut; feature: mouse-associated habitat; material: faeces | place: Denmark | collected 2011
TTGCAGGAAACATCTGCCTTGGCCATGTAGCGAACCTGTTCTCCTGGCATATGGCAGAGCTGGAACAGACCCTTTACCTGAGCTTAAAACAGATGGTATGTATCCGGATGCTGGAAGCTGGGATTGCCGATTTCGCCATTTTGTCCTTATTTTTAATCCTTACAGGAGATGGAAATCCTGGGGAGGTCCTAGCCTCCTTGACCTATATGCTGGTTCCCTTCCTGTGGTCGGACACCCTGTACCTGCACATGCTGGTACGCCTTAGAAATACTTCTTCCGGTTTCCGCTCGTTTGCCCTTGGCTTACTGTGCGGTATCCTTGCGCTCTTTCCCCTGTTATGGGATTCTGCGTATCAGCCGGGATACTTTATCATCTGGCAGATATTGGCTGCCGCCGGACTGCTCATGTGCATAGCACAAATCTGCCGTCTGCTTGGCAGCATTGAAAATGGCGACAATATCTGCCTGAATTAAACCATCCACAATTAAACCATTCACGCCAAAAACGGCAAAACATTTTTACAGAAAGAGAGGTAACTATGCCTGAACTGACATTAGACCGTATCACCAAACATTTCAAAAATAAAATCGCCGTAGACAACGTATCCCTCTGCCTGACAGAAGGCGTATACGGCTTCCTCGGCGCAAACGGCGCCGGAAAAACGACCCTGCTGCGCATGATCTGCGGTGTCCTTAAGCCAACCTCCGGGGAAATACAATGCAACGGCGCCGAGATCGGCCGATTGGACGGAGATTACCGCCAGATGCTTGGATATCTGCCCCAGGATTTCGGATATTATCCTGATTTTACCGCAAAACGGTATCTGGAATACCTGGCTGCCTGCAAGGCGGTTCCCCAATACCTGGCAAAAGAAAAGGTGCAGGAAATGCTCCGGCTTGTGGGGCTCGAAGGGGAGCAGAAACAGAAGATCAAGACATTTTCCGGCGGTATGATCCGCAGGCTGGGGATCGCCCAGGCGCTTTTAAACGATCCGGAAATCCTCATACTGGACGAACCAACCTCCGGGCTGGATCCGAAAGAACGGATTCGTTTCCGCAATATCATCAGCGCCCTGTCCAAAGGGAAGATTGTAATTCTGTCCACCCACATTGTGTCCGACGTGGAATTTATCGCGGACCAGATCCTGCTGATGAAGCAGGGGTGCATCGTGGAACAGGGGAACTCCCGGGAGGTGACCGGCAGCGTCCGGGGAAAAGTGTGGGAATACCTGGCAGAACCGGATGAGGCGGATCGGATGAATGAGACCCTTGCGGTCAGCAATCTGAAAAATGAAGGCGACAAAGTGTACATCCGGATCGTTTCCGACACCTGCCCCTGCGAGGGGGCCGCGCCGGCAGAACCGGGGCTGGAGGATGTATATCTGTACTATTTCGGGAATTGATGCAGCGACTACATTATATCCGGCAAAACTTCGAAGGAAAATCAGACAAGGCTGATCGGTATATCATGCGGTCGTTCCATGAGTCCATCATTTGCGCAAATCATTGAAAAATACGGGGAGGCAGAAGCATGTGGAAAATATTTCAGGAAGAGTTTTATAAAATTGCGTCCAGAAAGATCGTCTGGATCGGGCTGTTTTGCCTGCTGGCATTCGTAAGATACCAGTTGTGGATGGTGCAGGACGAGTACGCTATGACCATCGGCGGGGAAACAATTTACGGAAAAGAGGCCATCGAAAAGGACCAGGAGCTGACGGCAAAGTATGCCGGCCCCCTGACAGAAGAAAAAGTCAGGGACATCTATGAGCAATATGGTTTTTATTATCTGAACAGGGACACAGGGGAGCAGAGGGGAAACTTCTGCAGCCGTTTCATCACGGTGCACATGACCAACAGTATGCAGTTGAAAGAACCGGCTCTGGAGGAGATTCAGTTTTATCAGGGAACTGACTGGGAAAACAATGCGGCGCCGCTGCTCAGAGGCGATCTTCGATTTGACTATGTATACGGATGGGACTACCTGGCAGAGACATACGGGATTTGGATGACCTACGGACTGGCTGTCATATTTATCATCGGCTTGTCCTCGGTGTTTTCCGAAGAATATTCTCTGAGAACGGCGGATATCCTTCTCACCACACGAAGGGGAAAAGGCGGCGGTATCTGGATGAAAACAGCGGCGGCCTTCGGGTTTGCGCTGGCGGTATTTCTTGCCTCAACCTTCTATGTGTGGGCGATTTATCTGAAAGTATTCGGGACGCAGGGGCTTTCTGCTTCTTCGGCCATGATCGGGTGGGGCAATCGTTGGGGTTACTGCCCGGATACGGTGGCTGGCTTCCTGCTGTACCAGTTCTGTCTGGGATTTGCCGGGACGGTTCTTTTGACCGCTGTGGTTCTGGCAGCTTCCGCTTTCTGTAAAAATGCATTTCTGGCGGTGGTGCTGTCCTTGACGCTGTACCTTATACCAGTCGTATGGCTGAAGCTGATCGGCCCCATGCGGATCTTTGGGTATACGGTGACGAAAGCGGTCTCACATTTTATGGTTTCCATGCCGGTTTATCTGCCCATGGCCTGGGACTTCGCATTCCCGGCAGAACAGGTCATGCTGCATCTGGCGATTGCGCTGGCGGTGGGAGTGGCCGGCGTGGGGCTGGGGTATTGGCGGTACCGGGGGTATCAGGGGTAAGCGGATGAGCTTACCCCTGATTGCGGAACGGCCGCGTTATCTGCGGGCTGATACAATTCTTTTTTTCTTTTTGTTCTCACTGAAAAAGTCAATAATTTTACCTGGAATCAGAACACATCAAATAAAGGAAAAGAACTCTCTGAAAATCAAAACATTCATGAAAAAGATAATACTATAATAAATCCATGGTGAAGTTTTCTTTTAAATTCCCTGAAAAGGAGGAATCGAATGAAAATTGGATTTATAGGACTGGGGACGATGGGCGGGCCAATGTGTGCAAACATTGTAAAAAAGCATGACGGGCCGGTGTACGTCTGCGATGTGTGCCCTGAAAAGACGGAGCCGCTGAAAGCCCTGGGAGCCACAGCATGCAGCGGCTGTGCGGAGATTGCTGAAAACAGTGACCTGATCATCACAATGCTGCCGCGGACAGAGCATGTGAAAGAGGCATGGAACGAGATGATTCCGGTCATGGATGCAGGAAAAACCGGGATTGACATGAGCACGATAGACCTGTACGCTTCCATGGACATTGCGGACAGAGTGAAGAAAGAGACAGGTGCCGGATTTGCGGACTGCCCGGTGGTAAAGTCGAAAAAGGCGGCGGAGGATGGCACGCTTGGGATATATGCCGGGTGCGGGGAGGAGCTTTTCAGGAAGATATCTCCGATACTTGCATATATGGGAGAGCACGTAGTTTATATGGGAGAAAACGGGATGGGGATTACTATGAAAATCTGTCAGAACGCATTGTCCCATGAAATCCAGGCAGCGGTAAATGAAACGCTGACCCTGGCACAGCTTATGGGAATCCGGGTAGAGGATTTCGCCAGAGCCGTGTCGTACGGAGGAGCGGCCAATTATTACCTGGAAAGCAAATACGAGGCAATCAGGGATCGGGATTATAAAGTTTCGTTCCCGGTGGAATATGCATTGAAAGATCTGGAAATCTGCAGGCGCATGACAGAGAAATGTGAATATAACATGCCGATCCTGCAGTATGCGGTCAGCATTCTTCAAAAGACAGTAGAAATGGGACTGGAGAAAGACGATAACTGCGCCTGCATTGAGGCAGTGAGGAAAGGCACATTTCTGGATAACAGTTTACGCCTTCCTGGACAGGAATGATTTACAAAACAGGAAAAAGAGATTTGCAAAGAGAAGGGAAAGAAAACATGGATAAAATGGGAAGTTTTTCATTGGATGGAAAGACAGCGCTGGTAACAGGCGGGGCATATGGGATCGGGTTTGCTATTGCAAAGGCTTATGCAGAAGCTGGCGCCAAGGTGGCGTTTAACTGCAGGAGCCGGGAACATTTGGAAACGGCGTTGGAGCAATACCGTGAAAATGGTATTGACGCGAAAGGATATCTCTGCGATGTGACAGATGAAAAACAGGTACGGTCTATGGTCGGAGAGATCAGAAAAGAGCTGGGGACGATTGATATTTTGGTAAATAATGCGGGAATTATCAAACGGATTCCAATGACGGAAATGAGTGTGGAAGAGTTCCGCCAGGTAGTAGATATTGATTTGAACGCGCCGTTTATTGTGTCTAAAGCCGTGATTCCGAATATGGTAAAGCAGGGGCATGGGAAGATTATCAATATCTGTTCTATGATGAGTGAACTGGGAAGAGAGACTGTCTCTGCCTATGCGGCGGCGAAGGGCGGATTGAAGATGCTGACAAAAAATATCTGCTCCGAGTATGGACATTGTAATATCCAGTGCAACGGCATCGGACCAGGATATATCGCAACGCCCCAGACTGCACCGCTCAGGGAAAAACAGCCGGATGGCAGCAGGCACCCGTTTGACCAGTTTATTCTTTCAAAGACCCCGGCCAAACGCTGGGGAGTACCCGAAGATTTAATGGGGCCGGCAGTATTTCTTGCGTCCGGCGCGTCAGACTTTGTAAACGGACAGATTCTTTATGTGGACGGGGGAATCCTGTCCTATATCGGCCGGCAGCCGTGAAGGGGCGGATTATGTCCAGGAGGATGCAGAAGAAATAGATTGCAGGAAGGGAGATAACGCAGTGAATACAGAATATATGCGGCAGATGTTTTCTTTGGATAAGAAGTGTGCGGTCGTCACCGGAGGCAGTTCGGGGATTGGCAGGGGGATTGCGCTTTCTCTGGCAAATTTTGGGGCACATGTGCTTATCCTTGGACGCAGCAGGGAAGGACTTGAGAAAACCGCTGAGATGGTCAGAGAATCCGGCGGACAGTGTGAAAGTTATGTGGTTGATATTACGAAGGAACAGGAGGTGGACGCATTTTTTAAGGAGCTTCAGAATCAAGGCAGGACTGTGGATATTTTCATCGCAAATGCAGGAATCAATATCCGCGGCGAGCTGCTGGACACCACATCGGAAGAGATTGACAGTCTCATTACTACAAATTATAAGGGGACCCTCTACGGACTGATCCGTGCAGGGAAGATGATGGAGGCGCAGAAGAGCGGGAACATTGTCGTGATTTCTTCCATTAACGGGATCAGCGCCATGCCCAACCTTGCAGTGTATTCCAGTGTGAAATATGCCCTGGAGGGGATTACGCGCTCCCTGGCGGCGAGCCTTGGTCCAAGCGGTGTGCGGGTGAACAGTTGTGCGCCGGGGGTCATACTTACGAGGATCAATGAGAATGTATATGACAAGAAAGAAAACCGGGATGCCAAGCTGGAGAACATTCCTCTGAGACGCCTGGGAGAGCCGCGGGAGATCGGGGACGTGGTGGCATGTATGGTAAGCGATGCCTTCAGTTTTATGACGGGAACCACAATTCTGGTAGACGGAGGGGAACTCATCAGGGGGATGCAGAAACAGAAAATGTAGCTGCGTAAAAACAAAGGGAAAAAATAAATGCATGTTATTGAGAAGGGGGCAGCATGAAGATAACAGATGTAAGGACGATATTGACCTGTCCAAAACAGAATTACCTGTTTGTGAAGATCATAACGGATGATCCGGAAATCTATGGGATAGGGGACGCGTCTATGAACGGGCGGGAAAAAGCGGTGGAGGATCTGATTGCAGAGTATCTTCGGCCCATGCTGATCGGTATGGATGCGGATCGCATTGAGGAAATCTGGCAGACCATATACCGGGGAGCATACTGGAGGGGCGGTAACATTATTATGAGCGCGCTGTGCGGGATTGATATGGCCCTGTGGGATATCAAGGGGAAACGCGCAGGGCTTCCGCTTTATTCTCTGCTTGGGGGCAAGGTAAGGGACCGGGTGCTGTGTTATTCCCATGTGCTTGGGTCGACCAATCAGGAGAAAGTGCAGAAAGCGGCGGAATTTGCAGAAGAAAAGGGCTTGAAGGTGATCCGTCTGCGCGCAGGGCTTCCGTCTGCGAATGGAACATTGGATAATCACGGGCACCAGACACAGCCTAAGGAAGAGCCGTGGGAGCCTGAATTTCTGGCGGATGAAATGATCGAATATTTTATTCATATCCGAAAGAATGTAGGAGATAAGATCGGGATTATTTTTGATCTGCACGAGAGGTTCTCTCCGGAGCGGGCAATCTATATTATGAGGAAACTAGAGCCATATAATCCGTTTTTTATTGAGGATCCGATTGCACCGGACTGTATCGAAAGCCTGCGGACTGTCCGAGCTCATACCAATGTGCCGATTGCATTTGGGGAACTGTATAAGGATCGGTATGAATGCATACCCGGTATCATCGAACGGCTCTATGACTTTATCCGTTGTGACATTATACGGATTGGAGGCATTACAGAGGCGAGGAAAATCAGTGCAATGGCGGAGACGTTTGACATTAAAACAGCATGGCACGGTCCAAATGACGTATCGCCTGTCACCCATGCGGTGAACTGGCATATGAACGTTTCCAGCTATCACTTTGGAATACAGGAGGACGGTACGGTAGACGATACCGTAAAAGAAGTGGTTCATGGGGGCCCGGGCTGCCGGAATGGATATCTGGTGATGCCGGATCTGCCCGGAATCGGCTGTGATATTGATGAGGAGGCAGCGGCAAGATATCCATACCAGAGGGCATATATTCCTGTATGCCGAAGAACATCTGACGGGAGTTTATGCGACTGGTAGAGGAAAGGGGCCGCAGCAGGAGGCAGAGACGGAAGCCGGGGAGGGAATCCGGCGGTAAAGAAAGAAGGAGAAATCATAGATGAAAAAAATAGAAATAGGAACTACGGGAATGACGGCATCCCAGATCGCAATGGGGACATGGTCCATGGGCGGGGATGTCCAGTGGGGGATGCAGGACGAGGAAATCTCTTTAAAGGCGATCAGGACAGCCGTGGAAGAAGGGATCAATCTCATTGATACGGCTCCCGCATATGGCTTTGGGTATAGTGAGCAGCTTGTGGGGAAGGCAATTAAGGAAATTCCCAGGGATCAGATCCTTGTGCAGACGAAGTGCGGATTCTGGTGGAAAGACGATGAGGGTACGCTTCTGATTGAGCGGGACGGAAGGGTGTGCAGGCGCAACCTTTCCAGAAGGGCGATTATGGATGGCGTAAAGGACAGCATAAAGAACCTGGATGTGGATTATATTGATATCCTTGTTACGCACCATCAGGCGAGAGAGCCATTTTTAACCCCTGTCAGCGAAACTTTTGGGGCGCTTGAGGAACTAAAAAAGGAAGGGACGATCCGGGCGGTCGGGATTTCAAACTGCAATATGGCAGAGATAGAAGACTACCTTTCCTGCGGTACGGTAGATGTGATTCAGGAACATTTTAATATGCTGGAGCCGGAAACGGCAAATGAATTTCTTCCGGTCTGTGAAAAGAACCAGATTACATTTCAGGGATTTTCTATCTTAAAACAAGGACTGCTGACCGGAAAATATGGAATGGATTACCAGCTCAGCGCAGAAAATGTAAGGAACAGAAGCCACTGGTTCCAGTTGGAAAACAGAAAGAAAGTACTGGAGATGCTGGACGGCTGGAAGCCGCTCTGTGAAAAATACGACTGCAGCTTTGCCAATCTGGCAGTGGCATGGTCCGCGAAAAAAAGCCCCCGCATGATTATCTTGGGCGGCGGCAGGAAGGAACAGCACGTACGGGATTATCTGAAGGGCGGCACGCTTGCGCTTGAGGAACAGGATTATAAAAAGATGAACCAGGATATTGTGCGGATCTTAGGAGTTCAGGAATGAATACGGACAGCCGGATTTTAAAATCTTATGGGGATCTTGGGCTGGACGCGGAGGGTGCAGCCCTTCTCACGGATGAAGCAGACATTTATTATATGACGGGATTCCATACAACGGCCAGAAGGCCAAAACAGATCGGGGACAACGCTGTGGTAGTCCTGCCGGATGCAGTCTATTTTGTGATCCCAATAAAATGGGAGCAGCAGGTGAGGGCGCAGGTTTCCACACAATGCCGTATTGTTGTTTATGACGGGACACAGGCAGATTATTTTGAAAAAACCGCTGCATTGGCCGGAAGTGCGTGTTCGGCGATCTGGACAGAATATGACACGATGCCACTGGCATTATGGAATTTTTTTCATGAAAAATTTCCGAAGACTGTCTGGAGGGACATTACACACAAAATGGCGCAGATCCGGATGATCAAATCCGGCTGTGAAATCGCCCGGCTGAGAAAAGCGGCGGCGGTTGCCGTGGCGGCGATGGAGTATACGCAGCATACGATTCAAGAAGGAATGCTGGAGTGGGATCTGGCGGCGGAAGTGGAATATCAGATGCGAAAAAGAGGTTCAGAAGGGGTTCCATTTACCATGAAGGCGCTTAGCGGGCCCAAGAGTGCGGTGGTGACAGAAGTGCCGGGGATGCGTAAGATTCAAAGGGGCGATCTGGTTCTGTTGGATTTCGGCGCGGTATGCGAAGGGTATGCTTCTGACTGGACGAGGACATTTTGTGTGGAGGAGGCTGGCAAAAAACAGACGGATATCTATGAAAGTGTGTTCCGGATCAAGGAAGCATGTGAAAATCTGTTAAAGCCGGGAATCCATATCGAGCGGCTTGTCCGGACTGCAGGAAAAATGGCGGAAGAAGCAGGGTTTGCCGGGTATTATCAGACACATCTTGGGCACAGTGTAGGAATCAGAAGCCATGAGGCGCCCATCATGGATGAAGGAACAACGGGAACACTTAAGGAAAATATGGTGGTTACTATAGAACCGGGAATCTATGTGCCGGGGATCGGCGGAGTCAGGCTGGAGGATGAATATCTGATTACGAAGGAAGGGGCGGAAAAGCTGACAGGACTTCATTCGGAGCACTGGATTCTAAGAAAGGAGCAGATATGAAAGCAGCAAAATTGATCAGCCCCGGTAAAATCCGGGTGATAGAAGAGCCGCCTGTACGTGCGCCCAGGCAAGGGGAAGCAGTTGTGAAGGTAAAGGCGGTAGGAATCTGCGGAACGGATTTACATATTTTTAAGGAGGGCCGCGGGGACGTGGAACTGCCCAGGGTAATGGGGCACGAACTGTCTGGAGTAGTCGCCGCGGTTGGGGACGGAGTCGGGCATATTTCCGTGGGAGACCGGGTGGTTCTCGACCCGGTGATGTCATGCGGTTTATGCAGGACATGCAGGGCAGGCCGCGGCAATGTGTGTGCGGACGTAAAATGTTTCGGGGTACAGATGGACGGCGGATTCCAGGAGGAGATCGTAGTTCCGGCGGCAAGCCTGTACCGTTTTCCAGAACCATATTCTTTTGTACAGGCGGCATTGGCAGAACCATTTTCGGTGGCGGCTAATATTTTGAACCGGCTTTCCGTGAAGGAAAATGATTTTGTTGCGGTCATAGGAGCGGGAACCATTGGGCTGTCTTTGGTTCAGGGCGCGAAGGCATCCGGGGCAAAAGTGCTGATTTCTGATATAGAAGAGGTAAAACTGGAAAAAGCGAGAGAGATCGGGGCAGACTATACGGTCAATTCCCAAAAAGAAGACCTGGCAGATACAGTCAAAAAGTATACGGAGACAGGGGCTGACGTGGTGATTGACGCGGTAGGTACGGTAAAGCTCACAGAGCAGTCCCTGGAGCTGGCGGCACCCTGCGGCCGGATTGGAGTGATCAGCTTTGACGCACGACCGGCACAGATCCCGGCAGCGGCAATTACAAAGAGAGAATTGTCTCTGATCGGCTCCCGGATGAATGCACACCGTTTCCCGGATGTCATCCGCTGGATGGAAGAAGGGGCGCTGAATCTGGACGCTATGATATCCAAGGTATATCCGGCGGAGGAAATCCAGAGGGCATTTGAGGAGACGCTTGCAGACAGCAGCACGGTAAAAACCGTCATAATCATGGAGGAGGAAGACAGATGCGTTTGATAGACCTGTCAACAGTCATAGAAGCGGGAATGCCTAAGCCGCCGTCGGCGCCGGAGGTTACCATGTCCTATATTTTGGGACAAAGTGAGGAAGAAGAACAGAAAAAAGGATATACGAATAAACTGGAGCAGTATACGATCACAACCCATGTGGCAACACATTTTGATGCGCCCGCCCATTTTACGATGGGAGGAAAGAACATTGATGAGTTTCCGTTGGAATTATTCTACCATGTGCCCACTTTGTACCTTAAGATCTGGAAGGAGGACTATGGGAAAATCACGGCAGAGGATATCAGGCAGGCGGAGCTTGTAAGCGGACCGATACAAAAAGGAGATTTTGTCATCATTGATACCGGGTTTTACCGCTTCTACGAAGAGGAGCGGTATCTAAGAACGCCCTATCTGGATCTGGACGCGGCAAAATACCTGACAGAAAAAGGAATTTCCATTCTCGGAACAGATTGCTTTACTGTGGATGACGTGAGGGAGAAGAAAAAACCATCCCACGTACATTTGCTGAAAGAAAAAGAAGTATTGATTATCGAGTGCCTGACAGGATTTGACCAGGTGACACAGAATCGATTTAAAAGTATGTGTATGCCGCTGAAAATAAAAAATGGTTCCGGAGCGTTTACAAGAGTAGTGGGAATCATGGAGTGAAGAAGGGGAGGAAAATGAAGACCATCGTAAAGTTTGAAGAGAAGGACAATGTGGCGGTTGTGCTTGTAGATTCGGAAGAGAATCAGGAATTCTGCCTGGGCGGCAAAAGAATCGCCGCGAGAGAAAAAATTCCCTATGGACATAAGATTGCCCTGCAGACGATGAAAAAGGGAGATATCGTGTATAAGTACGGGGAACCGGTTGCAAGATGCACAGCGGATATTGAAAAAGGAAGCTGGGTTCATGTACATAACGTAGAGAGCATAAGGGGGCTTGGACATCGATGAAAACATGGAAAGGATACAGAAGGGCAGACGGAACCTATGGGGTGCGCAACCTGGTGGTAGTGATCAGTACGGCGGATAATTCGAATTTTATAGCCAGAAAGGTCTCTCAGGCCGTGAAGGGAACGATTCCTCTGTGCCCCTGCTTTGGAAGAGGAGAAATCGGCGGGGACATGGAACAGCATATCCGCACGATGGCAGGGATGGGGAGCAATCCCAATGTCCATTCTGCAGTCGTAGTATCTCTCGAACCGGTCATTGCGGAAAAGATTGCGGATCAGATCAGGCGGACAGGCAAAGCGGCAGCCGTATTTTGTATCGACGAGTGCGGGGATACGATACGCTGTGTAGAACAGGCCGTGAGGGCTGCGGAAAAAATGGTCATCTGTGCTTCCATGGAAGAACGTACAGAGGCAGGGATGGAACATTTGATGCTGGGAGTCGAGTGCGGCGGTTCAGATACCACCTCCGGTATTGTCTCCAACCCGGCGCTGGGGTATGTTGCAGACAAGCTGGTCGAACTTGGCGGCACGGTTATCATGTCAGAGACGACAGAATGGATGGGGGCGGAGGAGTATCTGGTTAAAAGGGCTGTCTCCAGGGAAGTGGGGGAGAAAATCGTAAAAGCGGTTCAATGGTATGAGGACTATATCCAGAGCATCGGAGTGGACTTAAACGGCTTTAACCCGGCACCGGATAATATCAAAGGCGGTTTATCCACCATTGAAGAAAAAGCCCTTGGCTCTGTCAAAAAAGGCGGAAGCAAGGCCATCGAAGAGGTGCTTTCCTATTCCCGGCGGCCGGAGGGAAATGGGCTGTATCTTATGGACGCGCCTACCGGCGGGGGGGGAAA
>OFGX01001894.1_pt1 | contig 11746 bp, 11 predicted proteins | sample 1521831 | NCBI WGS metagenome assembly OFGX01 (sample SAMEA3504080, study PRJEB24116) | mouse gut metagenome | biome: mouse gut; feature: mouse-associated habitat; material: faeces | place: Denmark | collected 2011
CCTGCCAGAAGGACCAGTATGCCGGCGGCAGCACCGCTCTCCTTTGCAATGATGCCGTCCGGATGGAACAATGTGAAGAATGTAAAATATTTTGCTTTTTCCGCATCGCCGCCCACATTGGCAAGCATCTGCAGCACGTACATAAATATCGGAATCCCCGCCCCGAACGCCACGCTGTATTTTGTATCTGAAAATATGCAGGAAGAGAGAAAGCATATGCTCCCAATCAACAGATGGAGGCACAGCAGCCCGCCGTTCAGTATGAGAAGCTCCGTCACATCCAGTTCCCCCGGAAAACCGCTCATTGCGCAGATCATTTCCAGAATCGTGATGTAGAAAACCAGCAGCAAGATTCCGCTTACAAGCACCTTCATCTGTGTAAATGCAATGGTCCGCCGTTTTACAGGCGCGGCAGCCAGCAGAGCCATAGACCCCTTGTCCACATATTTTGCAATCAGGGCGTTTCCCCGCAGTATGCAGAATAACATGGGAAAAATCAGCAGTATAAATCCATAGAGGTAGGAAACCATAAATCCCAGAAGCGAAGCGGCATTTGCCGTCATACCGACCGCCGCCATTAATTCCGGCATGGCTTCCGTAAAGCTGTCCAGCGTTTTCATCAGTTCCGGGTCGTACATGCTGATAATCACGGAAACATACAGGGTAATGACCGCGGCAAAAATGATCAGCAGTTTTATGCTTCCTTTCATTTCACGTTTATACAGCGCCATGTTCATCATGCTTCTCACCTCCGTAATAGTTCATAAAGATTTCTTCCAGGCTTTGCTTCGTCGTCACAGTCACTTTCAATCCATCGCGCACCCCGTTGAAATCTGCGGCAAATGCTTCGGCGGCAGATTCATTTTCCAGGGTTACGGTGTAACTGCGGGTATGGCGTTCACGCAGCGCCGCGGCAGCGTCCACAGCCACCATCCTGCCTTTCCGTATGATTCCGATGCGGTCGCAGGTTCGTTCCACTTCCTCAAACATATGGCTTGACATCAGGATCGTCTTGCCCTGCTTTTTTTCTTCCGCTACCAGATCAATGAACCTGTTCTGCATCAGCGGATCCAGGCCGCTGGTGGGCTCGTCCAGAATCAGGATGTCCGGGTCATGCATAAAAGCGGCAACGATTCCCAGTTTTTGTTTCATCCCTTTGCTCATCTTTTTGATCTTGCTTTTGGGGTCCAATTCAAAGCGTTCCAGCAGATCCTCCTTACGGGTCTGTGAACCGATTCCGCGGTATTGCGCGATAAATTTCAAAAACTCCGCGCCGGATATGTCTTCAAAAAAACTGATCTCACCGGGTATATAGCCCAGCCTTGCCTGCACTTTGTCCCTTTCCCTCCAGCAGTCCAGACCGTTTATGGTGCAGCTCCCTGACTTCGGTTTCAGAAACCCCATTAAATGCCGTATGGTGGTTGTTTTTCCGGCCCCGTTGGGCCCAAGAAATCCGAATGCTTCCCCCTGGTCCACATGAAAGGATACGTCAAACACACCTTCTCCGCCCCCATAATCGCGGACAAGGTTTTCGATTTTCATGGCGTTCATAGATACTCCTCCTTATATGCAATCTGTTGAAACATCTTAGTCCAATTTGCAAACGCTTTTCCAATCGCGTCTAAGCATAACGGCTGATTGAGCATTTGCCGCTCATGGATGTAGCCGTCAACCATCCAAACCATCATTTTGAATATTTCGGAAGGATTTACATCTTCTTTGAATTTGCTGAAATCTATTTTCCTGAAATATTGATTGTAATTCTGCTCTATGTTCTCCGTGCTTTTCGTCTTTAGATCTTCCGAGATTTCTTCCTTTTCGGAATAAAACGAGCGGATTGAAAACTCCACAATATATGGATTTTCCGCTAATATTTTCATTTTTTTCATTGTGGCATAGGTCATGAGTTCAAAAAAATCCGTAATTTCCAGAAGTCTGGAATCCGCGACTCCCTCCGTGATCGTTTGTTTTACATATTCATATACGGTCAAATATAAATCCTTTTTGTTATGAAAATAGTAAAAAAGCAATCCCTTGGAAACGCCCGCCTTGGACGCGATCAAGTCGGTCGATGCTTTTTTGTATTCATACTTTGCAAATACCTCTGTCGCTGCCTTCAAAATAGAAATCTGCTTTTCCTCCGGAAGCTCCTTAAATCTTTCGCTCATCCGATTACCTCCGACTGTTTTGGTTTGACCTGTTCGGTTAACTTAGAGTATATCGGTTTGACTCAAATTTTCAAGCCCCCTTGTTATGAAACTATAAATAATACAGAAAAAATCTGCCGGGTCTTTCCCGGCAGAATCTTGTCCCCGAATACCGGATGTGCTATAGTGGACATATAATTGCAGGCGGCTGCAGAAAAAGGAGGTATTTTTATGAGCAATCGCTATGAAACCCTGTTTACGCCGTTTAAGATCGGCAATTGCGAGATCCGCAACCGGATCGTGATTCCCGCCATGGAGGGAACCAACATCATCGAGAATATGTTTGTCACGAAATACAATGAAAAGGCGCACGATTACTACATTGAGCGTGCTAAAAACAATGTAGGTCTTTTCATTCCCGGAATGATCCCTGTGTATTCCATGATGATGGGAAAATGGCTGCATAAGAATAAGAAAGCCTTCTGGCAGGCAGACCCGCTGATCCGGGAGATCCATCACAACGGGGCGAAAATTTTCTTCCAGCTCGGAGCCGGTTTTGCGGGCAGGAACTACACGCTTCCGGCACAGATGCTGAAGGTTGCGGGCAGCCCGGTTCTGAAAAAGCTTACCAATCCGCTGCTTCACCTCAACGAAATGATGGTCGCTCCGGACGACGGCCTGCCCATGGTCTGGGCGCCCCAGTTTTCTACCCGCGCGCTGACTGTCGAGGAGATCCATGCCTATGTGGAAGGCTACGCAAAATCCGCAAAGCTGTGTAAGGAGATCGGAGTAGACGGGGTGGAGGTTCATGCAGTCCACGAAGGCTATCTGATGGACCAGTTCACACTTCCTTATATGAACCACCGGACGGACGAGTACGGCGGCTCCTTCGAAAACCGCTATCGTTTTGCGGTTGAAGTGGTGAAAGCTATTAAAAAAGAATGCGGAAACGATTATCCTGTCATGCTCCGGTACAGCGTGACTTCGAAAGCCATTGACTTTAAGGTGGGAGCCGTTCCAGGTGAGGAGTTTACGGAAATCGGAAGGGATCTGGCAGAAAGCGAAAAAGCCGCGAAATACCTGCAGGATGCGGGATATGACGCCCTGAACTGTGACAACGGCACCTACGATTCCTGGTATTGGGCCCATCCCCCGGTGTACATGCCGCTCAACTGCAACCTGGAGGAAGCGGAGCATATCTCCCGGTTTGTGGATATCCCGATCATCGTCGCAGGCAGAATGCAGCCTGACGCTGCGGAAAAATCCATTCAGGAGGGGAAGATTGACGCCGTAGCCATCGGAAGGCAGATGCTTTGCGACGGCAAATACATCACCAAGCTGAAAGAAGGCCGGGAAGAAGATATCCGTCCATGTATTTCCTGCCACAACGCCTGCCTCCCGGTTGCCTATTTCAAAAATTCGGGCGCCGTTATGGACACGGCCGACGCTGCAACCCAGGGGCACTGCGCCTTGAATCCGAGAGCCTTTGAAGAGAAAAAATACAAACTGGTGAAAGCAAAATTTCCGAAGAAGATTGCGGTCATCGGCGGCGGAATCGCCGGAATGCAGGCTGCAATCCTCCTGTCTGAGAGAGGCCATCAGGTTGACCTTTATGAAAAAACCGATGCCCTGGGCGGTGTCTTTATCGCTGCTGCCGCTCCATCCTTCAAGGAGAAGGACAAGGAACTGCTGGCATGGTACCGCAGGAAGCTGGAAGCTTCGTCGGTTTCTGTTCATCTGAATACGGAAGTCCGCAGTCTGAAAGATCTTTCTGCAGATAAATATGTCATTGCGGTGGGCGCGAAACCGCGAAAGCTGCCTGTGCCCGGCTTTGAAAAGGGAATCGAAGCCATCGAATATCTGAATGGGATAAAAGAACCCGGACAGAAGGTAGCCGTCATCGGCGGCGGGCTGACCGGATGTGAGATTGCCTACGACCTGGCTCTGAAAGGCCGGGAACCCATGATCGTGGAGATGACGGACGACCTGGTGAAGGCAGTGGGAATCTGCGCCGCCAATTCCGAATGCCTGCGTGATCTTGTGCGTTTCCATAAGATTCCTGTTTATCTGGAAAGCACCCTCAAAGAGATCCGGGACGGAAGTATTTTGATCTCTACGGTAAACGGAGATCAGGAAATCGCATGTGATTCGGTGATTCTCTCCGTCGGCTATACGCCTGACCAGTCCTTATACCGGCCGGCAACCGATGGAAAAAAGGACGGAAACAGCCGTATTCATGTCCTTGGGGATGCCCAGGCGGTCGGAAACCTCAAGAAAGCCATCTGGGGAGCTTATGACCTGGGTGTCAGCCTGTAGTTTCAGTGCGTCCCGGTTTAACATGTGAATCTTTCATTACAGGGAGGGAGATTGATCTGTCTCCCTGTTTGTTTTTGCAGCCCTTCTATGCTGCCGGCATACAGCATTGCAAATGTATTCCATGTGACGATTGAAGATCTGTTTGATTTCAGGGAACTATGACGGTGCGTCATTTCCATGCAATCGCCTGGCTGACAAATTCGGCCGTTCCTTCTCCGCCAGCCTGATCAATATTGCGTTTCATGCGCTCGTCGCTGACATACATTTCCCCCAGTCCGCGCAGGATTTCATCCGTGCAGGTGTAATAATTTTCCGTGATAAATGCCTGCAGCTCTCTGACCTTCTCCTGGGCCTCTCTGCTGCCGGACGGCAGCTCTCTGATGGAGCCCATTTCCGCAAACAAAGACCTCATCCTGTCTGCTGCCATTTCCATTTCCTCATCCGTCCTTCCTTTTCTTTTTTGCTCATACTCGGCGTATGCCTGGGTAGTTCCCCATTTTTCCCGGACCTCCTGGGCGTACCGGTCATACTCTGTTTTTTGAAATGCCTGAAAATTCATCTGATCTGTTCCTCCTTTTTGGGCCTCACGGGCCAAAGAAATCAACCTGTCGATACGGGTGCGCTGCAGCTCCAGTAATCTGATCTGCTGGTCAAGCGCCTCTTTCGGGTCAAATTCCGGATTGTCCAGGATGGCTTTGATTTCCTTCAGCGGAAACTGCAGCTCCCGAAAGAATAAAATATTCTGCAGGCGTCTCAGCGCGGCGCCGTCATAGAGCCGATAGCCTGCTTCCGTTACCCTTGAGGGCTTTAGTAAACCGATTGCGTCATAGTGGTGAAGCGCGCGGACGCTGATTCCTGTAAGCCTGCTCACCTCGTGTACCGTTTGCATATTCCTTTCTCCCTTCTTTTTGGCCTGCTTAGAAGTATATACTATGACGCAGCGTCAGAGTCAACCTGAAATTTGATTTTTTTTATTTTCTATTCACAGTAATAAAAACTGGCAGTCAAATTCGTCAAACCAAGCTCGCAAGAATCTGATTGACCGTTTTTATCTGACTGGAATCGTAATTTTCCTTTACAAACATACTACTATATAGTATAATCCTATCTAGGAGGAATGTGGTATGAATATCCAGGCAGGCAATTTTATTTCACAGATCAAGCGGCTCAGCGACAGAATTTTTGAGCGAATCCTGGCGGACAGGAAGATCGACGCATTTAACGGGGCCCAGGGGCGGATTCTCTATGCCCTGTGGCAGGGGGAAGCGATCTCGCTGCGGGAGCTTGCCGACAGAACCGGGCTCGCCGCCACCACCCTTACAAGTATGATCGACCGGATGGAATCGGCCGGTCTGGTCTGCCGTACCCCGGACAAGAACGACCGCCGGAAGACGCTGCTGACTCTGACGGAGAAGTCCCAAAGCCTGTATCAGGATTATCTGGACGTGTCTGACCGGATGTCGGAGATTTTTTACGCCGGATTTTCGGAAAAAGAAATCCTGCTCTGCGAGTCAATGCTCGCCCGGATTCAGGAAAATCTGAGACGCCATGAACGGATTCCCCGAATATGAAAATGAAAGGATGAAACATCATGAGTGAAAACAAAAAAGACGATGTAATCAAAAAAGTAAAGGAACTGATGGACGCGCCTTCCTGCTGCGCGGATGCAAGGGAAGCTGCCAAAAACTGGCTGGATGCCATCGGCACAGACCAGGAAAAGAGCCAGGCTGAAAATCTGATCGCAGAGCTGGAAATGGACATCATGCCGGTGGAGGGGCTGATCGCTTTTGCCGAATCCGAAGCCGGTGCCAAGGTATTCGGCCCGGAAAAGACCAAGCAGGTGGCTGCCCACGGCCGGGAGATCCAGGCTGCCGGAGCAAAGTACTGTGACTGCGCGGCCTGTGCTGCGGTGGAGGCAATTCTGGAACAGAAGGATGCCATTTTATAAAATGTGCATTTTGTTTCGTACTTACTGTCGTATATTGGAGCGGATTTGTTCCTGTTCATGGGCTATCCGCCCGGATGCGTAAAAAAAGCAGCCGCACGCTCCAGCATGTGCGGCTCTTTTCACATAGTATACCCAAGGGCACCCCATTATGACCATCCGGCCCTTTCACAAGGTATCCCTACGGGTACACCGTCATGGCCATTTGGCCCTTTCACGAAGAATGATTACTTTGCATTTCTTCGGATCTCGATCAGGCGGAGCACGTCCTGGAAAAGGTCTCCCTGGTCTTCCAGATCAATCATAGATCGGTACCTCCTTATAAATGATTTGATGCGGCGCAGTCTGCAAACCGCACCCCATACCCTGCCTTCCTCAAATATCCCACTCCGTCGCAGCATCCCCGGAAATACACGGACTGCATTTCCAGTTCCGTAAGCCTGTTCTTGAGCAGCAGCACCTTCACCAGCGCCGCGCATTCCTGCTCGCTGAGGGCCGCCGCCTTTTCCGCGTCAAATATCCCCAGCACCCCGGGATAGCTTTCATACAAACTCTCGATCTCATTTTGAACGGCCCGGTAGTCCTCGTTCTCACCGGGCAGCTTCGCCACGACAGAACTCAGATATTCCTCAAAAATATTTTCATAAGCATCCACAAATGTTTCAAATTTCAATGTATCATGCATGTTTTGCACCTCCGACTTTTTGAGCCATTCCAAAAAACCACCTTCATCCGGCCTTGCAGCAGATGTACTTAAAATCTTTTTATGATACATAGAAAGGCTGATTTTTCAGGAACGTTTTTTACTATATACTCCCAAAAAGTCTGCAATCTATACCTTGTGAAACAGCCGTATGGCCATGATGGGGTGCCCTTGGGTATACATTGTGAACCGGCCGAATGGCCTTAACGAGGTGTCCTAAAGGGTACCCTGCGAACTCCCCGCAGCAGGCATTTCCGGCGAAAATATAAAGGAAAAGGAAGTCCGATCCCTGGCGTTGCTCTCGCATTTTATTGCAATCTGATGCCGCTCGGCGATCTGCTTTGCAATCGGAAGCCCCAGCCCGCTGCCGCTTTTATTTTGCTCAGACCGCTCTTTGTGAAAACGGTCAAAGATATAGGGGAGCTCCTCGGGCAAAATGCCGCTGCCCCGGTCCGAGATGGAGATTACAAGCTTTTCTTTTTCAGAATCTTTCTTTTTGCCGCGGGGTTCCTTTTCTTCCCGGAATCCTTTTTCCTCATAATACATTTTTACCGACACCGCGCTGTCCGCCGGGGCAAATTTTACCGCATTGTCCAGTATGATCATAAACATTTGCCGCAGACGGCCGTAATCTCCAAAAAAGCAGACGTTTCCGGCTTCATTTTCCAACAGGATCGTCACCTGCTTCTGCTCCGCTATCCTCTGCATAGAGCGAACCGCTTCCTTCAATATGTCGGCCAGGTTCAGCTCCGATTTCTCGATTTTGAAATTCGTATTCTGGAGTCTGGAAAGCTCCAGCAGGTCGTTCACCAGCCGCTGGAGATGGGCCGTATCGGAGGACATCTGCCGGAAATACTCCTGCATTTCCCCGGGGTCGGTTATAAGCCCGTTCTCGAGAACCTCCAGGGAGCCTTTGATGACCGTCACAGGCGTTCGAAGCTCATGGGAAATATTGGACACGAAATCCTGCCGCATCTTATCCAGTTTTTTCCGCTCCTCCTCCACATTGGCGAGTTGGACAAACAGGCCGTCGATATTGCCGGCAAGCGCGCCGATCTCGTCATTCTGCCGTACCTCCGTGCGGGCGGAATAATCCCCCTTCATCACTTTGTCTGCCGCCTGCCCGATTTTCCTCAGCGGGCGGATGAAATGGCGGGCCAGCAAAACAGAAAGAATGGATGCCAGAAACAGGGCCGTCAAAATGCAGAATACCAGTATGACGATCCCGTCCCGCTGGGCGCTGCTGATGCCGTTAATGGGGCTGTGCAGAAGCACCGCGGCGGTAATATTTCCGGCGGCGTCATGAACCGGGGCGCCTACGGTGATGGACGGAACATCCAGCAACGGACTGAACTCCGTATTTGCCACCACATTTCCCGCAAATACCTGGGCGATCAGTTCCTCCGCCCCCGCAGGCAGTTCGCTGTAGGACAGGGAGCTGCTGCTCTGACAAACCTGAATGGTCTGTGCATGTTCATCCGCCAGCCACACCTCGCTCATGGCGATTTCATCCAGAAACCGCATATATGCGCCGTAGCCCCCGGACTGTCCGCGGCCCTTTTGCCCTCTCTGTGAAAACTGGGAAAGGGTGTCCGCGATGGAAACAGCCCGCTTCTTCAATTCGGCTTCGTGTATTTCCGCCGTGCGCCATGCAAACAGCGCCCAAAACAAAAGTCCTGCGATCAGGGAAAACAGCAGGAGTACTGCGGAGAAATATCCGATCAGCCGGAATGTGATCTTATGCTTCATGACTCACCGCCCTCAAATTTGTACCCCATTCCCCAAATGGTCTTGATCTGCCAGTTCGGGTGAGGCACCTTGTCCAGCTTGGCGCGCAGCCGCTTGATGTGGCTGTCCACGGTGCGGTTGTCTCCAAAATAATCGTATCCCCACAGATCGCTCAGCAGATTATCCCTGGAAAAGATTCTTCCCCGGTTGTCCAGAAGCGTCCAGAGGATCTCCAGTTCCTTTTTTGTCAAAATGATCTTCTGGTCGTCAATCGTCACATCCGCATTGTCCAGGCAGACCCTCAGATTATCGTAAACCAGGTATTTGGGCGCCGCAGTCTGGGCAAAGCAGTCGATCCGGCGCAGAATGGCGCGAATCCTCGCCATAACCTCGCTGCCCGAAAACGGCTTGACAATATAATCATCCGCGCCGATATCCAGCCCCATGACCCGCTCAAAATCCTCGCCCCGGGCCGTAATCATGATCACAGGAACATTTGACACTTTTCGGATCTCCCTGCACACCTCGAACCCGTCTTTTTTGGGCATCATAACATCCAGCAGGATGACCGCAAACGTGTCTTTCTGAAACTGCTTGATCACTTCCTCCCCGTCAAAAGCGGTTACCGGCTCAAACCCTTCTTTTCTGGCAAATTCGCTCAGGATTTTTGTAATTTGGACATTGTCGTCCGCAATCAGAATTTTTTCCATGATGAAACTCCTCAATTTCATTATAAATGATTTGCAGCGGTTACGCACCCCCGCAGGCACGTTTATTCTAAATTTAGCATAAACCTTTGTCTTTTTTGTGTCGCCTGCATGTTTATTCCCGTGAAGCAGCGGGCCAAAGGTGATCGTTCAGAAGAATGGCTGCCGGAAACTGGTCTTTTGGGATCTGCAAAATCTTATTGGAAAAGAATGTACCTGTCAAAGAATCTTTACAGTTAATGTTCACACAGTTATTTTATAATTGCAAAGGTTAATTGCTTTATTTTCAACTTATCAAAACTCTTAATTAACCGCTGGAGGGGTTTCTTCATTTGTCACAAAACAGGACGCATAAAGACATAATTCCGCCATAATTTTCCCGTATGATTTGGTTGAAACGAAATCCTGCAAAGCGATGGGAAATACAGGCCGCCCTCTGTTTGGCAGGTTCAAAAAAACAAACTTAGATTCGAGGAGGTTTTTATCATGAAACATTTGAAAACAAAAGTCATTCTTTTTACAGCAGTCTCTGTGCTTACCCTTGGTTCCGCGGTTACCGTATCCGCTGCCGGCCGCCACAGGCCCGCGGATATCGTGGCTGCCATCACAGGAAGGGCTGTAGCAAATGTCATCCAGGAACGGTTTGAGACGGGAAAGACCTTTGGAACAATTGCAGCGGAAGCCGGCAAGCTTGACGAATTTAAGGATGAAATGCTGAACGCCAAGGAAGAAATACTCAATGAAAATGTAGAAAACGGGGTAATTTCCCAGGAACAGGCTGATGAAATTCTGGAAACCGTGCAGGAACGGCAGGCTGAATGCGACGGCACCGGCTACGGAGACGGACTGGGCTGTGGATTTGGCTATGGGGACGGTACCGGCAATGGCTGTATCTATGGCGACGGCAACGGGAATGGCAATGGTTACGGCAACGGCAATGGTTACGGCAACGGCAATGGTTTTGGCCGCGGCGGAGGAAACATCAAAGGAAGTTTTTATTCCAAATATAGAAATTTATGATGAATTTGAAAATGCCGTCGAAGGAACTTTTATGGCAGCCCGGGAAATCACGGATATCTATGCGTCTGAAAACGGGATCACCTATCTGTTCGGCGAACTGCGGGATGTCAGATCAGATACCGGTCCTTTGCCAGCTTTTTCAGCCTGGAAAAATCGGCAGCCCGGTAGCCCTGCTCCGTTTTTTCCAGTATACCCTCCTCCACAAAACTGCTGAGAATCCGGAGAAAATGCCGGTAGCCGATTCCCAGAAACAGCGGGATGTCTTTCAAATCTTTTAAGATTTCCTCCTGGCTGTCCAGTGTCAGGATGTAGGAAGCGACCCGGCTTTTATGGGGCGAGAGCTGGTTGATGGACCAGTTATGGTTGGAAACATGCATCACTTCAGCATAATTTTTTCCAAGGTAGAACAAAAAATCGGGATCTCTGCGCAAGGTATCCCGGCATTTATGAAACGGCAGATAGAAGCAGTAAGAGGTCTCCTCTGTTTTTAAGGAGGCGGAAACCGGATAGCCCAGGAAGAACTCCGCCCCGCCGTATATGCGCGGCCCTCCTGAAAAACGGAGAATGACCTCGTCGCCGTCGTCCAGCATGTGCAGGATCTTAATATTTCCTTCCAGATGAAAATAAAAACCGTCCAGCAGATATCCCTGTAAAAAGATAAATTCATTTTTATCATACATTTTCAAATTCATGTGCGGCTTCATGGAAACAGGAAAAATCGAAAAAATATCGTACTTTTCAGCAAACGAGTCGAAAATTTGGGGATTATGTATTATTTTCATGAAAAACTCCGTTTCTATGACAAATGTCACAACAAATCTACAAAAAAAGTATACTATTGATTTTGAAAAAACACAAGAACTACCAAAATCAAGGAGGGTAACTATGAATCTGCTGGAAAATCGTTTCGGACTCAAAGCCGCAGGCACAGATGTCCGCACGGAAACCGTAGCCGGGATCACGACCTTCGCCACCATGGCGTACATCCTGATCCTCAACCCAAAATTCATGGGCATGGCGGGGATGGACCCTGTAGGCGTGCTGATTACCACGGCGTTGATCTCCGGCCTGGTCACGATCGCCATGGGAATTGTCTCTAATCTGCCTTTTGCCCTGGCCCCTGGAATCGGCTCCTGTGTCATGATCGCAACGGCAATCGTGATCCCGGGACTGGCTTCCT
>OFGX01001895.1_pt1 | contig 11743 bp, 14 predicted proteins | sample 1521831 | NCBI WGS metagenome assembly OFGX01 (sample SAMEA3504080, study PRJEB24116) | mouse gut metagenome | biome: mouse gut; feature: mouse-associated habitat; material: faeces | place: Denmark | collected 2011
GGGGCTGCCGGCTCTTCCGCCGCTCCTCCCGCTAATAATTTCTCTATCTCTTCCTGTGATAGCGTACCGCCTCCACCTGATGCGGCCGCAGACTCACTTACCGATTCTACCGGTGCGCTTGCCGGTGCAGACAACGGTTTCCCGTCTTTACCAATCTCAATAATCTGGTCCTCAGGAAGAAACCCTCTCACCAATCCCTTAGCAAGCATTTCAGTAGTGAGTGGTCCAGGACCATGCAGTACCAACACATGCCTGAGAGTGGTAAACTGATGATCTATTCTGAGAGTAAACACAACAACTACTTTTGGAGCGTCATCTACAAAATACTTATCAATAAATTCCTGTTCGTCCTTTACCTCAAAAGAAATTGGCGTAGAAATATTAACCATTCTTCCCAGAAACTCTGACAGTGCGGTAGAAGACGCGCCCATCATCTGGTTCATGACCTCACAGACTGCGCTGATATTAATCTCATTCAGCTCAAATTCCTCATCCAGCACTTCCATGCCCATGAGCATTTCCACGATTACTTTAACGTCATGCCTCTTAAGGAGCATAACGTTCTCCCCTTCTAGACCGGCAACGTAAGTTATTTCAACACCTACAGCCGGTTCTACCCGATCCATCTCAAACTCTTCTTTTGACACGATATTCACAACTGGTGTCGTAATATCTACTCTGGCGTTCAACATCGTGGAAACTGCTGTCGCAGAGGAGCCAAGGCTGATATTTAGTATCTCGCCTATCGCGTCTATTTCCATTTTACTAAAGCATTCCGAAGCCATACTAACCCTTCTCTCCTTCCGGGGGGATCATTCCACCGTTTTTATTTTCCAATCTCCAACGCCTTCTGCGCCATCAGTTTTATTGCATTGAAGGCCGTAATGTTAGCCTCATAAGACCTGGTTGCCGACATTCCATCTATGGTCTCCTTAACCGGATCAACGTTCGGCATCATGACATAGCCGTTCTCATCCGCATCTGGATGATCCGGATCATAAACAGGGTTCAAATCTCTCTGATCCTCTATAATCTCTGTCACTTTTACTCCACCCTTTGCAGCAGATGCACTCTTGTTTAAAAGGCTGTTAAATCTTGTACGGAACGAGGTGGAAGGTACTTCCTGCAGAACCACCATCTTTCTCCGATAGGGTCCGCCGCTTTCCGTTCTGGTCGTATTCGTATTAGACAGATTCTCAGCCGCAATATCCAGCCTCTGTCTCTCAGCCGTCAATCCCGACGCACTGATGTCAAATGAACTCAAAAAAGACATACTAGTTCCTCCCCAAATTAACCAAGGATTTTCTTTACGGTAGACAGAATTCGCTCCGGTTTAAAAGGCTTAACAATAAAATCCTTTGCCCCAGATTTGATGGAATCCATAACCATCGTCTCTTGTCCCATAGCCGAACACATAACGATTGTTGCATTCGGGTCCATCCCCTTAATCTCCTTCAATGTCTCAAGACCATCCTTATTCGGCATAGTAATATCCATAAACACAAGGTCAGGCTTCTCGGCTGCATACAGATCAACAGCTTTTGCGCCGTCCTCTGCTTCGACAAGATCTGTATATCCGGCCTGTGTCAATGTAGTTTTTAACATCATCCTCATAAATGCAGCGTCGTCTACTAACATTATTTTTGCCATTTTCCTATACCTCTCTTTTTTTATACTTATTGTAATTTATATACACAGATATTTCAACAGATTTATCTGGTAAATAATGCAGTAATCTTGTACGGCATTCCGTACGTGTGTTGCCGGCAATGGCAATTTATACCGCCACATCTTCTTTGTTTTCAATGTTTTCTATAATGCGGTCTTCAATCTTTACTGCGACATTCTTGTTATGTACGCCAAGCTGCCCGTTGAACCACGGCTGGCCCTCAATAAACAAGGATACCAGAGAATCCTGCGGCTTGTTCAGGTCGATCACGTCTCCCACGTGAAGGTTGTATACATCGTCCAGGTTCAGCTTCGCTACGCCGAGCTGCGCCATAACGTCCATCGAGGACTCCCGGATGCTGTCCATAATCTCTTCCCGGTTGCTCTTGGTGTGTTCGCCCTTCTTCGCGATGTGTTTTGTCTTGTCAATGATGTCGAATATATTGCTCAAAAGTGTTCCGGGGATACAGATATTCATGGTCCCCGACAAATCCCCCAGCATGATGTTCAGCATGATGATGACAACCGTCTCGTCCACGCTGATGCCCTGGAACATGCTCGGGTTCTCCTCTATATGCTCAAACTCGGTCTTCAGCGTGATGTGGGCTCCCCATACATCCGTGTTGATCGCCACCAGGTATTTGATGATCTTCTCATACAGCGCAAGCTCTATGTCTGTATAAGTATAAGATATATCTATGGTCCTGTCAAATCCAAGTCCTCCCAGCATACGGTCGATCATCGCCGTCATCAGTGTCGGCGCTATATGGAAAAGTACGGGCGGGTTTGTAGAATTGTCCGGCAAATCCACCTCTGCAACGGTAAGCACATCCGTCTCGTTCAAAGCATTTCCAAATTCATAATAGCGCTGCTCCTCGATTCCGACCACTTCCACCTCGCTCACCAGACGGAACAGGCCGTTGATCTGCGAGGTCGCAATTCTGGAATAGTTATCATAAATGCTGCGGAGCATTTTCAGCTTGTCTTTTGTATATTTTTTCGGACTATAGAAGTCGTATTTCCTGTATTCCTGCTTCGGTTTTTCAGGCTCCGGAGCCTTTTTATCCGATTCGGCATTTTGCATTGAATTCAGCAGCGCGTCAATCTGACTTTGTGATAATACATCTGCCATCCCAAACCCCTACTTTCATTATTAATTAGCATGCTCAGCTTCTGATCCGGCCTTTGGAAGAACCGGCCGTCCTCCGCCGTCAGGCGGTTGGCTGCGGTTACTGCGCTGTTCTGTCCATCTCCGCATAGTACTCTTCCAGGCTCTTCGTCACGGAATCCGACTTGGTAATCAGCATCTCTACCCTTCGGTTCTTTGCCCGGTTCTCCTCCGTATCGAACGGAGCGATGGGACGGAACTGTCCGTAAGATACAGCTACCAGCTTATCCGGCGTTACCGTCGTCCGCTGCTGAATATATGCCGTAACTCTGGCCGCTCTTTCCGCGGAAAGTACACGGTCTGATTCCGGCTCGTTCATCTGGTTTGGATCTGCCTGCGTGGTGTGTCCCAGGATCTGGATTTCCTTGATGGACTCCGATACTCCTGAAATGATTGTGGCAAACTGATCCAAAATCCCTTTTCCTTCATCCTTTATAATGGAACTGTCCCCTGCGAAAAACACATTGTCACGGAATGTAACATATGTAAACCCATCGCCTTTGTACAGGTCTACCTCTCCTTCCAGTCCCGCTTCCTCCAATGCCTTTTTCAGGCTCTCATACAGAGAATCGAACTCATCCTCATCCATGGAGCCGTCCTCGACGTGGTTGGGAACTTCATCTGTAGCATCCGGCACGTTGTCTATGGCAATCTGTGAGACTTCCACAGCTTTCGGGTTAAAGCTTTTTACGACCTGTACCCACTTTGCCTGGTCTACGGTAGAGATGGAATACAGGAGCACGAAAAAACACAGCAAAAGTGTAACCAGGTCACCGTATGTATCCATCCAGTTTGCACCGCCGCCGGATGATTTATTCCTTTTCTTCATATTCTCCTCCTGTTGCCTGCCGCATATCCGTATGGATTATGTCACTGCCGGATACGCGTCCTCTCTCTTACTCTCCTGCGTCAGCCTTTCCGCCGCCTCCTGCTGAATCAAGCAGCTTGGCGCGCCCTTTCTGGGCAACGTATGTAACCAGCTTCTCTTTCAGGAACTTCGGATTGTCTCCTGACTGGATCGCAAGGATACCTTCGATCATGATCTGCTTATACAGAAGTTCTTCTTCGTTTCTGACCGTCAGCTTATTTGCAATAGGTGAGAAAAGTACATTTGCAAGGATACAGCCGTAGAACGTGGTGATCAGGGCTGTCGCCATGGCAGGACCGATGGAGGAAGCTCCTCCGGAATCAATGTCCATCTCCTTCAACATGTTTACCAGTCCGACCAGCGTTCCGATCATACCGAATGCCGGTGAAAACGCGGAAGCTTTGTTGAACAGGTTGATGCCTTCCTCATGCCGCGCGGACATGGCGTCTACTTCATTTTCCAGGAGCGCCCGAACCTCCTCGGGTTCTGTGGCATCCACGATGAGCATGATGCCCTGCTTGAAAAACGGGTCGTCGATCTCATTGGCCTTTTCTTCCAGCGCCAGCAAGCCGTTCTTTCTGGCAAGCTGCGCCATCTCCTCCAGTGTGTCCACCAGAAAACCGATGTTGTAGCGGTTCCCCTGAATTACAAGTGCCATCATCTTGGGAATCGTCGCCAGTGTCTTCAATGGGTAGCTGGCAAGGACCGCGCAGATCGCACCGCCGACTACGATCGCCAAACTCGGCGGATCCCAGAAGTTCCCCAGCTTTGTCGGATTGATGCCGACGAATACAATCAGCACCGCACTTATGATGATACCTAAAATTGTTGTTATATCCATATTCTCTTCACCGCCCTTACCTTTTTATCTGTCCGTATGGAAACTATGAATCTTTTCGTTATACGCAATTGTCTTTTCAATGATCTCCTCGGCGCTTTCCTTCACGATGAAGAACTTCCCGTTCATCATGATCACCTTGGATTCCGGTATCAGTTCTACCGATTCAATCTGATCGCAGTTCAGCACGATCTTATTGTCATTTAATTTGGTCAGCATTATCATATCATATTCCCTCTTCTTTTTCAAACGCGGCCAGGATTACAGAAGGAATCTTAGCTGCGCTTTTACCTCCTCTATATCATTAAACAGCAGGCAATATTGATTCAATACCTGCACAGACCGCATGAACTGCGGAACTGTAAAAGATGACCCTGCCGCATGATGGATATGCGCGGACAGTCGGCTTACAATCCCTTTGTACAAATCTAAATCTTCATCATTACAGACAGTACATCAGGCCGGGATCTGCCATGGAATATGCTTCATGGCAGATCCGCAGCGATATTTATATGGATATGCAAATAAATTGTTTATATGTCATGTATCTGCAAGCTGCTGCGCAGTCCTGGTTGGTATCATTCAGGACTAACGTTTCATGCTTACAAGCTCCTGCAGCATCTCATCCGTTACAGTGATGATCTTCGAGTTCGCCTGGAAACCTCTCTGGGTTGTAATGATGTTGGAGAACTCGTTGGCAAGGTCTACGTTGGCCATTTCCAGGTAGCTGCCCATGATGCTTCCTGCCGGGCCTGATCCTGGAGCCTCGTGATTTACCTCACCTGCATTTTCACCGATCTTGTAGTAATAACCATCCGTCTTTTCCAGACCATTCGGGTTCTGTACGGAAACGATTGCAACCTTTCCGATCGGGATTACACGGTTCTGCTTATCTACACCTGTAACGGTTCCATCTTCGCTGATGGAGTAGTTGTCAAGTTCGTATGGTAAACCTGTGGCCGGGTCGTTCGGAATTTTGATGGTGGATAACTCTTCTGAGTATATTGCCGGAATCCCCGGTTTCCATGTAGTCCCCTTAACTTCTTTTGACGTATCCTCTACCGGCGTCCCAGTAAATAGCTTTGTAATATTGTCCACATCAGTCACAGAATCATCACCTGTTGTTACAGCAGTGACTTTAAGCTGCGCTGTCCAGTTATAGGAATCTGCCTGTGTTCCTGCTCCTGTTCGTCCGACACCTTCAAAACTAATTGCTACCTTTGCAAAGTCTGCTGGAACTACAGGATCTGGTGTTGGTGTGGCAGTCGCATCTTGGTTTTTACTGTTTGTTACATACGTAACCCATTCCTGTATTGCTTCCTCCATATTGCTTTCAGATTTTATTTTGCCTGATAATTTTACTGCTATTCCGGCAATCGTTATTGTTTTAGGATTTGCAGGATCATCAAGCTTAGCCTCTATTTCTTTAAAGGTTTTTGAAGCTGCTGTAGCAGGGGTTTCTGGAATACCAGTTCCGTCCTGCACTGCATACCCATACACATAACTTCTCTGGTCATCTACCAGATATCCATTTTCGTCAACACGGAAGATACCAACTCTGGACAAATTCAGACCAGATGTCTTAACATTTGTAAAACTTCCGTTTACCATATTCCCTACCAGGAAGAACCCTGTTCCGTCAATCATACAGTCCATCGGATTGGCTGACGGAGACGGCGCTCCTGATTCAAATACATTAGAAATAGATGATAACTGTGAACCGTAACCAACCTGAGATGCGTTACGTCCGCCGGCTGCTCCGGCCAATACGCTACCACCACTGCTGTTGATTGAGTTCGTGTACATGGAATCTTTGAAGTTGTAAGCATATCCCTTAAATCCCCATGTATTTACGTTAGCGATATTATTACCGATTACGTCCATCTTGGACTGATGCGCCTTGAGTCCTGCGACTCCTGCTATCATTGATCTGACCATTTTAATTTACTTCCTTTCTTTTCTATACAACCCTCTGCCGTACCTGCACGCCCCGCTCCTTTTCCAAAGAGGGCGCGCGCCTGTACCTGCGAGTCACGCAGGCACGAAACCTCCACAAATGGTCCGGCTTACATGAGTACGGCACTGTCAATATTGGTAAAAATATTTTCTTTCATTTCCGTTCCTGACATCGTCGTCACAACTACGTTGTTCGGGACATTTACAATAAAGGCTCCGCTCTCCCCGATGATGACTACATCCCTGGCGCCCTTGGCCCGGGCCTTCTGAACTGCCTGATTAAGGTCATTGAGAAGATTGTCTGTCATATTGATGCCGCGCTCCTGCACTCTCCGCGCCGCATGCTTCGAGAATTGGACGGACTGCGCCTTTTGCGCCTCCTGCTGCAGAAGGTCTGCGAACTGTACGCCCGAAGTGGTGTCTGCCGTCTTCTGAAGCTGCAGCGAAGCAGATTGAAGCTTCAGCGCGCCGGCATTCGTAATCTGATTGATCTGATGAACCGGAGGAATCTGATTGATCTTGTTTCCCATCATATGCACCGCCTTTATCTCTCACCTGCAAATGCTCTACTTCTTAGAATCCTGCGTCTTGTCGCCTGTTCCCTCTGTCTTGTCTGTGGAATCGGTCTTGTCGTCTGTATCCTCTGTCTTATCTGTGGAATCGGTCTTATCATCCGTATCCACCTTCGGCACGTCCCCGATAGCCATGATGCTCGACAGCTCGTATTTCTTACCGTCCACGTATACGGAAGTGGCTCCGGTCAGGTCTACCCCGGTCACGACTCCCTTCTTTGTCTCGACTACCTTACCTTCCTCGTCGGTCTTAGTTACAACCGTGACTTCCCTTCCAAGAAGCCCTGTGGAATAGGTGGTCAGTGTTACGGAAGAAAGGTTATTGATTACGGTTGAAAAGTTCGAGATCGCCGTTGCCATGGAGTTCATGGTGCTCATATTGGACATCTGGGTGATCTGCTCCATCATTGCCGCATTGTCCATCGGATTGGACATATCCTGATACTTCAGTTCTGCGGCGATCAGTGTCCAGAAGTCGTCGGTGCTGAGTGTGGATTTATCGGATTTTGCTTCCGCCTGTGTGGCCAGATTCGCATTGTATAAGCCCTTAGCCACATCGCTGTTCAAATTTACTGCCATAAATGCTCTCCTTTCATTATATAGTGAGTCCTAAACGAAGTTTCTGCAAGAACTGTTCGGAGTCGTCAGCTTCCTGTTTTTTATTGCTTTCCTTCTGCTGCTCCTGGCCATCCTGCCTGCCCTGCTGGTTCTCATCATTGTTCCGGTTGAGGTAGTCGGGTTCCTGCTTCTCCACGAAGATCTTTGTCTCTCCGCCGAGGTTCTTGTCGATGATCACACCGATCTCTCTCGCTCGGTCGCCCAGCACTTCCAGCGCCCTCTTCTCCGTACAGAAAATGGATACGGTGGCCTGGCCGTCCTGATACTGAATCTTGACCGCGATCTTGCCAAGGTTTTCCGGCTCGATCTCAATCTCGAAGGAATCCACGCCTTCCTGCATCTTTCCTACGATCTGGTCTGTCAGCTTGTCGGGCAATTCCTCAGGCTGCGCTACATGGATCGTGGTCACTTCCCGGGGCACATCCTCCTGGATGTTCTTCACGGGTGTCTGTGCAACCGGCGCTGCCGCGGACTGTTCTGCCTGGTAGTTATTTGCCTGGGACTGGTTTTCCTCCCCGGTGGATTGTGTCTTGACCGCTTCCCTGCGTACGGGCGCTGCCTCCACTCTCTCCGGCGCTGCTTCCTGGACTTCCGGCGCTTTCACCTGGACAGCTTCCTGGGGCTTTGCTTCTGTCTGCACATGCACTTCCGCCGGCTTCACTGCCTCTGCCTCTGCCGTCTCCGGCTGGACCGGCATCCCCGTCACCCGCATGACCGAGGCCAACCGCAAGGCATTCGCCGAGTACCTCATCGACTGCGGCCGCTTCCGTGATCATCTCTCCGGCCCCTGCCGTCTCTACAGGCGCCACTCCTGTTTCTGCCTGAACGGCCTCGGGCATCTCAATGACCACCTCCGGCTCTGCTGTCAGCACCTCCGGGCGCATTCCCTGGCTCATCTGGTATGCTGCAAGCAGCCCCCTGGCCTGGCTGTCGTCCGTGCCGGCAGTCTCCTCTGCCGTCTCGTCTTTTACCTCCTCGCCTTTGCCCTCTTCAGGCTCCTTGGGCGCCTCGGTCTTTTCCGGCTCGGTATCCTTGGATACTTCCGTTGTTCCGGCATCCTGGTTTTCGTCCTGCTTGCCCTGGAGCAGCTTCTTGAACTGGTCCGACTGGGTATTCTTTATCCCGGTGCTTCCCGTCTTTTTGCTGTCCGGTGCCTGAAAACCGATATCCGGCGCCTTCACGTTTACATTGACCATTGGTTCTTCCTCCTTTCTTCATGCAATCCGGTTTTGCTGCGGATGCATAGATTATATATAGTAATCTGCCGGAAATGCGCCGAAAGCAACGGTACATGTTCCGCAGGATTACCCGGACATGGCAATAAGTGATCAACCATTGAGCCTTGCCATGGCGTCTCTGGTGGTCACAAATTCTTCAATGGAAAGTTCTTCCTGCTTTTGTACTTCCTTCTCATACTCAAACCGCTTCCGCTCTTTCAGCTTATCAATGGAAGAGGTTTCCTTTTTCGCTTCCACAACTTCGTTCCGCTTTATTTCTTCCTGCTCGCGCAGTCTGGCAAGCTGTTCCTGTTTTCTGCGGATCTTCTGCCGCAATGCATCCAGATAGTTCTCATATGTATGCATTTCGCTGATCTTCATTCCACTCAGCTTATTCTGCCGGAACTCGATATCGCACTGCCGATGCTCGTGCTCCAGTTCATCAATCGCATTCTCACACTCCCTGATCTTGGCCAGTATCCTGGCGTGCTCTGCTTTCAGGCTGTCAAGTACCTGCTCCTTATAGCGCAGTACCGTATCCAATGGAAAAAAGAATTTTTTCATCGTGGTGCATCCTCACTCAATTTACTGTAAAATCCGCTGCATAATCTTCAGCGATTCTTCTACTGAAAAACTTTCGTCTGTCTTCTGCATTAAAAATTCGTTGACCTTATCTATTTTGGAAATGGCAACATCCAGTTTGGGGTTGGTTCCCGCCTTGTATGCGCCGATGGATATCAAATCCTCGTTTTTTGTATAAAGGCTCAATATATCCCGCAGCCTTGCGGCCGCATCCTTATGCGCCTGGGGCACAATGCTGGACATCAGACGGGAGATACTCGCATTGACGTCGATCGCCGGAAAATGATTCTCATTGGCCAGCTTCCTGGTCAGCACGATATGTCCGTCCAGGATACCGCGCACCGTATCGGAGATCGGCTCGTTGGTGTCGTCTCCTTCCACAAGCACGGTATAAACACCGGTAATGGAGCCTTTTTCGAAGTTCCCGCTGCGCTCTAAGAGCTTGGGAAATTCTGCGTAGATGGAGGGTGTATATCCTCTTGCCACAGGCGGCTCTCCTGTAGCAAGCCCGATCTCGCGCTGTGCCATGGCGAAACGGGTGAGGGAGTCCATCATCAGCAGGACGTCTTTTCCCTGGTCTTTGAAATATTCGGCAATGGTGGTGGCCACCAGGGGACATTTGACACGGAGCATAGCCGGCTGGTCTGACGTTGCTACCACGACCACGCTTCTCTTCATCCCTTCCGGGCCCAGATCCTTTTCCACGAACTCGCGGACCTCACGGCCTCGCTCTCCAACCAGCGCAATGACGTTGATGTCTGCCTTGACGTTCTTCGCAATCATGCCGAGCAGTGTGCTCTTGCCCACGCCGCTGCCCGCGAAGATGCCGATACGCTGGCCCTTGCCGATGGTATTGACCCCGTCAATCGCCTTGACCCCGAACTCCAGCGGTTCGGAGATCGGCGGCCGGGACATGGGGTTGATGAACGCATTTTCCACATAGTAATATCTGGAAGAAGGAAGCGGCCCCTGGTCGTCCATGGGATTGCCGGTGGCGTCTATGATGCGTCCCCGCAGAAATTCTCCTACCGGGATCTTCAAACGCTTCCTGGTGTTTCTTACAAAGCTGCCTGCCGAAACGCCGCTCAGGTTTTCATATGCCATGAGCTGCATCTTGTCTTCCCTGAAGCCTACTACCTCCACCGGAATCTGCCTGCGCTTCTCTTCGTTGTAGATCATGGCGATATCGCCGATGCTGGCGCGGTTTCCGGAGGATTCCATAGACATACCGATGACATTTTCAATTTTTCCTATGTAACTGACTGTCTCCGCTTTCTGGATCAGCTCCGGCAGCTTCGAAAACACAAATGTTCACCTCGGTTTCTGTTCTTATTAAAAGTATGCATTATACCCTGACATTGTTCAAAATGTCTTTGATATTTTCAAGCTGTGTGCTTACGCTGGCGTCTATGATCTCGTCGGGAAGCTCGATGATGCAGGTGCCTTCCTCGCCGTTGTCCATGGTGATGATCTTAATGTTGTCGGAAAGCTTGGACATGGCGTCTAAAAATTCCGTGTCCACATCCATGGATATGCCGGTGTCGCACTTTGTGATGTATATTTTTGCCCATTGCTTTTTGGTGATCTTATCGGTTGCCGCAAGGATCATACGCTTCACGATGTCCCCGCTGGACTGCAGGCTGGTCTGGATGATCTTCTCCGCTATCGCAAGAGCGATCTTCTTCAAGTCGTCTATGTACTGTTCCAACAGCTTCTCCTTCTCACGGGAGACGCTTTGAAGTACCTCTGTTATATTATTCTCCAGCTTCTGCACTTCTGCATCCAGAAGCCGTCTCTGTTCCTCATATGCCTCGCGGGTTCCGTCTCTGTATCCTTCTTCCTGGCCTTCCCGATACCCCTTCTCACGAAGGATCTCTGCCTGCTGGCGGGCGTCGGAGACGATCTTCCTCGCCTTCTCCTCCGCTTCCGCAACCATTCTTTCAAGCTCTTCCGGAGAGATGGTCTCTTCCTCTTCTTCGGCTTCCTCTTCAACACCTTCCTCTTCCGGATCTTCCTCCGGAGGGTCTTCTGCTATCTTAAATCCCGCGAAGAAATCATATGGCTTGATATCCTGACCGTGATCCGGTTCTTTCACAATCCTAGGCAATGATTTCATCCTTTCCGCTCTTAACAATGATCAGTTCTCCGGCCTCTTCCAGTCTTCGGATTACGCCGACAATTCTCTGCTGTGCTTCCTCAACGTCACGCAGACGAACATTAACTGTAACTTCAAGGTCAGACTGGATACTCTCAGCC
>OFGX01001896.1_pt1 | contig 11742 bp, 10 predicted proteins | sample 1521831 | NCBI WGS metagenome assembly OFGX01 (sample SAMEA3504080, study PRJEB24116) | mouse gut metagenome | biome: mouse gut; feature: mouse-associated habitat; material: faeces | place: Denmark | collected 2011
CTGTACTTCGGATGCGGAAACTTTGGAATCCAGATCGGGGATCATTTCTTCCATTAAAAGATGTTACACATGAGGCATTGAAGTAATGGAAAGCTGGACAAAAAGGCATATACCAGCGAAATAGAGTATACTTTATAACGATCAGCCAAAACGCATATAGGAAAAAAGCTCCTACGGTTCAAAAAACATGGACGGAGGGGCTTTTTTTGATACCGGATGCTCTGACGGCAGCAACGGGCCATAAAAATCTTTAAGAAATCTTAAGAATCTTTTATGGAGATAATACGGATTTCGTTATATAATAGACAGGTAGTCTGTGATTTCCAGAATACGCAGAGGAAAGGAGGGGGAAAGTGGACAAGGTAATCGAGGTAAACAACCTGTACAAATTATATCGTGTAGGCAATTCTGTCGTGCGTGCATTAAACGGCGTGAGCTTTGCGGTCTATCCCGGGGAGTTCTGCGCCATCGTGGGAACCTCCGGCTCCGGAAAATCTACACTTCTCAACATGCTGGCAGGGCTGGAGAAGCCGACAAAGGGAGAGGTCATTGTCAGCGGCCAGCACATGGAAACACTCAATGAAGACGGCCTTGTAAAATTCCGCAGGGAGAATGTGGGATTCATTTTCCAGTCGTTTCATCTGATCGGAACCATGAATGCCCTGGAAAATGTGGCTCTGCCCTTAAGCTTCCGGGGAGAAGCGAGAAGCAGCCGACTCAAAAAAGCGGACAAGATGCTGGAACTGGTAAATCTGAAAAAGCACAAAAAACATATGCCCAACCAGATGTCCGGCGGCCAGCAGCAGCGTGTCGGCGTGGCCAGGGCTCTGGTGGTTGATCCCAAGATCATATTTGCGGACGAGCCGACCGGCAATCTGGACTCCCACACATCTGAAGAGGTGATGCATTTGATGCAGCAGGTGGTGCGGGAACAGAAAAAAACGCTGGTTATGGTAACCCATGACAACCATCTGGCAACCTATGCCGACCGGATCTTTCATATTATAGACGGCAATATCGTGAAGATTGAAGACAACCGGAAAAAGGCATATGCCGCGTCTGAGGAGGATGCCCGGCAGGTCATATAAAAGATTAAGATAAAGGAAAGAGAGGAACAGGATTCATGAAAAAATGGACGCAATGGACAGGGATTTTTCTGAGCCTGTCGCTGGCCGTCTCCTGTGTGCCGGCGATACATAGTCAGGCGGGATACGGCACGGCACATACACGGGCGGCGGCTGCTTTCCCGGGGACAGGGATTATGGCTGCAACAACGGTGCCGGACGATACGGGAAACCTGCAGGATCCGGCAGATGCTTCCGGCGAGGCGGACGCAGCAGATCCGGATTCCGGAAATGCCTTGTCCACAATCCGCATCTCTGTAGGCAGCGGACAGGCGACCCCCCAATATCAGGCAGGGCAGAAGGTGGATAAGCTGACGGTCAGCGTGAAGAACGGAGGAGCTTCCAGCGCCAAAAACGTATGGATCACCCCGGTGATCAACGACGCCTCGGAGTGGCCCTTTGAGATTGACGATATGAATTATGAGAAGGAGCTCAAGGAAATTTCGTCAGGCGCTTCCGTGGATGCGGTTTGGTCCAATCTGACAGTTCGGGAAGATGTAGAGACCAAATCTTACAAACTGATATTCCGTATCTCCTATGACGACGGGAAAAAAGAATATGAATGTGAGAAATCGGTCTATGTAAAGACAGCGGGCACAAAGGTAGACGAGCCCCAGGAACCGGGATATCCGCAGTATCCCCCGATCATCATAAACCCGCCCCAGGCTTCAGGCGACCAGCCTTCTGAAGGACAGCCCGAAGAACCGGATATGCCGGACGGCATGGAAGAGGGCGGAGTGTACAACGGCGACATCTCGGCAGTGGGGGGCGGAGGCGGCTCCGATGAGAGGAAAGGGGTTCCCCGTGTCATTGTGACCGGATTCAACACAGAGCCGGGAGCCGTGAATGCGGGAAGCAATTTCCGTCTCGTGGTTCATGTAAAAAATACATCCACAGCCACCGCTGTGTCCAATATGCTGTTTGATTTTCAGGCACCTTCCGCAGGAACGGAAGCAGCCGCGGAAGCTCCGGCGTTTCTGCCTTCATCCGGCGCAAGCTCCGTATACCTGGACGGGATTCCGGCGGGGGAGACGAGGGACGTTGCCATTGACCTGAACGCCAGGGCAGATCTGGTGCAGAAGCCCTACAGCATCAATATGTCCATGCTGTACGAGGACGGCAGCGCATCCCAGTATGAGGGAAGCTCCAGCCTGGCGATTCCCATATATCAGGCGGCCAGGTTTGAATTCAGCGAGATCGAACTGTCTCCCGCCAGCATTGAGGTGGGCCAGGAGGCAAACCTGATGTGCAGCCTGTACAATACCGGCCGGGTGAAGCTTTACAATGTGAAGGTCAAGTTTCTGGGAGACGGCATCAGTGCTAAAGAGGTATTCGTAGGCAATCTGGATTCCGGCGCCACAGGAACCATCGACGGGATGCTGACCGGGGAATCCGAGATCATGCCCGGGGTCAAATGCAAAATGGTGGTCACTTACGAAGACGAATCCGGCAATACGTCTTCCGCCGAGGAAGAGTTTGAACTTCAGGTTACGGCTGCCATGGAGATGGATATGGGCGGCATGGAGATGATGGGAGAGATACCGGAGGAACCAAAAGGCTTTCCGGTGATCTTCGCTGTGATCGCGGCGGCAGTCGTGCTGGTGGTGATCCTTGCCGTGGTACTGATCCGCAGAAAAAGGAAAAAACGGGCATTGGCAGAAGAGGAGGATTTAGCGGATGAGGTGGATCGATTTACTGAGGATGAGTAGCGGTAACCTCAAAAAAAGAAAGCTCAGGACATTTCTGACGATCCTGGGCGTGGTGATCGGTACTGCCTCTATCGTGGTCATGATCTCTCTCGGGCTTGGATTGCAGCAGTCCATGTACAAGCAGATCGAACAGTCCGGAGGTATGACGGCCATTACCGTGACCGGACAGGACGCAGGCGGCGGTATGTACTATTTTTCCTACGGTTCGGAGGAGGGAGAGGCGACGAAGTATGTCACCGATGACGCCATTGTGGAGATAGAACGGCTGGAACATGTGAAAACTGTGACGCCGTCCCTCACCATGAGCTCCGTGATCCTGAGCGGAAATTATTACGGCTATATCCAGTTGGTGGGGATGACTCCTGAAGAACTGGAAAGGCAGCATATGGATCTTGTAGAAGGCAGCCGTATGCCGGAGAGCAATTCCTCCAGCCTGGAGCTGGTGATCGGCAACATGGTGCCCATGGATTTTTACGAGAAAGGATCAAACAAGGGCTACTGGGAGACACAGGAGCTGCCGGACATTGATTTTATGAAAGATCCCGTGTTTCTGATCCTGAGCCAGGAGGAATACTTCAATACCCAGTCAGGCAGCCAATCCGGGGGATTTGGCTCCGAAGGAAATAACACGCCGGTGAAAGCGCCCAAAAAGTACGTGGTGCATGCCAGCGGAATGCTGGACGGGGGATTGGATACCTACAGCAACGGTTCCTACAATGTATACTGTGATATCTGGACCTTAAAGTCCTTCCTGCAGAAAGAATACCGGGGAAGGGCCATTCCCGGACAGCCCAAGACGCAGACGGGAAAGCCTTATAAGTTTTTTGCATACACCAACGCCATGGTGCAGGCAGACGATATAGACAATGTAGAAGATCTGGCCGCGGCCATCCAGGAAATGGGTTACCGGGTCAGCACCAATGCGGAATATCTGAAAAGCGCCCAGCAGGAGTTTGCCATGATCGAGGCAGTGCTGGGCGGCATCGGCGCAGTATCCCTGTTTGTGGCGGCGATCGGAATCGCCAATACGATGATGATGTCCATCTACGAAAGGACCAAAGAGATCGGGGTGATCAAGGTACTGGGCTGCAGTCTGCGCAATATCAAGCAGATGTTTCTTTTGGAAGCCGCATTTATCGGATTTATCGGCGGCCTGGCAGGCAACCTTTTAAGCTTCCTGCTGTCCTTCGGGATCAACGTGGTTACCGCACACGGCGGCGCCATGGGGATGGACAGCGATATCTCCTACATACCGGTATGGCTGGTGGCCGCGTCTATGGCCTTTGCCGTGCTGGTGGGAATGGTGGCCGGGTATTTTCCGGCGCTGCGCGCCATGCGGCTGAGCCCGCTGGCTGCGATCCGAAATGAATAGAATGAATAGAAAAAAACAGGAATAGAACCAAAAAAGGGGACGGCCGGTCCGGGGAAGACGGCTGCCCTCTTTTCACAGTTTATTCTTCGATTACCTGAATTTCCAGATAGTCAAAATCAATGGAATCCACGAAATTATCCTGATAAAACCTGGCCTTGCTGTGACGCTTAAACTCCGCGATCGTGGCGTCCAGCCAGATGGGCTTGCTTAAGTCAAATTCATAGCAGACGGCATCCAGTGCGTTGAAAATTTTATGCGTGCGTGTATCATCCGTCTCGTCACAGATCACCGTGTCACGGACCATGCGGTTATCCTTCCACTCTTTTCCCCATAAACGGAACATATCGAATCTTCTCCTTTGATCAAAAGTATATCGCCCCAAACGGCGCAGTATCTAAGGCGTCCTCCACGGAACAGTTACAGTATATCATCAGACGCAGGAAAATAAAAGATAGAAATTATAATGACAAAAGAGAAGAATCGTGCTATATTTTTTACAATCATTATCTGAAATTCAAGAGACAGGGGGAAGATCCATATGAAAAGCATGCTGGACAGAATTTTTGTAGACGGCCTCAGCGGGATGGCGCAGGGCCTGTTCGCTACCTTGATCATCGGGACGATCATACAGCAGATCGGTACATTTGCAGGCGGGGATGCGGGCAATCTGATCTATCTGACGGGAAAGGTGGCGGCATCCATGACAGGGGCCGGAATCGGCGTAGGAGTCGCCAGGAAGTTCCAGGCAGACCAGCTCGTTGTAGTATCGGCCGCTACGGTGGGAATGGTGGGGGCCTTTGCGGGCAAGCTGCTCTCAGGAGAGATCATGCAGGATGGCGCCATGGTATTCGCCGGACCAGGGGAACCGCTGGGGGCGTTTGTGGCCGCCTATGTGGCGATTGAGGTAGGCATCTTGATCAGCGGCAAGACGAAGCTGGACATCATCCTGACCCCCCTGGGGTGTATCGGGGTGGGGGCTGTCGTAGGAATATTTGTAGGCCCGCCTATTTCAAAATTTATGGCATGGCTGGGCTCTCTGATCAACTGGGGGACGGAGCAGCAGCCGTTTCTCATGGGTGTTGTAGTATCTGTGCTGATGGGAATGATCCTGACTCTTCCGATCAGTTCGGCTGCGCTTGGGATCATACTGAACCTGTCCGGTCTTGCGGCCGGTGCGGCGACGGTTGGCTGCTGCTGTAATATGGTTGGGTTTGCGGCGGCAAGTTACCGGGAGAATAAGATCGGAGGCTTGCTTGCACAGGGGATCGGTACCTCTATGCTTCAAGTTCCGAATATAGTCAGGAAACCTGTGATCTGGCTTCCTGTCATCCTGTCAAGCGCTATTCTCGGACCGGTCGGGACCGTTGTGCTTCACATGACAAGTAATGCGACAGGTTCCGGCATGGGAAGCTGCGGACTGGTAGGGCAGATTATGACGTGGCAGACGATGATTCAGGCAGAATCGCCGTCGGTGGTTCTGATTAAGATACTCGTAATCCAGATTATCCTTCCGGCGGCGGTAACGCTTGGAATATCGGAGTTCATGCGGAGCAGAGGCTGGATCAAATTCGGTGATATGCAGCTTGATCTATAAATTACTATACATTTTCCCGCAGGAGAGATATAATAAAGCTGATCGTGTGACAGGTATGACGACGAAAGCGGGGAGAAGAATATGACAGGCACAGGAAGAATACATGTATACTATGGGAATGGGAAGGGTAAGACGACCGCCGCCGTGGGGTTGGCGGTAAGAGCTGCCGGGAGCGGCCTTCGTGTGTTGGTCTTTCAGTTTCTGAAAAATAATTCTTCGAATGAACGAAAGATCCTGGAAGCAATACCGAATGTGACCTGTCTGCCGGGAAGAGAGCAGATCAAATTCGTAAGCAATATGAATGGGGACGAGCGTGCCGAGCTTCGGCATTATAATAACAAGGCGCTGGATGAGATCGTCAAGTTCTGCGGGCCGTTCGATATGCTGCTTCTGGACGAGGCGCTGTGTGCTGTGAATCTGCAGGTTCTCAGTGAAGAGAAGCTGATCAGTTTTATCACGCATAAGCCGAGAGGCCTGGAGATCGTGCTGACAGGACATCAGATCACAGAGCAGCTTCTTGAGATCGCAGACTATGTTACGGAGGTGAAGAAGATCAAGCATCATTTTGATCAGGGAAGGACTGCGAGGGAGGGGATTGAATATTAGTGTTCGTGTCTCGGTGGATGGAGCGCTAATTGAATCGTGAGAAAAAATTCTTAAATATATCTGAAATCCATGACATACTTTATTGCATATGATATACTGATAGCAGTACGAATTAACTCTTCGATATGAGAGGAGAGATACTGTATGGAAAATGCAATAAAGAATTATGAGGATGTTGACAGCTGGAAGACAATCATGTTCCTGTACAATTCGGCGTTAAAAGAGATTGGAACAAAGCTTGATATATTGAATGATGAATTTCAGCATGTACATAAGTATAATCCGATCGAGCATATCAAGACAAGAGTAAAGACGCCAGAAAGTATTGTAAAGAAGTTAAGAAAGAACGGTTATGAGATATCCATTGAGAATATGGTCAGATATGTCAATGATATTGCCGGCGTGAGGCTGATCTGCTCCTTCACATCCGACATATATCGATTGGGAGAGATGATCGGGAACCAGAGCGACTTGAAGGTCTTATCGATCAAGGACTATATCAGGAACCCGAAGGTAAGCGGCTATAAGAGCTATCATATGCTGGTATCCGTGCCGATCTTTTTGTCGGACAGCGTGGTAGATACGAAGGTAGAGATACAGATACGGACCATTGCCATGGATTTCTGGGCAAGCCTTGAACATAAGATCTATTATAAATTCGAAGGAAATGCTCCCGAGTATATCAGCCGGGAATTAAGAGAATGTGCAGAGATGGTGTCGTCGTTAGATGAGAAGATGCTGTCGCTGAATGAGGCGATCTTAGATTGCCTGCGAGAACAAGAAGAGTTAAGACTAAGTACGAAGAGAAAAGATGTAAGCCATCTGAACAGGGTGGCGATGTCGGGCCTGAGTTGATCTCAGGTCCTTTTTGTGATACAGGAAACATGGTTCCCTGTATCACAAGACCTTAAGACAGCCTGAGTGTTCCCGCAGGAAGAAGCATACTGCGTGTGATCGCCATAGTCAGATATTCTGCGAACAGATGATGGAGATCTGCGGCTGACTCTCTCTGGGATCTGGGAGCTGGTTCTTCATGAGGTAGCCGCGGAGTAATATAAGCGGCAGGTAGCCTTGGCGGAAGAGATCATGCGTGATTGTAAAATCAATGCTCCCATCCTTAAGCAGGAGCTTCGTGCTCTGGGAAAAATCATGGCAGATCACGCGCACGCTGCCTTTGCGGTCCGCCTCTTTTATGGCTTCCGTACATCCGGATACGCTTCGGTTTGCCATATATACGGCATGAAGCTTTGGATGCTCCCTGAGATAATCCAGAACCTTGCGGTAGGTAATCTGGTAGTCATTATAAGATTCGATGACGTCCAGCTGTGATTCGGAAAAATTCAATTCAGCAAAACGTCCCTGAAAACCATTCAGCCGGGTGCGGTGCCCCTCGAATTCATGATTGCCGATTACAGCCAGCACATGGCCGTCCCTGGGGATGCACTTGCAGATCAATTCTGCAGCGATCCTTCCGCTTTGACGGTAATCCTGACCGACGAAACAGAGCTTCTGGCATTTGGGAAGGTCCGAGTTAAAGGTAATGACAGGGAATTTCCGGCGGTTCAATTCAAGTATACGATCTGTGACGGCGGGAACGTCGGGAGCGCACAGCGCGATGCCCTGGGCGCCCTTATCAAGCATACGTTCAAGCAGTATAAGAGCTTCTTGAGGGACGTCTGTCTGGCATTCTTCAACAAAGATTTCGACATTGAGGTCTTCTAACTCCCGGCGCGCGGCCTCAATACCGCGCAGGATCTCAGTCTTGAAATGTCCTGTCCAGTTGGGCAGGAGCATACCAAGCCGTGTGTCAGGCTCGGCCGCTTTTTTTTGCAGGTTCTGCAGATGTATTTCCTTGTGGGAGAGATATCCGGTCTCTTCCAGCGCGTTGATAACCTTCTCATATACTTCGGCGCTGACGTTCGCACGATTGTTCAGCACACGGTCTACAGTGCCGCGGGATACGCCCGCCCTGTCGGCAACAGCCTGTATTGTTGGACGTTTCTTCATTATCTTTTCCTCGATTCCTTAATCTTAAATCTATACAATAGTTTATCATAGGATAACTCCATGTGCAATTGAAACATATGTGTGTGAAAGTAATAGTGCATAAATTAATAATCTCCAAACTGTGCAATTACAACAAAGATGAAAAGAAGAGTTGACAATGAGCATTTGCAGGGGTACAATAATGTTACAAAAGCACAGACGTGTTGCAAAAACAACAAAAAGAAAGTGAGGAAATCAACATGAAAGCAGGAGTGATCGGAGCAGGGAGAATTGGGAAAGTACATATTAAAAATATATCTATGTATGTACCGGAGGCTGAGATCAAGACCGTAGCAGATCCATTTATGAATGCGGAGACGGAAGAATTTGTCAGGAAATGCGGTGTTACAAAAGTAACAAAAGATGCTGAGGAAATTCTCCAGGATAAGGAGATCGAGGCGGTGATCATCTGCTCATCCACAGACACGCATTCGAAGTATATCATTGAAGCGGCGAAGGCAGGAAAACACATATTCTGCGAGAAGCCTGTAGATTATGACCTTAAAAAGGTTCATGAGGCCATTGATACCGCGAAAGAGGCGAATGTCAAGCTTCAGATCGGATTCTGCAGGCGGTTTGACCATAACCACAGAGGAGTGTATGATGTAGTCCGTTCCGGTAAGATCGGCGACGTGCACATGATAAAAATCAGCTCCAGGGATCCGGAACCGCCGTGCATCGATTATGTGAAGGTATCCGGCGGAATTTTCTATGATATGATGATACATGATTTTGATATGGCGCGTTTCCTCGCCGGCGACGAGGTTGTGGAAGTAAATGCCGTAGGTTCTGTCCTTGTAGATCCGGAGATTGGCAATGCCGGTGATGTAGATACGGCGGTCGTTACTCTGAAATTCGCAGGCGGGGCGATCGGAATGATCGATAACAGCCGTAAGGCAGTCTATGGATATGATCAGAGGGTAGAGGTATTCGGATCTAAGGGCTGTGTCCGCAATGAGAATGACATCCCGAATACGGTAATTGTCTCTGATGCCGAGAATACAAGCTATGCAAATACGTATTCAGTAATGTGGGACCGGTATACGGGTGCGTTTGTATCTGAGATACAGGCGTTTGCAGACGCGGTAGTGAATAACAAGGAGACGCCGGTAACAGGCATGGACGGGTTATATCCGGTACTTATGGCGGCTGCGGCAACCAGATCAGCCAGAGAAGGAAGACCAGTGAAGATTGCGGAGGTAGAATAAGATGAGTCTGGGAAAATGTGCATGTATCGATACATTATATACGGAATTGGAGTGGAGAGAGAGATTCCGGGCGGCGAAAAATGATGGATTTGCTGCAGTGGAATTCTGGGACTGGAGAATCCGTGATTTAACGGAGACACGGGAAGCGGCCGTGGCTGCGGACATTAAGATCAGCGGATTTAACGGAGACGCGGATTATTCTCTGGTAGATCCCGGGCACAAGGCGAAGTATCTGGAAGAGCTTAAGAGATCCATCGAAGCGGCGAAGGCGGTTAATGCCGGAAGTGTTACGATTCATTCCAATGCACTGGGAGAAGGCGGCGTGGTAGTGAATGCATACAATGAGCTCTCTGATACCGTGAAGCTTTGCTCCATGTATGATACTCTGCTGGCATGTGCAAGGCTGGCAGAACAGGAAGGAATCAACCTGAACTTAGAAGCGCTGAATGTCACGACGGACCATGTAGGGAATTTCCTGAAATATACACAGACAGGAGCCGAGATCTGCCGCCTGATCGGTTCGCCCCGCCTGAAATTATTATATGATGTATATCACATGCAGATCAATGAGGGGTGTATCTGCGACACGATCAGCAGCTATGGGGATCAGTTCGGGCATATCCATGTTGCAGACGCACCGGGACGTCATGAGCCGGGAACCGGGGAGATTAACTATAAGAAGGTCATCCGCCATCTGGAAGAATGCGGATACCGCGGATTGGTCGGGTATGAGCTGTTCCCGTCGGCGGGTACGAAGCAGGCGGTGCAGGCGATTATGGAGCATTGTTAATCCGTATGCGGGATCTTGGGCGGGCCGTGCTGCGCATTGCGTTTTGCCCGGTAAAGGAGGCGTTAAGCTATGAAGAAGGAAGCTGCGGCGGATAGGATATCTGTCGGAACAAGGATTGCTTATGGATGCGGAGATACTGCCTGTAACATCGTGTACGGGATGATCTCTTCTCTGCTTACGTTATTTTATACTGATTATGCAGGGATATCGCCCATTACGGTCGGAATCGTCATGTTGGTATCAAGGGTGTTCGACGGAAGTTCAGATCTGATCATGGGATTCATCGTAGACCGGACGAAGTCCCGCTGGGGCAAGTCAAGACCGTGGCTGTTATGGATGATGGTTCCTTACGGGATTGCGGCAGTGCTGATGTATACGGTGCCGCATACGACAGATTTTCTGAAGGGCATCTATATATTCGTTACATATAATCTGACTACGACCGTGATCTATACGGCGATAAATGTCCCTTACGGCTCTCTCTCGACTATGATGACCAGAGATTCCTACCAACAGGATATGCTTTCGATTTTCCGGATGATCTTATCGCCGGTGGGAAGAATCATCTCGGTAACAGCGACCATGCCGCTGGTCAAGTTACTTGGCGATGATCAGTCTGCGTGGATTAAGACAATGTGTATCTGGGTGGTTATCGCGATGCTGCTTCTACTATTCTGTTTCCTTCGGTGCGAAGAGACGGTAAAAATCCGGAAGAAGGAAGCCGATAAGAAGATACCTGTTGGACAGAGCATCAAAGGATTGGTGACGAACAAGTATTTCTGGTGCGTATTAGGGCTGTGGTCTATTCAGGTCATACATCAGACTGTGATAGGCACAGATCTCCCATATTATTGTAAATATATATTTGGAAATGATTCATGGATGTACAGTGTCTTATATTTCCTTGAGACAGTTATCATGATTCTTGGCGCTATGGCGTGTCCGGTGTTTATCAAACGTTGGGGAAAACGAAATGTTACATTGGCCGGAAGCATCCTGGCGATTGTATCACACCTGACGACATTCTTGAATCCATACAGCTTTTACTGGTTTTTTGCCGTTACGCTTGTCCGGTCGATCGGAGTGTCGCAGCTGTCTGCAACGATATTTGGGATGATGGGAGACGTTGTGGAATATGGATACTGGAAGAACGGATACCGGCAGGAGAGCCTGATATTCGGAGGAGCCAGTCTTGGATTCAAAGTAGGGACCGGAATTACCAGCGCGATTATGACAGGGCTTTTGACCTACAGCGGTTATATAAGTTCCACGGCGGGCAGTGTGCCGCAGCCT
>OFGX01001897.1_pt1 | contig 11741 bp, 9 predicted proteins | sample 1521831 | NCBI WGS metagenome assembly OFGX01 (sample SAMEA3504080, study PRJEB24116) | mouse gut metagenome | biome: mouse gut; feature: mouse-associated habitat; material: faeces | place: Denmark | collected 2011
CGCCTTTGCCCGGAAGCTCCGGGAAAGCCAGATTCTCTTCCTTCCCGGCGGCTTCTCCGGCGGCGACGAGCCCGACGGCTCCGGCAAGTTCATCACCGCCTTCTTCCGCAGCCCCGCCATCAAGGAGGAGGTCACCAGCGAAGCGGACTTCTACAAAAACATCGACAACGTCTATGGTCTTCTCAATGTGGACCAAATCTCTATGGAGTTTGGATACAGCCTTATCCCCCTGGTGGACGAGGGAAGCGGCGGCAGCTTTGTGGACCGGGTGGTTATGTTCCGTAAGCAGTTTGTCCAGGAGATGGGCCTTGTGTTCCCCTCGGTCCGCCTCAAGGACAGCGGCCAGCTGAACCCCAACCAATATTCCATCAGCATCAAGGGGGAGCAGGTGGCCCAGGGGGAGGTGCTGGTGGACCATTACCTGGCCCTGGCCCCCGACCCGGACCACGACACCCTGGAGGGCATCGAGACGGTGGAGCCGGCCTTCGGCATCGCCGCCAAGTGGATCAGCGAGGACCGCCGGGTGAAGGCGGAGCTGGCCGGATACACCCTCATCGACCCCACGTCGGTGATCATCACCCACCTTTCGGAGGTTATCAAAAACCACGCCCACGAGCTTCTCAGCCGCCAGGAGGTGGGGAATATCCTTGCCAACCTCCGGCGCACCAACGAGGCGCTGGTGAACGACACCATCCCCGCCATCATCACTGTGGGCACCCTCCAAAAGGTGCTGTGCAGCCTGCTGCGGGAGGGGGTCCCCATCCGGGATATCGAGACCATTCTGGAAACCCTGGCCGACTACGGCACCACCGTCAAGGATATGGATATGCTCACCGAGTATGTCCGCCAGTCCCTGAAGCGGGCCATCACCCACCGGTTCGCCGAGGCGGGGCAGCTGAAGGTCATCAGCCTGGACGCCGGCATCGAAAACCAGATTATGGGCTCGGTAAAGCGGATGGACACCGGCTCCTACCTGGCTTTGGAGCCCCAGGTGATTCAGGGCATTATCACCGCCGCCACGCGGGAAATCGACAAAATCAAGGACCTGGTCACCACCCCCATCATCCTCACCTCCCCCATTGTCCGGGTCTACTTCAAAAAGCTGGTGGACCAGTTCTATCTGGGGGCCACCGTACTCTCCTTTAACGAGATTGACACCGACGTAAAGATCCAGGCCCTGGGGAACATCGTCCTGCCCCAGCCGTGATTTTATGGAGATCATGAAAGAAAGGAGTGAAGGGCCCATGGCCGTAGAACTGGACTACAAGGAACCACTGCTGGATACCCAGGAGGACCCGGAGCTCCTGATGCGCCAGTATAAGGAAACCGGCTCGGTAGAGCTTAGGAACCGCCTAGTGATGCACTACAGCTACATCGCTAAATCGGTGGCGGTGAAGATGAGCAGCACCTACCACAAATACGCCTCGGTGGAGGAGATGGTAAACCACGGGGCCATCGCCCTTATTGACAGCCTGGAACGGTACGACCCCAACCAGGGGGTGAAGTTTTCCACCTACGCCTTTACCAAGGTCCGGGGCGCGATCATCGACTATGTCAGAAAGCAGGATTGGCTGCCCAGGCGGGTGCGCCAGACCGATATTATGATCAACAAGGCGGAGGAACAGCTTATGAGCGAGCTGGGCCGCCCCCCCACCCGGGAGGAGATGCGGCAGCTGGATTCCCTGATCATGAAGGCCGCGGATGAAAACCGGGTTCCGGCCGGGAGTGCCCTGGCTGTTGACCGTGCGGGTTTCTCGGAGGAGGTCACGAAGACGCTGAAGGAACACCCGCTGGTGGAAGTGATCACAGAAGAAGTCACGGAAATACCCGACGGACCGGTGATCATTGCCACGGGCCCGCTGACATCGGAGAAGCTGGCTGCAGACATCATGAAGAAAACCGGTTCGGAGACATTTCATTTCTATGATGCCGCGGCACCGATCGTGGAAAAGGACAGCATCGATTTTTCCCGGGCATACTACAAGTCCCGGTATGACAAAGGAGATGCGGACTATATCAACTGTCCCATGGAACAAGAGGAATTTGACGCTTTTTACGAAGAGCTCATTCACGCAAAGTGTGCCGATCTTCATGACTTCGAGAAGGACCTGAAGGTGTTCGAAGGCTGTATGCCCATCGAGGAGATGGCCCGGCGCGGCAAGAAAACAATGCTCTTCGGGCCGATGAAACCCGTCGGGCTGCGGCGGGAAGGGGAACATCCCGTGGCGGTGATCCAGCTGCGGCAGGATGATGTGGCGGATACTCTGTACAACATTGTGGGCTTCCAGACGCATCTGACCTGGCCTGAGCAGAAGCGGGTGTTCTCCATGATCCCAGGTCTGGAAAACGCCAGGTTTGTCCGCTATGGCGTGATGCACCGGAACAGCTATCTGCCGGCAAAGGATGTTCTGCTGGAGACCTATCAGTCCAGACTGCGTCCGGATCTGTTTTTTGCAGGGCAGCTGACAGGAGTCGAAGGGTATGTGGAGAGTGCAGCCAGCGGGCTGGCGGCAGGCATCAACATGGCCCGCGTCCTGCAGGGCAGGGAACCAGTGAAGTTTGGCCGGCAGACCGTACTGGGAGCCCAGGCTCACTACATTGCAAACTGTGAGGCAAAGAATCTGCAGCCCATGAATGCAAATTTCGGCATCATGGTGCTGGAGGAACCCTGTCACAAGAGAGAGCGGAAAGCGGCTTTTGCCAGACAGTCTGCCAGACGGATCCGGGAAATCCGGGAAATGCTCCAGGCAGAGGATGGTGAACCGGAGCGGGGGGGGCCGGAAGTCCGCTGAACGGGATTGACGAAACACGCAAAAGGCCGAAAATGAAAAAAACGGCTTGCATACAGACACAAACCCTGTATAATAAAGCCGTTGCCTAGGTGTAGCTCAGCTTGGTAGAGCACTACGTTCGGGTCGTAGGGGTCGCAGGTTCAAATCCTGTCACCTAGACCATCAGAAAATTAAGCGGAATTCTCCGCTTTTTTTTCTGTCTGAATGGCGCTATACTTAATAAGCGCGATTCTGCGCAAATACACACGCCAGGAATTCGGCTGCCCGTGCCATTTGGTTGCAGCCCTTGGAACTGGCGGAGGAACAACGGAAAGGAACCAATCAAATGACACAAATCGTATCCATCCGGAAGATGCTGGAAAACGGCGTCCACTTCGGACACCAGACACGTCGCTGGAACCCCAAAATGAAACCGTATATCTATACTAGCCGCAATGGCGTGTATATCGTCGATCTGAACCAGACACAGAAGCAGATCGAAGACGCCTACAACGCCCTGAAGGAAATCAGCGAGCGCGGCGGCAAGGTTCTGTTTGTGGGCACGAAGAAGCAGGCAGCAGAAACTGTGGAAGAGCAGGCTCTGCGCTCCGGATCCTTCTATGTAAACAAGCGCTGGCTTGGCGGTCTGCTGACCAACTTCCGCACCATCCAGAAGCGTGTAAAGCGTCTGGTTGAGATCGAGGAAATGGAAGCCAGCGGAAAACTGGAAGTATACACAAAGAAAGAACAGGCCAGGATCCTGAAGGAAAAGGCCAAACTGGAAGCAAGCCTGGGCGGCATCAAGGAAATGAAGAAACTGCCGGATGCCATGATCGTGATCGATCCCAGAGAAGAGCACAATGCCGTGGCCGAAGCCAAGAAACTGGGCATTCCTGTATTTGCGATGCTGGATACCAACTGCGATCCCGAAGATGCCACCTATCCCATTGCATCCAACGATGATGCCAACCGCTCTGTACGTCTGGTGACTTCCATCCTGGCTGACGCCATCGTGGATGCCAAAGGCGGCCTGCTGGAATCGGCTTACCTGGATGATGCAGAAGACGATGTAACCATGGACGATGTCATCCGCAATGTGGAAGCCCAGATTGCCGAGAATGAACGCCGCCGCCGTCTGCGCAACGAAGAACGCAGAAAGCGGAACATGGAGCGCCGCAACCGTCGTCCCTACGACAGAAACAGCCGCGGACCCCGCCCCAACGGAGCACCTGTCCGTGCCAATGCGGAAGCAAAACCCGCTGAAACAAAAACAGAAGCATAGACTTCAAGGAGGAAGAGAATGGCTATCACCGCAAAACAGGTCAAGGAACTGCGCGAAAAAACAGGCGCAGGCATGATGGACTGCAAGAAAGCCCTGACAGAATGCGATGGCGACGAAGCGAAAGCTGTTGACTGGCTGCGTGAAAAAGGCATTGCCAAGTCTGCCAAGAAAGCAGGCCGAATTGCTGCAGAAGGTCTGACAAAGGTTGCCATTGACGGCAACACCGCAGTCATTGCAGAAGTGAACTCCGAGACCGACTTTGTCACCAAGAACGAACAGTTCCTGAACCTGGTTGACACGGTCGTGACCGCGATCCTGGCAGGTAAGCCGGAAACGGTGGAAGAAGTGCTTGCACTGGAAACCCCGGAAGGCACCATTGATGAACTGATCACAAACGCAACAGCCACCATCGGCGAAAAGATTTCCTTCCGCCGCTTCGTGGTCATTGAAAAGACAGACGATCAGCAGTTCGGCTCCTACATGCACATGGGCGGTTCCATTTCCGCTCTGGTTGTCATGACAGGCGCCACTCCGGAAGTGGCCAAGGATATGGCCATGCAGGTTGCTTCCATGAATCCGCAGTACATCACGCTGAAAGATGTGCCTGCTGATGTTGTGGAACACGAACGGGCTCTGCAGAAGCAGATGATGGCAGAAGACCCGAAAATGGCCGGCAAACCCGAGAAAGTGCTGGAAGGCATCCTGAACGGAAAGATTTCCAAGCACTTCAAGGATGTCTGCCTGATGGATCAGGAATACTTCAAGGACACCAAGGAAAAGGTTGCCCAGTTCCTGAAACAGAATCATGCAGAGGTTCTGCAGTTCGTCCGCTTCCAGGCCGGTGAAGGCATTGAGAAGAAGGAAGAGAACTTCGCAGACGAAGTCATGGCCCAGATCAACGGGTAATACTGACAGCCTACAAGGTGGTGCTTTCCCTTCGGGGACTGGCATCACCTTTTTTGGTTCCTGCCCATGCGCAAACCGCAGACTATTTTAATGAAATGACAGCCGATCCGGGGTATCCAGGAGAGTCAGGACAGACGGTGACAGGGAGACTCACAACCGCTGCAGTCGACAGCCGTCTTCAACGGCATTGGCTGTTACCGACAATGCTGCAAAGGGACAGAGTGAGGAATGGATCACTCACCAGACTGACCGGTGACGTGCAGGCACCGGCAGCGGTTACGGCGGCAGGAGTGCTTCTCAGCCATCCGATAATGGCAACAGCAGGGGGACAGTCGGGAATAGCTTCCGGTCTGCAATCGGGAAAAGAGAACAGAGACCGCTTGTTCCTGGGAACCAGGGACCACCGGATCATTCCACTTTCTGGAGGAAAAGCTGCCTGTCTGTATTGCGTTCACAGGCAGTCACGGTACGATGAAAAGGAGAATGTGCAAAGCGGTCGGTGGCAGAAGCCGGACATGGAGCATATGGCTGACCTGCTTTGACTGTGTAAAAAGCGCACTCAACGCGCCAGGGAGGCAGAGAGTCATGAATCAGACAACCATTCCCATCCCCCGGCTTGTGGTCATGGATATGGATGGAACGCTGCTGAACAGCAGAAAAGAAATCACACCGGAAACAGCCGCGGCACTCCGGAGGCTTCAGGACCGGGGAACCCGGCTGGTTCTCGCCAGTGGAAGACCGGAGCGGGGTCTGATGCGGTTTGCCAGGCAGCTGGACATGAAGCGTCACGGCGGGATTCTGATCAGCAGCAATGGGGCCCTGGCACGGACCCTTGATGGCAGGACACTGTACAGCAATGCCCTGACACGGGAAAACACCAGGAAAGTCCTGAAACATCTGAAGCAGTTTGACGTGATTCCCATGATTGCCGATGGTGATTCCATGCTTGTGGAAAACGTGTACAACTGCATGATCGAACTCGATGGCAGGCCCTGGAATGTGGTGGAGTACGAGGCGCACAGCAATGGATTCCTGCTTCGTGAAGTCCGGGATCTGTCAGAAGCGGGACTGACCCCGGAGAAGATCCTGACAGCCGGCACTCCGGCCTATCTTCGGCAGGTATCCGAAAAGATGCGGGCTCCTTTCTGCGATTCACTGGATTCCATGTTCACAGGTCCGTTTTATTATGAATTCACTGCTTCCGGCAGCAACAAAGGCACAGCGCTGAAAGCGGTAATGGAAGCCTGCGGTGTGTCATCATTGCAGACAGCGGTATTCGGTGATGCGGAGAATGACCTGCCGATGTTTGCACATGCCGCTATCACTGTCGCAATGGGCAACGCTACAGAACCGGTCAGAAACCAGGCACGGTATATCACGGCCTCCAACGATGAAGACGGCATTGTCAGAACTGTCGAATCGTGGGAGAAAATCCGCGAACAACAGCCGGCTTCTGATAGTGAAAAAAGGTAATCGCTTACAAGTTTTGAGTGAAAACAGTCATCTGCACTGACAGGCAGGCTTGCTCCTGTGACAATGTGCAAACAGGTGTATCCGTCAAGGAATTTGCCTAGATTTCACACATTATTCCACAAAAGCCAGCCAGGCCCTTTACCTAAAGGGCCTGGCTGGCTATTTCCGTCATGAATTACAGGAAAATTGCCGTTTCTTACTTTGTGAAAATTTGCCCTGTTTTTCTTTTTTTGTTATCTTGTCCTAGGTCAAATAAAAGAGACAACAATTACCGAAAAAGACAAAGAGAGTCAATGACATATCGCAGAAACAGAACAGGAGAAACGCAATGAAAAAAATCAAGACAATCATCGCCAGAGCGGCTCTGGCCGCTTCCATGATCCTGCCTGTCATGCCCGCTTCCCCGGTCATGGCTGCAGAGAAAGAAAATACGAAAACACGGCTGATTGAAGTCGTAACAGATTCCATGAGCACTGCTCATGAAGAAGTGAAAACTGTACAGGCACAGATGCGGCAGAAAAAAGCGGAAGAAGCGAAAAACTTCGGACAGAAAATCGCCGATGCAGCCATTGCCCAGATCGGCGTTGGTCAGGACTGCACCATGCTCGTGACCAATTCCCTGAAAGCCGTCGGGATCAGCTTCCACGGGGCACCCGCCGCATATGCATCCCTGGGTGACTGGACCTCTGATCCCCAGCCCGGAGATGTGATCGTCTATTCCGGCCATGTGGCTGTATACATCGGGAATGGCAGAGCCATTCACGGCGGATGGAACGGCGGGACAACCGCTGAATGGAGTGTGGAATGCTCCAATCCGCTGGTCGGATATATTCGCGTACGTCGTCCGTAAAGGCATCTGATGCACATTGAACCATAAACGCAGGAGTGATCCTGCGTTTTTTCGTAGACTGAAACCGCACTGAAACCGGCCTGACCGCTGCATCGGCTGCTGTATCACGACGGCGCCTGAAATGATAAAATGCTGATATGCAAAAGCGAAAAGAACAGCGGCTGACGGATCTGCGGAAGATCCTGGAGGAACAGGGAAGAGTTCGGACACGGGATCTTGCGCAGATGCTGGACGTCACGCCGGAAACACTGCGGAGTGACCTGGATCTGCTGGAAAGTCAGGGCCTGATCGAACGGGAACATGGGGCTGCCCGCCTGCGGGTACTGGATAAAGAGACACCGCTGGAATGGCGGCAGGCAGAGAACCGCCAGGAAAAGATGCAGGTCACCATTCGTGCCCTGCAGGAGGTGAAGGACGGAGATATTGTCTTCATAGATGCAGGATCAACGATTCTCACAGCCCTGAATCATCTGTCCAGCCGCCGGGACCTGACCATTGTGGTGAATTCCCTGCCAGCGGCCCAGTCCTGCCTCGACATGGGGTTCCACTGTCTGTTCATTGGCGGACAAATGCGCAGAAGCGGGGGCCATACCTATGGCTACTTTGCGGAACAGATGGTCGACAACATCACCATAGATATAGCCATTCTGGGAACCACAGGCATCGAAGGCGTGGATGGATTCTCTGTATACCGGGCGGAGGAAGTGGGAATCAGGCGTCACATCATCCGCCAGACCCGGCGCCTGGTCATTGTCATGGGGCGTCACAAACTGAACCAGCCGGGATATTACCGGTATGCATCGTTCCGGGAAGCGGATCTTCTGGTCACGAATCACCTCACACCGGAGCAGAAGAAGCGGTTTTCAGGCGTCAGACAGATCGTGGAGGTCTGAAGATGCGGTTCTTCGGGCTGGTGGAACAAAATCCGGAAACCGGTCCAGTCCAAAGCAGGAAACAGGCATCGACCATGAAAATTTTCAGAAAACTGTTGAAATGAAAATACGGCCGGGCTATAATCGTGACTATCAAATCGATGAACGGAAGTAGTACCTGACTGCGATCGCCAAGAGAGCTGCCGGCGGGTGCAAGGCAGTGCGAAGGCACCAGGGAACGTGTCCGGGAGAGGAACCGCGAAGGATGCCGAGCGGCTCACGCGCCCCGCGTTACAGGGAAGGGCTCCTGGCAGGTACAGGAGAAGCAAGGTGGTACCGCGATTCATGTCGTCCTTTTCCGGGGCGGCTTTTTTTCATGAAAGGGGGGATGTCTGTGAGTGACGGCCGACGACGATACCGGATATCCACGGAAGCAATCCCCGTTCATGGATGACTGGATCCTGCGATCCACGGACTTCAATGCCGTTCATGAACCAACCGCCGGTCAGACCGGCAGGGACCGATATAACAGAATGAAAACCGGCGAAACGGGCCGGACAAACGGGAGGAACTGACTATGAGCAACCTGCATAACGAAAACAAGCACTACAACAAAATCGTCCTGGCATATTCCGGAGGACTGGATACGTCTGTCCTGATTCCCTGGCTGAAAGAACACTATGGCAACTGCGAAGTCATTGCGGTCTCCGGCAATGTGGGGCAGGGAACAGAGCTGGATGGCCTGGAAGAAAAAGCCCTGGCCACCGGGGCTTCCAAACTGTACATCGAAGACCTGACCGATACCTTTGTGGATGATTTCATCGTACCGTCCATCAAAGCCGGTGCCGCGTATGAAAAGTACCTGCTGGGCACGTCCTTTGCGAGACCAATCATAGCCAAGAGAATCGTGGAAATCGCCAAGGCTGAAGGCGCGGATGCGATCTGCCATGGCTGCACAGGCAAGGGAAACGACCAGGTGCGGTTTGAACTGGCCATCAAGGCCTTTGCACCGGACATGGACATCATTGCTCCCTGGCGGTTCTGGGAGCTGGATTCCCGGGAAAAGGAAATCGAATACGCCGAAGCGCACAACATTCCTCTGAAGATCAGCAAGGAAACCAACTACTCCAAGGACAAAAACCTCTGGCACCTGTCCCACGAAGGGCTGGACCTGGAAGACCCGGCCAATGAAGCCCCCATCAACACAGAAGGATTTCTGGAACTGGGTGTGTCCCCGGAGAATGCGCCGGACAAGCCGACGTACGTCACGATTCACTTTGAAAAAGGCGTGCCGACAAAACTGGATGACGAAGAACTCTCCGCCAGGGACATCATCCTCAAGCTGAATGAGATCGGCGGTGCCAATGGCATCGGGATCCTGGATATCGTGGAAAACAGGCTGGTGGGCATGAAGTCCAGAGGTGTGTATGAGACACCCGGCGGTTCCATCCTGTATGCCGCTCACGCAAAGCTGGAAGAAATCACGCTGGACAAAGACACGCAGCATTACAAGGAACAGGCTGCACAGAAGTTCGGCGAACTGGTCTACGATGGCAAGTGGTTCACACCCCTGAGAAAGGCACTCTCGGCTTTCGTGGACAGCACACAGGAAACCGTGACCGGTGACGTGACTCTGAAACTGTACAAGGGGAACATCATTCCTGCAGCCGTGATCAGCCCCTATTCCTTATATAATGCGGGAATGGCGACATTCGATGCGGATGACTGCTATGACCAGAGCGATTCTGCAGGTTTCATCAACCTGTTCGGCCTGCCGATCAAAGTGAGAGCCCTGAACAGCGATGCCCTGGAGAAAGAGACCGGGGAGTCCTTCTCCAGTGTGGAGTAAGGGGAAACACTCCCATGGCCAAGCTCTGGGCGGGACGGTTCTCCAAGACCACTGATGAAACCGTCAATGATTTCAACTCTTCGATCCCCTTTGACAACCGGCTGTATGCTCAGGATATCCGGGGATCCCTGGCACACAGCGATATGCTGGCCAGACAGGGAATCATCACCCGGGAGGACAGGGATGCGATCCACCAGGGTCTGACAGAGATCCTGGCAGCCATGGATGCCGGTGAAATCGGCTTTGATCCTGCACAGTATGAAGACATCCATATGTGTGTGGAGCAGCTGCTGACGGAAAAAATAGGGGATGCCGGCAAACGCCTGCATACCGGGCGCAGCCGGAACGATCAGGTGGCGCTGGATATGCGGATGTATGTGCGGGAAGAAGCCGGACACATCCATGACCAGGTGCTCCACCTGATCGATGTGATCACCGACGTGGCACAGAACAATACAGAAACCATCATGCCGGGATACACGCATCTCCAGCGGGCACAGCCTGTCACCTTTGCCTATATCCTGCTTGCCTATGTATCCATGCTGAAGCGGGATGCAAGGCGGCTGGAAAACACCCTGGAGGTACTGGACGAATGTCCCCTTGGCTCCGGGGCCCTGGCAGGAACGACCTACCCCCTGGACAGGCACTTCACAGCAGAAACTCTGGGTTTTTCACGCCCCTGTGACAATGCCATGGACGGTGTCAGTGACCGGGACTACTGTCTGGAGTTTCTCTCCGATCTGTCGATTCTGATGATGCACCTGTCCCGTCTGTCGGAGGAAGTGATTTCCTGGTGCAGCTGGGAATTCAAGTTCATCGAACTGGATGATGCCTTTTCCACCGGCAGTTCCATCATGCCGCAGAAGAAGAACCCGGATATCTGCGAACTGGTCCGGGGCAAAACCGGTCGGGTCTACGGTGACCTGATGACACTGCTGACGGTGATGAAGGGACTTCCTCTGGCATACGACAAGGACATGCAGGAAGACAAGGAGTGTGTCTTCGATGCCATTGATACCGTTTCGATGTGCCTGAAAGTCCTACCGGATATGCTGTCAACCATGACAGTCCTTACAGAGAACATGGCCGCAGCAGGACGGCGGGGATTCATCAATGCCACGGACTGTGCGGATTACCTCACGAAGAAAGGGATGCCGTTCCGGGATGCCTACAAGCTCACAGGCGGTCTGGTGGCCAGGTGCATCCGGGAGGGCCGGACACTGGAACAGCTGAGTCTGGAAGAGCTGCAGGAGGAAAGCCCGCTGTTTGATGAGGGCTTCTATGCTGCGGTGGATCTGCTGAATGCCGTGAAGCGCCGCAATACCTGGGGTGGACCGTCTCCGGAGCAGACACAGGAGCAGATTGCCCAGGCCAGAGAATTCGTGAAAAACCACAGAAAGCAGGACTGAGGATGGGAAAACCGAAAATCTACATCGATGGTCAGTCCGGGACCACAGGCCTGGAGATCCGCCAGCGGCTGCAGGACCGGGAGGACATCGAGCTGCTGGTGATCGACGATGCACTTCGTCATGATGAAGCCGAACGCCGGAGAATGTTCGAGGCTGCGGACCTGGCGTTCCTTTGTCTGCCGGATCAGGCAGCCAGGGAGGCCGTGGCTCTGGCCGAGGGTTCCGGAGCCCGGATCATCGATGCAAGCACCGCCCACCGGACGGTCTGGACCTACGGATTTCCGGAACTGGACCACCGGCAGGAAGAAAAGATCCGGACGGCGGACAAA
>OFGX01001898.1_pt1 | contig 11715 bp, 11 predicted proteins | sample 1521831 | NCBI WGS metagenome assembly OFGX01 (sample SAMEA3504080, study PRJEB24116) | mouse gut metagenome | biome: mouse gut; feature: mouse-associated habitat; material: faeces | place: Denmark | collected 2011
TATTGTCTGCTCATATTATCTCCCCATTCCTGTCAACCTGCGAATTTGGGCGCTGTTTTCCATATATGGATTTTCACACTACTGCTTTCCGATCACCATATATTCTGCTTTCAATTCTGCCATCATGGACTTATAAAGCCGGCTGCACTGTTCATTCTGCTCTTTTTCAATATGATCCACACATTTCCTGATATAGGTGTTCCAAAGGTACCGATATTTCTCTTCCGGATCAGCATCCCTGGCGATTCTTTTGACGATTGTCGGTGCAATGTCATAGTATTCATCTATCAGTCGTTTACCTTCCGCACTCCTGACAAAATATCCGTCCCGAAACCGCTTCATCAACAGGATCTCCCTGCAGTTCTGCGGTTTTTGCAGCCCACGGCATACGGCGGTCGTTACAAAGCACAGTTTCTGCCGGAATCCTGCCTGGATAGATTCAAAGTCTGACGCCCGAATACGGGCGCCGAATGCTTCCTGCCATCTGCCACATATCATTTCCGTCAGCCGTTTCGTCTCCTCTTCTCTGATGCCACAGCGTCTGTGCCATGCAATAACCGCAGGCAGAACATAAGAGACCATATACAGATTCAGATCATACTGCATCTTCTCTCTTTTGGTCCTGCCCTTAACCGTATCCACCTTCTGACGTGCACCACAGACAAAAGCTTCCGCCGCCTGCATTTCAGCCTGTTCCTGTTCCCGAAGCAGCATATCACCCGCACCCACGCTGCTCAGCATATCCCACACCACAACATTACTCTCCAGATAGTCCTGAAAAGCCTGTGCATATGTTTCTTTCCTGAATTCGGCATTCTTCCGCTCTGCCTGATCGAACAGTCCCGCGATCCGTTCCGGTTCCATCACAACCCTCCATACCTCTACATCCTGTATATCCTGGTCAATACACTTTCTACTCATCCCAGTTATGATATACCGCCTGTACGTCGTCGTCGTCCTCCAGAAGATCCAGCGTTTTCTGCAGATTCTTGATCGCCGTTTCGTCCGTCAGTTCCACCCAGTTCTGCGGAATCATGGTCACTTCCGAAGATACCAGCGCAATACCGGCCTCTTTCAATGCGGCGTCCACTACACTCCACTGGTCCGGATCCGTGTAGACCTCATAGCAGTCTTCCTCCTCGGAAAAATCCTCCGCTCCCGCATCCAGGGCTGTCATCATCAGATCATCCGCCTCCATATCACACTCTTCCTTATCAATGATGATCAACCCTTTCTTATCAAACATAAAGGAAACACAGCCGGGTGTACCTACATTCCCCTGCCCTTTTGTAAAAGCGCTCCTCACATTGGCTGCCGTTCTGTTGGCATTATCCGTCAGAGCATCTACGATAATGGCAATGCCGTTAGGACCGTATCCTTCATAGGTGACGTATTTATAGTTGACATTACCGCCCTCTCCGGCCGCCTTCTTGATGCCTCTGTCAATCGTATCGTTTGGCATGTTATTCGCCTTGGCCTTGGCAATCACCTGTGCAAGCTTGAAATTATTGGCCGGATCCGGTCCGCCTTCCTTGACGGCCACCGCGATCTCTCTCCCGATGATCGTAAAGATCTTGCCTTTTGCGGCATCGTTCTTCTCTTTCTTATGTTTAATATTTGCAAATTTAGAATGTCCTGACATAATCTTGGGTCTCCTTTGTTTTTCTATATCTGCAACAGTTCAGACATCTTCCCTGTCACTTTCGTTTCCTGTCTGCCCGGTATCCAGGCAGATACACATACTCTGTATGAAACCGCTTCGCTCAAAGCAGTCATACCGTTTCCCTGTTCAGCGGGTGTGCAAGTACACTCTGGATCATGCGATCCTTCACTTCCAGAATTCTGAACAGATATCCTTCATACTCGAACTCGAAGTCTTCCCCCTCCTCCGGTATATGCTCCAATCTGGAGATCACAAATCCGTTGACCGTATCAAAAGGCTCCTCATCAAAGTTGATTTTCAGCTGATCTTCCAGCTCTTCCAGCGGCATCTTGCCCTGAATCACATAACTATCCGTATCATTCCTGACAATATAGCTCGCCTCTTCATCATATTCATCTTCAATATTCCCGACAATCTCTTCCAGAATATCTTCCAATGTGATCAATCCTGCTGTCTCGCCGTATTCGTCCAACACGATTGCGATGTTGAACGAGGCCTGACGCATCTCGACCAGAAGCTCGGAGATACTCTTATATTCGTAAGTGAAGTAAGCTTCTCTTAAGATATCCCGAATATGGAATCCGTTAGTGTTGTCATATAACAGCAGATCCTTCATATTGATCGTTCCGACCACATTGTCCGTGGTATCCTTGAACACAGGAAGTCTCGTATACTTATCTTCCCGGAAGATCTCGATCAGCTCCTCATAGGTACTGTCGATATCTGCAAATGTTACATGAACGCGGGGAACCATGACATCCTTCGCCCTGGCATCTCCCAGATCAAATACATTATTGATCATCTGTCTCTCATCAGATTCAATTACACCGTCTTCGTGGCTTACGTCGACGATCGTACGAAGTTCATTCTCGGTCATGGTATTGTTCTTAGCATTCGGGTCAACCCGCAGAAGAAACAGCACGCCAATGGAAAGACCATTGATGATGAAAATCACAGGTGTCATGATCTTCATGAAAATGCTGATGACGGGGGCGTAGATCAATGACATTCTCTCAGAATGTATAGTAGCCATTGTCTTGGGCGTTATCTCTCCGAATAAAAGAATCAATACAGTTAAAATTCCGCTTGCAATCGCAACCATAGAACCACCGAAACTGTATGCCAGAGTTGTGGTCAGTGATGCAGCGGATAGATTCACGATGTTGTTGCCGATCAATATGGCGCTTAACATCTTGCCCGAATCATCGGTGATCGCCAGAACCGTTTCGGCGCGTTTGCTGCCTTCTTCGGCTAAGGTACGAAGTCGAATCCTGTTGACTGTAGTAAGCGCTGTCTCCGCAGATGAGAAGAATGCGGACAGCATAAGCAGAACAAACAGGATAATGAGTTGTGTGACGTCACTCGAGTCCAATTGGTCAAATCACTCCTTTTCCATGCTCTTAATTGCAGGAAACTGTCGATAATAGTCTCCTGTTTATAGTCACCTGATGATAATATAGCGCATTTGCAGCAAATTTGCAAGTATACATTGTAATAAAATTCTTGATTTTCCATTTCATACTACCTATACTATAATAAGGAAACAAATTTGAGAGAATAATCCGCACTTATTTTTGCATAGAGAGGAATGGGACCGAGAAGTATCAGCGAAAATAATCTGCGGGAATTGGAGGCTAGTTTGCCATGGCAAATACATCTTCTACACTTATGACAGAAGGGTCGATCTGGAAGCGCATCATAACGTTTGCGGTTCCACTTTTTTGGGGAAATCTTTTTCAGCAGCTATATAATACGGCGGACTCGGTGATCGTCGGTAATTTTCTCGGCGATGCGGCGCTTGCCGCCGTCAGTTCATCAGGGAGCCTGATCTTCCTGATGGTAGGATTCTTCAACGGGATCGCTATCGGTTCGGGAGTGGTGATAGCCCGGCACTTCGGAGCCAGAGACATCCCGAGACTTCAGAAGGCTATCCATACGACGACTGCCTTCGGACTCATCTGCGGCTGTGTCCTTACGATAGCGGGCGTCTTTGCCGCGCCGCAAATTCTGGTACTGATGGGGACGCCGGAAGCGGTTCTTCCGAATTCTATTATTTATTTTCGGATTTATTTTTCGGGGTCGCTGGCTTTTGTTATGTATAATTTCTTTGTAGGGATCCTGCAGTCCGTCGGGGACAGCCGTCACCCACTAATCTATCTGGTCATCTCTTCGGTTGTTAATATCGTGCTGGACCTGGTGCTGATCGGTGTGTTCCACTTCGGAGTGGGAGCGGCGGCTTTGGCCACGGTCATCTCTCAGTTTATCAGCGCATTCCTGTGTCTGTTTCAATTGCTTGGAAGCCCGGAGGAATTCCGCCTGTCTGTCCGGCAGATCAGACTGGACAGGAATATGCTGCGCCAGATCGTATCTAATGGATTTCCTGCCGGATTCCAGAACTCCATCATATCCGTTGCCAATGTATTTGTTCAGACGAATATCAATCAGTTTGGACAAATGGCTGTTGCCGGCTGCGGTGCATACTCGAAGATCCAGGGATTCGGATTCCTTCCTATTACTTGTTTCTCGTTGGCGCTTACAACATTCATAAGCCAGAACTTGGGAGCCAGGCAATATGACCGGGCCAGAAAAGGTTCTGTGTTCGGAATCGTCTGTACGCTTGTTGCATCAGAGCTGATCGGTGTGGCCGTCTATTTCACCGCTCCGGTACTGCTCTCGGCCTTCAACGATACCGCCGAAGTGATCGCGTTCGGCACCAGCCAGGCGCATACGGAGACATTCTTCTTCTTCCTGTTGGCTTTCTCTCACTGTATGGCGGGAATCCTTCGCGGAGCCGGGCGGTCTACGGTTCCTATGTTTGTTATGCTGATCTTCTGGTGTGTTGTCCGGATCAGCTACATAACTATCATGATTCGGTTTATCCCGGATATCAAAGTTGTATTCTGGGCTTATCCGCTTACCTGGGCGCTGAGTTCGCTGGTGTTCCTGATCTATTATCTGAAGTCAGACTGGATCCATGGATTGGAGCGTTAGAGGCTGCTCTATAATATGTAACAATTTGTTCCGTGAAGCAACGGGCCAGCGGCCAGGACTGTAAGGAAGTTAGGCTGCTGCTTCCAGGGATTTGGATTTCCTGAAGTAATTGGCTTCTGGGAAATAGAGGTAAGATAGCAATAAGGGATTGAAAAAAATTAAATATATGATATTATAATAGAGGCTGTACAACAGTTGTCGAGAGGAGTTATTTATGTTAATAATTACGGCGTAGAAGGGGGCCTTGTCAAATTCTACAAAACATTCCAGGTTTCCTGTGTGTTCGTAGTAAATATTAACATTATATTACAAGAGTGTTAACAATTGAATAATTCACCTGTAAAAAATTATTGCAAATTTATTGCATTTTCATCTTTTTTCCTCTTGACATTCCACGAAAATAAAGTATAATGCTAGATAGAAACGCATTATTTTTATCATATTGTGGACTTGATGCGGAGGTAATGATGAAAAGAAAAGATGACTTTCTTTCGAAGAGAGAGAATTCAGACCATTCTTCCGATTATTCGCTAGAGATACTTTATGACGATTCATTTGAAGACAGACCTCTAGGCGATAGGAGTCCAAAGGGAGATGGCAGATCTAGGAGAAAAAAGAAGAAAAAACGTCTTCCTATGCAACGGTGGAAGAAGATCACGTTAGGTGTGGTAGCTACGTTACTCGTAATTATCATAGGAATAGCCGGCAGCTTCTTCTATTTGCGCGCTCAGGGTGAGAAGAATTTAAAGACTGATCTTTCCGATGTGGAAGATACTCCCGAAGCCAGGAAGGAAGGCCTCTTCATTACATACAAGGGCAAGGAATACCAGTACAACGAAGATGTGATCAATTTCCTATGTCTCGGCATTGACAACAGCACTCCTGTGGAGCAGGCCAATGAGATGAAGGGACAAGGTCTGGCCGATGCGATTATTCTTGTGAGTATCAATGTGGAGAGCGGGAAGATCAAGATCCTGGCGATTCCCAGAGATACATACGTGCCGGTCAAGATTTACAATGACGAAGGCAAATTCCTCGGCGAGAAGAGTATGCAGCTTACATTACAGTATTATTATGGCAAGACTGCTGAAGACAGCTGCGAATTGATGGTAGATGCGGTTTCTAATCTGCTTTTTAAGGTTCCGATTCAGCGCTATTGCGCGATCAACCTGGAAGCGATTCCTATATTGAATGATGCGGTCGGCGGAGTAGACGTCCAAGTATTAGAGGATGTAGAAGTGGGGGATAAGCCCTATCACGCAGGCGATACGCTTCATTTGCAGGGGAAGATGGCAGAAGATTATATTCGTGACAGGAATACGGATGTATTTGCCAGCAGTATGGGACGCCTGGAACGCCAGAAGCAGTATATGACGAATTATTTTGCCACAGCTATGGCGCAGGTAAAGGGAGATTTGACGCTCCCCATTTCTATATACCAATCTTTGCAAGGGAATATGTACACCAATATCTCGGTGGAAGATATCACGTATCTGGTTCCAGAGATGTTGGATGCAGCACTCACAGCAGAGGATATGTCGATGATCCCGGGCGAAGTAACGCAGCCGGATGATCATGAAGCCTATATGGTGAATTCAGAGCAGTTAAAAGAGCTCGTAGTAAATTTCTTCTATATAGAAGTTTGACAGATACAAATGATTTAAGAATTTCAGGAGGATAAACCAATGGATTATGACAGGCCTGACCACAAGAGACATGTCAGGGGAAGGAAGAATGCTTCCAACAAAATCGGACTGATCGCAACGGTTGTAGCCGTAACAGTGTTAGCTGTTGCCGGGATTGGAGTCTATGTATATTCCTCTAATCAGAAAAAGGTGACGGCCGAAGCAGAGAAGGCGAAGAAGGCTGATCCGGAAGAGACGCAGGAACAGTATGAGAAGCTAAAAGAACAGGTAGCAGTTGACGCTGACGACCCGATGTTCAGGAAGATTGATTTTGCCGCTGCTCAGGCTATGAATCCGGATGTATATGCGTGGATCTGGATTCCGGGGACTAATATTGATTACCCCATTCTCCAGAGCGCTGCGGAAGACGATGCATATTATCTGAACCATACGATCGAGAAAAAGGAAGGACTTCCGGGAACCATTTACACGGAGAAATATAATTCCAAAGAATTCTCGGACCCGGTAACTGTTGTATACGGACACAATATGAAGAACGGAAGTATGTTCGCTGATCTCCACAAATATGAGGACAGGGCATTCTTTGACGCTAATCCGTATGTGTATATATATTTGCCGGATAAAGTACTCAAATACAGAGTATTCTCGGCAACGCCTTTTGACGACCGTTACATATTAGGAAGTTATAGCTTCGCTTCCCCGTCAGATTTTCAGGAATACTTGGATGAGCTGCGAAGCGGAATCAACGGGAATGTAAATGCAGAGGTGAATGTATCTCAGAGTACAGGCATCTTAACATTGTCGACCTGTATCGCAGATTCAGCGAATGAAAGACTTTTGATAAATGCAACACGGGAAGAATGATAGTTAATCAGGGATATTAAGGCCATCAAAGCTTTAATATATAGTCACACAACGTAACAGAAAACATGGAAGGAGAAAATTAGGACATGAAAATGAAAAAAATAGTTGCCCTTGCATTAGCTGGTGCTCTTTGCTTGGGTATGTCTACAGTTGCTTTTGCTGCTGATAGTCCGCAGAAGAGCGATGCTGTTCAGGCAACTGAAGAAGGTAAAGAAATTGTTGTAGGAGAAGTAGAAGATCCTGCAATGTCTAATTGGAATGATGTTGCTAAAAACGATCCAGAGAAGCTTGACAAGACTGTTAAGAATACTTTTAAGGATCAGCTTTACGAGCTTAACAAACAGTTAGATGATATCGATCCAGATGAGATCAAACCAAGCGAGCTGAAAAAATTACAGGAACAGCAGAAAGTATTAGAGTCATTGGCAAATGACGATGCTGTATACGAGGTTGTAACAATTGCTGATATCGCAGCAGCAGATGGTACAGTTGTTGATGAAGAACATCCATTAAACGTTAGATTTAATCTTGGTGGACTGAAAGACTTGGCTGCAGGTCAGAAGATCCGCATCTTACACCTGGTAGATGGTTTATGGCAGGTATATGAAACAGAAGTAAAATTAGATGACCATGGCTGGTATGCAGAGTGGGCATTTGAGCACTTTTCACCGGTTGCTGTTTTCAGAGTTAATTCTGATAATTCTGTAACACCAGAGCCAACACCTACGCCAAATCCAGATGAGCCAACTGTAACACCAGATCCAGACGTTAATGGATCTATTACAGCAGATCAGCTTGCAGATCTTATTGTAAAGAAATTACAGGCAAACGCAAATGCAACAAAGGTTGTGCGTACATCTGTAAAGGCTTCACCAAAGACTGGCGAGTAATCTATAATTTTTACAGCAGGGAACTTACCCCTGCTTAACAAAAAATAAGTAATATGATATGACATAACAGGTCTGTTATTGTGTGTGATATTGAAAAGAGCATTCCGCCTTTGACGGATGCTCTTTTACTAATTTTCAATCGAATCCAACGTCGTTTTTTATATAAAGAGATTCCATAACACATTATCTTCGAATAATCCTCACGAAATTTTTCTCTGTACATTCAGCTATCTATTTGTAAAATCGCCTCATCACAAGATTTTTCCAGACGCTCTTGCGATTTTGCATATTTAACTTCAAAAATTGCCATACGATCTCCAGAATAATCCTGTACGATAATATCACTGCATCCCTCGCCATGCACCCTGTTAGATTCTACTGTATATCTGGCTCCGGCCAATATACCAGCTAAAAAGGTATGATAAAAATCTTCACGATAATCATAATAGCTAATCGTTTTACGAAGTAATCTTGTCATTTCTTTGGTTGCGGTCTCAGTGTCTCCAGTCCAAATTGCCTCAAATAATACCTTCCGATTTTATTTTTGTATGCCTTCCAGAAACCATCACAGCTTGCGAAGCTTTTTGCTGAGCCACCTGATAATATATTTCTTTGCTGAAAGAATCCAGCTTATTACTATTCAAAAGATATAGGTGCTCTTTGTAAAGATCTGAAATAATAGCTACAAGCTTATCATAAGCCTTGGAAAAGCTCAATCCTCAACACTTTTAAATGACAAGCTTTAAATGACAAGAATAATATGGGATACCCCTGATTAAATTGCTTTTATCAATATGATAATATCCATTCCTCCAAATATATTCAAATCCAGAGCGATCAATCGGTATTTTTATTTTATTCATACTGCAGTTCCCTTTCCCCCCAATTTGCTACGGATTTATTATACAGATGAATATTCTGTTGTTCAAGGATTTATGTAGAGATAATAATTAGTTAAATTTTATGTATCTTGGAATTTATATTTTGTGAAGATATTCCTACATTTAAACTTATGTTTTTCATAAAATTCTATACAGTAAAAGAGCACCCGCCAAAGTCGGAATGCTCTTTTCAATATCACACACAATAACAGACCTGTTATGTCATATCATATTACTTATTTTTTACAGGGTTAAGCTCCCCTTTTTAGTATACTATAGATTACTCGCCAGTCTTTGGTGACCGTCCTGTAGCTGCTGTGCGTTCAAATCTTACACCATTTGCCTGCAGTCTGCGTACAATAAGATCTGCCAGCTGATCAGCTGTAATATTTCCATTCTCGTCTGGAGTTGGAGTTACACTAGGCTGATTGGTATCTCCAGGCTGCTCTGCCGGAGGTGTTACCTGAGTAGAACCATCTGAATTAATTCTCAAAATAGCAACAGGTGACAGGCTGGTAAAATCATGCTCTACATAAAACTCAGATGTTGCTGCATCCCACTTTACTTCGCCTTCATATATCTGCCAAAGCCCCTGTACTTCATGCATAATGCGAATCTGCTGGCCTTCTTTCAGATTTTCTAATCTCTTATTTAAGACAAATTTAACTGTTAATGGGTGTCTTGGATCAACTACCTGTCCCTCTGGAACTTTCAAATCTACAAGAGTTGCTACTTCAAGTAAAACATCTGAATTTGCTAATTCCTCTACAGCAGCTTTCTGACGCTCTAATTCTGCAATTTCACCTGCATCCTTAGGATCGTTCTCCTGTTTAATTCTGTTAATTTCCTGCTCAATCTTGATAGCTCCTGTTGCAAGTGTATCTTTAATTGCATCACTAGCTTTATCAGGATTTGTAGAATCCCATCCATCGTATGGTGTACCGATTCCTATAGAGATATCGTCCTTAACTAATGTTACGCTTTCCCCATTTTCAGTAGTAGCTGTTATAGCATCTTTTGGTCCAACACTAGGTGCTGCAAGAGCAACTGTGGACATACCCATGCAAAGCGCGCCGGCTAATGCAAGAGCTGTTAACTTTTTCATTTTCATGTTCTTATTTTCTCCTTCCATATTTTCTGTTACGTTGTGTGACTATATATTAAAGCTTTGTTGGCCTTAATATCCCTCCATTAATTCTCCCCTATTGCTCCAATGTAGCATTTACCAGGAACCTTTCGTTTGCCGAGTCTGCAATACAAGTTGAAAGCGTCATAATCCCGGTCTGCTGCGATACATTTACATCCATATTTACATTGCCGTTAATCGAGCTTCTCAGTTCATCTAAATATTCCTCAAACTCCGTTTGAGCCGAGAAATTATAACTGCCGAGAAGATATCGGTCATCAAACGGTGTTGCTGAGAATACATGATATTTCAATGTCTTCTCTGGCATATAGATATATACGTAGGGGTTTGCATCAAAAAAGGCTTTATCCTCGTATTTATGAAGGTCAGCAAACATACTGCCGTTCTTCATGTTGTGTCCGTATACTACAGTAACCGGACTGGAAAAATTCTTCCCATTATATTTTTCTGTATAAATAGTTCCTGGAAGTCCTTCTTTTTTCTCTATTGTATGATTCAGATAATATGCGTCATCTTCTGTCTCGCTCTGCAGAATCGGATAGTCAATGTTTGTTCCAGGTATCCAGATCCATGCATACACATCCGGATTCATCGCCTGCGCAGCCGCAAAATCTATTTTTCTGAACATTGGGTCATCCGCGTCTACGGCTACCTGTTCTTTCAGTTTTTCATATGATTCTTGGGTCTCTTCGGGATCTGCTTTCTTAGCTTTTTCCGCTGCCGCTGCTTTTTTCTCCTGATTGGAAGTATGTACATAAAATCCAACCCCTGCGCCCGCTATTGCCAGCACAACAATCGCAATGATTGCTACAATCAGCCCTGTTTTCCCAGAAGAATTCCTTCTTCCTCTTCTCTTATAATCAGGATTCTCATAATCCATCGGTTCATCCTCCTAATTCCTAAAATCTTTTGTAATTACAGAACTTCGGTATAAAAGAAATTCACTACCAGTTCTTTTAATTGTTCTGAATTTACCATATATGCTTCATGGTCATCCGGCTGTGTTACTTCTCCCGGAATCATTGACATATCTTCCGCTGTAAGCGTTACATCCAACATCTCAGGCGCCAGATACGTGATATCCTCTACCGAGATATTCGTATACATATTCCCCTGCAAGGACTGATAAATGGATACCGGAAGCGTAAGGTCGTTTCTTACATGCGCCATCGCTGTTGCGAAGTAATTCGTCATATATTGCTTCTGGCGTTCCAGACGGCTCATGCTGCTGGCAAAGACATCGCAATCCCTGTCCCGGATATAATCCTCTGCCATCTTTCCCTGCAAATGGATGGTCTCTCCGGCATGATAGGGCCTGCCGCCAACTTCAACATCTCCAAGCACCTGTACATCAACTCCGCCGATTGCGTCGTTAAGAATCGGGATAGCCTCCAGATTAATGGCACAGTAGCGCTGGATCGGAACCTTGAACAAAAGGTTAGAAACGGTATTTACCATCAGTTCACAGCTGTCTTTGGCGGTTTTGCCGTAATAGTACTGAAGAGTGAGCTGCATGTTCTTTTCACCCAGGAACTTGCCCTGGTCGTTGTACATCTTGACCGGTACATAAGTGTCACGGGGAATCGCCAGGATCTTGATCTTCCCGCTCTCCACATTGATACTCACAAGAATA
>OFGX01001900.1_pt1 | contig 11707 bp, 11 predicted proteins | sample 1521831 | NCBI WGS metagenome assembly OFGX01 (sample SAMEA3504080, study PRJEB24116) | mouse gut metagenome | biome: mouse gut; feature: mouse-associated habitat; material: faeces | place: Denmark | collected 2011
GTATGGCGCACCCCAGGTCGTCATGGAGCTCCTGGTAAATGTTGACCAGGGAGGGAGGAACGTTTACCCCTTTCTGAACCGAAAAACAAAGCCCGTGTGCCTGACCGTGATTATGGTAGGGATCCTGTCCCAGAATCACCACCTTGACCTCCTTTAACGGGGTCAGATGAAATGCATTGAATATGTCATCGGCCGGAGGGAAGATCAGCCTTGTATTGTATTCCTGCTTTATAGTCTGAAAAAGCTGCTTATAATAAGGCTTTCCAAATTCTTCTTTTAATACCTCGTACCAGTCGCCGTTGATTCCTGCCATTCTTATTTACTCCTTTGTCATTTATACTTTTATCCTTTGGAGAGGTTCCCTTAAAGAAACAGCATTTCCTCCCTACAGGCGTACCGGGATTCCTTCTGTCAGAAGGTATTCCTTCACTTCCCGGATCTCCAGTTCTTTATAGTGAAAGAGCGACGCCGCAAGCGCCGCATCCGCTTTTCCTTCCGTCAGGGCATCCCGAAAATGCTCCAGGGTTCCGGCTCCGCCGGACGCAATGACCGGGATAGACACATGCTCCGCAATGGCGCGGGTCAGCTCCAGATCGTATCCAGCCTTTGTCCCGTCGCAGTCCATACTGGTCAGCAGGATCTCTCCCGCTCCCAGGCTTTCCACCTTCTGCGCCCATTCCACGGCATCTATCCCTGTGTCGATACGGCCTCCGTTTTTATAAATGTTCCAGCCGCTGTTGTCCGCCCTGCGCTTGGCATCAATGGCCACCACCACGCACTGGCTCCCGAACTTCTCCGCCGCATCGCGCACCAGCCCGGGCGTATTAATGGCCGAGGAATTGATGGAGATCTTGTCCGCCCCTTCCCGGAGCAGCGCACGGAAATCCTCCACCGTGCGGATACCGCCGCCTACGGTGAACGGGATAAACCCGCACTCCGCCACCTTGCGCACCATATCCGCCACCGTATTCCGGTTGTCGGAAGACGCCGTAATATCCAGAAATACCAGTTCGTCCGCGCCGGCCTTATCATAGGCCTTTGCGATCTCCACCGGATCTCCCGCATCCTTCAGATCTACGAAATTCACGCCTTTTACCACCCGTCCCGCATTTACGTCCAGACAGGGGATGATTCTTTTTGTATGCATAATTTTCTCCTGCATGCATCCGCTCTGTCTCTTTAAACTGAGAGGCAAAGCGGATGTTTTCATCTTTCTCTGTCCTGTCTCCTCACAGACAGGTTCTTTTTACAGCTCCACAAAATTTTTCAATATCCGCAGTCCCACTTCGCTGCTCTTTTCCGGATGGAACTGGCAGGCAAATACATTTCCCTTTTCCACCGATGCATGGATATGTACGCCGTATTCCGCGGATGCCTTCACAATCTCCTCTTCCCGGGCTTTCAGGTAATAGGAATGTACGAAATACACGTAAGACTGTTCCGGCACATTCTCAAAGAGCCGCCCGCCGTGCTCTAAGTGCAGGGAGTTCCAGCCCATATGGGGAATCTTCAGCCCTTCCTTCGGCGGAATCCGCAGGATCTCGCCCGGCAGGATTCCCAGGCCCTCTACGCCCGGAGCCTCGTCGCTTCTCTCAAATAAAAGCTGCAGTCCCAGGCAGATCCCCAGGAACGGGATTCCTTTCTGCGCTGTTTCCCGGAGCACCGGCACCAGCCCCCGGCGTTTTAGATTGCCCATGGCGTCTCCGAAAGCGCCCACCCCGGGCAGAACCACCTTGTCCGCCGAGAGGATCTCCTGCCCATTGTCCGTAATCTTCACGTCCTGCCCCAGCAGGAGCAGCGCCTTTTCTACACTTTTGATATTGCCCGCATCATAATCTACAATCGCAATCATTTTTCAATCACTTCTCCCCAAGTCCTGTCTTCACCACCGGAATCGGTGTGTCATCCTTTACGTCCAGGTTGTTGATATACTTCTTTGTCTCACCGGCAATGATTGGTGACAGCAGAAGCACCGCAACCAGGTTTGGAATCGCCATCAATGCATTCAGGATATCCGCGATGGTCCATACAAGATCCAATGCCAGTACAGGAGCCACCGCCGCAACTATGATATACAGAATACGGTAAGGGATCAGCCCCTTCCTGCCTGCAAAATATTCCACGCTCCGCTCCCCGTAATAAGCCCATCCCAGGATGGTAGAGTATGCAAAAGAGATGATGCCTACGACCAGAATCACCGGCCCCAGATACGGGATCTGGGCAAATGCCATGGAGGTAAGCACGCCTCCGTTGTCGATCTCATTTGCATTGATGGCCGGGTTTTTCATAATCGTTGTCACCAGCACCAGCCCGGTCATGAGACATACGACTACCGTATCCCAAAATGTCCCTGTGGAAGAAACCAGCGCCTGGCGCACCGGATTCCTTGTCTGTGCAGCCGCCGCAGCGATAGGAGCGGAACCCATACCGGACTCGTTGGAGAACAGCCCCCGGGCTACCCCGTACTGGATGGCAAGCTTGATCCCGCCGCCTACCAGTCCGCCGGCCGCCGCCCCCGGCGTAAATGCCAGCCGGAAGATCGTTGCGATGGCCGGAATGATGAAGTCATAGTTGATCCCCAGGATGATGATACATCCGATCACATAGAATACGGCCATGAAAGGAACCAGTCTCTCACAGACTCTTGCGATACTCTTGATCCCGCCGAAAATGACAACCGCTGTCAGGCCCGCAACTACAATGCCGATGATCCATTCCGGGATATCCAGGTTCTCCCTGCAGACCGTCGCAATGGCGTTGACCTGGGTCGCACACCCGATTCCGAAGGACGCAAATCCGGCAAAGACCGCAAAGATCACGCCCAGCTACTTCATATTCAGCCCGCGCTCCAAGGCATACATAGCTCCCCCCTGCATTCTGCCGTCCTCGGTCTTGACACGGTACTTAACCGCGATCAGGGATTCCCCGTACTTCGTGGCAATCCCGAACACACCGGTAAGCCAGCACCACAGCACGGCCCCGGGCCCTCCCATGGCAACGGCGGTTCCCACCCCGATGATATTACCGGTTCCGATGGTGGAAGCCAGGGCCGTGGACAACGCCCCGAACTGGCTCACCTCCCCCTCTGCATCCGGGTCCTTTGCCACGGAAAGCTTAATCCCTTTAGATATGGTCTTTCTCTGGATAAATCCCGTCCGGATGGTCAAAAACACGTGGGTTCCGAGCAGCAGAATGATCATCCACCAGTCCCACACGAACTTGTCGATATCGTTGATTATCTTGCTAATTGCATCCATCTTTTTTTCCTTCTCCTCTCCTGTTCCTTTTCTGGCTTTCAGCCGTGTAATTCCTGCTTTTTCATCATAACGTTTCTTTTTATTCCGTCTGCTTCTTTTTTACCAGACAGCGCTTTTTATAAAATGACATCCCATAACAAACAACCTGGGAGTAATCCTCTTCAAATTCTTCCGCATACATCCGTTCATCTATCTGCGCAAGCGCCTTGCTGCAGTCTCCGGACAGTTCTTTCAGGGTGTTCGAATATTTCACTTCGAACACCGCTGCCCGGTCTCCTGCATAGTCCTGTACGATGATGTCGCTGCGCCCTTCGCTGTGCTCCCGATTGGATTCTACGTTGTAACCCGCCCCGGCAAAAATTCCTGCAAAAAACGCATGGTAAAAGTCCTCTTTATAGTCGTGATAGCTGATGGTTTTTCTAAGCAGCCTGGTCATTTCGTCTGTCACACGCTCTGCGTCTCCGTTCCATACCGCCGCAAACAAAGCCTGTCTGTCCCATTGCCTTGCAGTTTCCTCAAACCACTTGCTGATCGTCGTCTCAAAAATCTCCATAATTTCCGCATTCGGGATTGCCAGCTCCAAGCTTCCCTTGGGCAGTTTTCCTTTCGTTTTTCCCGCTCTTACCCTTGTAAGATAGCCGGTCAGATAGAGAATACTCCAGAGGTTTTCCTGAGAAGAATGCAGATAGTTGTAACTCAGGTCCAACTCCACCTTCTGAATCACAGTTTCTCCTGACAGGAGCGACTCAAACTTTTTCGTGATCTCGTCGCCGGAATAATCGATAAAGGAACGGATGATGGCATTGTCGCTGGAATTTTTCCAGTAGCCGGCCGGCTTTGCCCCTGGATTCAGAAGCAGTTGATTCACATGGTTTACAACGTCCCATGGGCAATATATATCAAATTCTCCAAAATGATAGCCGTCGTACCACTCCCGCATCTCCTCCTCATGGGACGAGAGATCCGCTTCCCGCAAGAGCTGGTTCACTTCTTTCTGCGTAAATCCAAAATATTCGTTCAATCTGGTATCAGAAATGGTATCGGACACAAAATTATTCGCACCTGTAAAAATGCTCTCCTTTGTAATCCGCAGACAACCTGTGATCACTGCAAATTTGAGTGCTTCATTGTCCTTGATGACCTGCATGATCCCTTTTACCATATCCAGCATCTGGGGATAGTAGTCCTTTTCACTTGCTTTGGCCAGGGGTACATCGTACTCGTCTATGAGCAGGATAACGGGCTTTCCATAGTGTGCAGCCATCAGCCGTGTAAGCTTGAGCAGGCTGTTTTTTACCTCCTCCGCTCCTGCTTTTTTTGACGCAATCCTGTAGATCATCTCCTTGTCCAGCGTGTTGATCTGTTCACTCTCCATCAGGTAAAAATGCTCTTTATACAGCTCCGCGATGACAGAGGCAAACTGGGCATATGCCCCCTCAAAGTCCAGACCGTCCACGCTTCGAAAGGATAAAAACAGTACCGGATAGCGGTTCATCCAGGCGGCGCACAGCTCTTGATTTTCCGAGACGACAAGCCCTTTGAACAGCTCTTTTCCGGATATACGGATATCAAAAAAGGCGGCAAGCATACTCATTCCCAGCGTCTTTCCAAACCGCCGGGGCCGGGTGATCAGCGTAACCTGTGTCGCGTCCGTCCTCAGAAGTTCCTCGATCAGGCCGCTTTTATCAACGAAATAATACTGATTTTTCCGGATATCCGCAAATCCGGAACGCCCTACCGGAATCTTAAGGTTTTTCATAAATGCCGCCTCTTTCCTGAAATCTGTTTATGATATTCCCCGCATCGTGAGCTGAATCCTTTTTTTCTTCAGATCCACGCTCATAACCTTCACATCCACGATGTCGCCCACGCTCACCACTTCCAGGGGATGCTTGATGAACCTTTCCGTGATCTGGGAAATATGTACCAACCCGTCCTGGTGTACGCCGATATCCACAAACACACCGAAGTCGATCACATTTCTGACCGTTCCCTTTAAGATCATGCCTTCTTTCAGATCCTTCATCTCCAGCACGTCCGTCCGCAGGATCGGCTTGGGCATCTCCTCACGTGGATCACGGGCTGGTTTTTCCAGCTCTTTTACGATATCTTGCAGGGTAATTTCCCCAATGCCCAATTCTTCCGCCAGTTTTTTGTAGTCCTTGATGGTCAGAGATAATCCTGCCAGCTTTCCGCCGATGATGTCCTCAGGCTGAAAGCCCTGTTTTGTCAAAAGCTTTTCCGCCGCCTCATAGGACTCCGGGTGCACTCCGGTGGCATCTAAGGGATTGTCCCCGCCCTGAATCCGCATGAATCCGGCGCACTGCTCAAATGCCTTGGGTCCTAACTTGGCAACCTTCAGAAGCTTTCTCCGGTCTGTAAATTTTCCGTTTTCCTCCCGGTAGGCAACGATATTTTTTGCAAGGGTGCTGCTGATGCCGGAAATATAAGACAGCAGCGGCGCGGATGCCGTGTTCAGGTCCACACCGACTTTATTCACACAATCCTCCACCACGCCGGTTAGGGATTCTCCCAGCTTTTTCTGGTTCATGTCATGCTGGTACTGCCCCACTCCAATGAACTTGGGATCAATCTTCACCAGCTCAGCCAGCGGATCCTGGAGCCTTCTCGCAATGGAAGCAGCGCTCCTCTGCCCTACGTCAAACTTCGGAAATTCCTCGGTCGCCAGCTTGCTCGCGGAATACACGGAAGCTCCTGCCTCGCTCACGATCACATACTGCACCTTCTCCGGAATTTCCTTCAAAAGGTCTACGATGAACTGCTCCGATTCCCGGGAAGCAGTGCCGTTCCCCAGGGAGATCAGGGTGATATTATATTTTGGAATGATCTTTTTCAGCAGGTCTTTTGATGCCTTGATCTTGGCCGGGGTAGTCGGCGCTGTGGGGTATATGACCGTGGTCCCCAGCACCTTTCCTGTGGCATCCACCACAGCCAGCTTGCATCCGGTACGGAACGCCGGATCCCAACCCAGCACCACCTGCCCGGTGATGGGCGGCTGCATCAGAAGCTGGTGAAGATTCTTCCCAAACACCTCAATGGCTCCGTCCTCCGCCTTTTCTGTCAGTTCGTTTCGTATCTCCCGCTCAATGGCCGGACCGATCAGGCGCTTATAGCTGTCCTCCGCGGCTGCTTTGAGTACCGGTGTAGTGATGGGATTGTCCTTGCGGATGACCTTTTTTTCCAGATAACGCAGAATGTCCTCCTCCGGCGCCTCCACCTTCACAGTCAGGAACTTCTCCTTCTCCCCCCGGTTCAATGCCAATATCCTGTGACCTGCCAGCCTGCTCACCGGCTCTTCAAATTCATAGTACATCTCGTATACAGATTCCGCTTCCGGATCCTTTGCCGCGGAGATCACCTTACCTTTCCGGGCGGTGGTATTCCGGATCCAGCTCCGGTAATCCGCCTCGTCGGAAATGGATTCGGCAATGATATCCTGTGCCCCGGCGATGGCTTCCTCTACGGTCCTGACTTCCTTCTCTTCGGAAAGATATGCCTTTGCCGTCTCCTCCAGAGGTTCCTTCGTCTGCTGCAGGGTGATGAGGGCCGCCAGCGGTTCCAGCCCCTTTTCCTTGGCGATCGTCGCACGGGTACGCCGCTTCGGGCGGTAAGGACGGTATAGGTCCTCTACCACGACCAGGGTCTCCGCCGCCAGGATCTGGGATTTCAATTCCTCGGTCAGCTTCCCCTGTTCCTCTATACTGGACAATACCTGCTCCTTCTTCTCCTCCAGGTTGCGCAGATACATCAGCCGCTCATGGAGCTTCCGAAGCTGCTCGTCATTGAGGGAGCCTGTCGCTTCCTTCCGGTATCTGGAAATAAACGGAATCGTGTTGCCTTCGTCGATCAGCTTCACCGCCGCTTCCACCTGCCAGAGCTTTACATCCAGTTCCTGTGTCAGTTTTTGATTAATATCCATAAAAAATCTGTACCTCTCGTATCTGTTCAAAGCATACACAGATACGGCCTTTCTTGTCAATCTTTAGAAACAGTTTCAAAATAAAAAGTTATTTCATGACAGCTTCTTATTTTGAGACAGTTTCTTATATCCATAAAAATAGAATGGATTCCTTGAAATCCATTCTATTATACAGGAAAGTTTTTCAATTTTAAAGATATGCGAGGGCTTTTTTTCTTCTTTTTGCGCATACGAAGAAATATCCTTTGCGGTCTGTATAAGTTATTTTCCTACAGTTCCAAATGAAACGGCTGAACCGTTTTGTACTTTTTTCTTTCGGTAATGGCTTTATTCATATTTCGCCAGCATTTCCTGAAGCATGGTTTTCATCTCCTGACGGGCGGACGGCGGCCCTACAACTTCTACCATGGTTCCCTGGGTCAGCAGCCACATCAGCACGCCTCTTCCATAGACCTCCGCATCCAGAACCCAGGCCGGATCCTGCTCGGTCGGCTTCCTTTTCACCACCGCCGTAGGCAGCCTGTCAAGGACAGACTCGATACTTTTTCCGGAATATTTAAAACGCAGCTTGATCAACGGCCCCATATACATGAATTGGATCCGTTTGCGGAACTCTCCTTCCTCGAAGCGGTCGCTGTCCTTTATCTTAATCTTTTCCTCAATTCTGCGGTATTCTTTAATCCTGTCAATCCGAAAAACTGCCGGGTACTCGTATTTCGGCACATAGATGCCCCTTTCATTTTTTTCTACAATATTTGCATTCAGGTAAAAATAATATTCCGAAAACAAAATCGCCAACGGCTGAACGATACGCTTGACTGCTTCTGCGGATGTCTCCTGCTTCTGATAAAGAATCTCCAGCAGATTGCGTTTCTCAAGTCCGGGGCCGATTGCCCCTGCCATCTCCCAAAGTTTCCCTTCAATGTAGGATTCATGATCGATCTCTACATAATGGATCTTCTCGTTGCCGATCAGTTCCTTCACCAGCTTCATGCTTTCCTTCGGAACACATCCGCTGACGATCTTATCCAGGATGCCGTTGATCTCTTTCTTCGTAAATGCCCTGCTCTCTAATAAAATCTTGCTGACGGCAAGGATCTCGCTGTTGGAGAGTAAGGTATCTTCCAGGCCGGTCATGACATAACCGTTCATTTCCTTCTCATGTTTCACTTCCCGCATGTCTGCCGCACCAGTGGTCCTTCTTTCTGCCAGAAACTTATTAATAGCTGCTATATCCCGCTGGATTGTGCGTTCGTCTACTCCATAGCAGAGTGCTGCCTCTTCCTTATTGATAATCCGGCCTTCGCATAGCTTTGTATAGCTATCCAGGATTCTCTGGACTTCTGCTTTTCCATCTTTATCTTTCACTGTTTTTTTATCTTCCACTGTTTTTCTCCTTCGTATGCGGGCGTATTTTTTTCATGCCTTCCGGCTCCAGCCGCATTTGGGGCATATTTTCTTTCCCTTCGGAACTTTGCCGCCGCACTTGGGACAGGTCATTAATGCAGATTTCTGAATATTGCTTCCCAAATCTTTTGCCGCTTCGGAAAACTGAGAGGTTATAGTTTCGACATCCGCATTTTTCAAACTCTTTTTCAAGTCGTCCTTTGATTTGATATGGAAATCCTTCACTGCGGTCCATACAATAACCGCAATATTACAGATTCCCGCGATCCAGAATCCGATCATTCTATGTACACTGGTCTGCACGCTGAAAAAGTCGCTGGTGTATTGTCCTCCGGCACTCCCCACCAGGATGCTCACAAGAAACATCAGAATGATCGCAATGATCGGCAGCAGTATATACAGATAATGTGTGATTTTCTTTGTGCTTTTCATCAACGGAAGCACAAACAGGATGATAGGAATCATATAGCATATGATTCCTATGGATGAGTATTCCATGATTCCGAATCCCGTAACAGCGGCTCCGATCTCTCCCGTGGAAATCACCTCGCCGAATACTTCCGTACTGCCGGATGCATTCAGTGAAACCCATGGTAAAAAGAAACTGATAAAGTTTATAACCGCTAAGATCATCCTTGGTTCTTTTTTCATTTTGTCCAATATTTTCATTTGTTAAATCCCCCTGTTTTTTATAAAATTCGTGTATGGTTTTGCATACTTTACTTAGTAAGGCCTCCTTCCTGTGTTCTTTTCTACTTAATATTATACAAGGGGAAGTGGACATATTCTGTCATTGCATTTCTATTTCCTATAATTTTTACCTTTTCTTTGATACCTAAAGAAATTTTTTGGCCAGTGTAAACAAGCCTACCACCATTGCAACTAATAATATATACTAGCGAGCAAAAAGATTTGCCAAATAATTATGCTGCAATTTCGTCCGGCTTACCTTTGGCTGTAAACGTATTTTTACATACTGGACACATCCCATCAAACAATTGCACCTTTTGCCCGATAAGTTTGGAAACACTGTCCCTGTTTTTGGTTGATGTGCTTTCGAGTATGGAATCAATCTTTTGCCGAAAGATGCTGAAATCGTCATAGTATTTTGATCGCAGTTCACCCTTAACGAATCTCCACAAGCGCTCTATCAGATTAAGGTTTGGGCTGTATGGGGGGATATACTCCAGCGCAATCCCCAGTTCCGCCGCAAGTTCCATGACAGGCGCACATTTCTGGTAACGGGCATTGTCCAGCACAAGGTGAACGGCTTTCCCTGCATATTCAGCGGAGATTCTGCGCAGCATCGCGCAGACCTCGGTGGCTGTTATGTAGCTTTCATTTGTTATGGTCAGTACTTTTTTTGTGACATAATCTATTGCACCCAGGACATTATAGCGTTTCCGCCCCGAAAAAGTCAGGACGAACCTGCGCACTTTTCCATAAATGCAGCCCAGGAAATCGCACCCCATCACAAAATGTGAGGCATCCATGAACAGCAGGACAACTTCGGACTGTTCAGCTTTATCCATCAGCGGTTTCAGCACGCTGTCGTAAAATGCACGCTGTTTTTCTGTGTCTGCTTTCGCTGGAAGGGAACCGTTTTTCAGTTTTTTGATCCCGTTTTTTTAAAAGCCTCCCAACAGTTGCTACAGATACCTTTACATGGAACTTTTCCTGAATCATGTCAGCAATCTGCTGGCGGGTATGGTAATTGTTCCGCTCGATTTCCGCAATGATTTCATCCTCAAGACCAGCGGTTCTGCGCTTTTTCCCAGAACCACGCTTTATAGCCAGCAGCCCTGCGACATCCTCTTCCCGTAGAGATTTCAAAAGACTGCGTGTACTGCGGTCACACAGGCCGGATAATTCGGTGACGCGCGGAACCGGGACTCCTGCAGCAAGGAGAACTATGGCAACAAGCCTTTTTGCCAAAGTGAGCGGCAGGAAAAGCTGCAGGAACTCAATCACTTTTTTTATGATAACAACATTACCGTTGACACCTTCAACGATTTTAGACACCTTGGTATCAGCCATAGTATTTCCTCCTTAAACGGTATACTTAATTATAACATTAGTAAGAAGGAAAATATAGCTAATATTGGCAAATTTTATTGCTCGTGAGTATAATTCCAATGATACTTCCAATCAGGGGAATCAGTATTGACAATACAACACTCATAAGTATTATTGCCAAAATGCCTATACATAAAATTTTCAATATAGATTTCATCTTTTTCTCATTTCATTTTCAATAGTATCTTTAATCATAAATGGTTTATACTGAAGCCGTCTGCATATTTGTTTCTAAGGTATCAACCATTTCCTCTAGCACATTCTTCAAACTTTTTTGCATTTCTTCATCCGATGGCAAGAATATTTTTTTTCGTTGCTTTACTTCTTTTTCTACATGGTCTACCAATAAATTCTCGGCAAACCTCTTCCTGTCTGAACTTGCAAACATATCTTTCAAAATTCCACCTGACAAATCACCTTTTACTTCATCAATAATGTTTTCAGCTTCATTTTGATTCAATAGATAATCTACAGACATTTTCTGAAATACATCCTCAATAATACTAATCATTTCCTCTGCATCATCTTCAATAAATGCACCTAATACAGTACTTGATACTTTAATGCTTGCAGCACCGCCTACAAAGGAGCCCACTACACCACCTACCATACCGCCTATTGCATTTCCAATAATTGGAACAGCAGTTCCAATTGCCGCTCCTGCTGTTGCACCGCCAACCCATCCTGCTGTTCCTCCTGCCACAGAAGAAGCTGTATTTGCTACGTTCTTAAAAAGCTGCTTGCCGGATATTCTTCCTCTGAAAATATTTACCACATCAACCGATGAAAGAATGGCAACTGAAACGGCTCCCGTAATTGCATTACCTCTCAGCATCTTTGCTGCACTTTTCATTGCCGCTGCTCCATATATATTTGTTCCGCTTCTAAAGGCATTCACAAGTATAGCAGATGCTTTTGGCCCCATAATACTTACTATTGCCTCTGAGCTTCCTACCAAAGCACTATTTAATCCCGCTTTTGAGGGTGTAGATAAAATTTCTGAGTAATTATCTGACAATTTAAGCAC
>OFGX01001903.1_pt1 | contig 11692 bp, 10 predicted proteins | sample 1521831 | NCBI WGS metagenome assembly OFGX01 (sample SAMEA3504080, study PRJEB24116) | mouse gut metagenome | biome: mouse gut; feature: mouse-associated habitat; material: faeces | place: Denmark | collected 2011
CCAGGAGAATGGGAGACACGCCCAGCAGCTGCGGCTGTTTCGTTCCTTCATACAGCGTGGGGTTCATCCACTCCCGGACATATTCCCGAAGCCCGTTGGCAATGTAGCGCGCAGAGCAGTGGTAGGTGGATTTCAGGTCGTTGGTGCCCAGCATCAGGACCACCGCATCCAGCGGCTTGTGGGACAGCAGCATCATCTTCCAGGCATCATAGCCGCATTTCTCCGGCATGTGATGATCCCGGCAGACCGCGTTCCGGCTGTTGAGGCCCTCTTCCAGGAGCTCTGCATCCAGAGTGCCGGCGGTGTTGAGCAGCCGCGTCCAGCGGTGATCCATCCGCTGTCCGTCAGCCGGGGAGAATCCCCAGGTGTTGGAGTCTCCGAAGCAAAGTATTCGTTTTGTCATCAGATTGCAGTGTTTCCTTTCCAATACGCACCGTCAGCCGCCAGAAGCGGGTGCAGCGGGAACCCGAGGGGGTTTATCACTTCGGACAGTCATGAACCATCCCGATGGTTTTTGTGCAGCGCATCCAGTGTCTGCCGGTGCAGGTTATTCTTGAAGTCCCGGTTCTGCCGCATGAATGCGGCATACAGGATGTCGATCATCACCAGCAGCGGAAACTGCGGGGAGATGAAGTGCCCGTGGTTCATGTGAAGCAGGGAAGGCACGAGAATGACCTCGTCTGCCATGTGTGCCAGGGATTCCTGGCTGGTGGACGTGATCAGCAGCGTCCGGGCCCCGCGTTCCTTTGCGACTCCCAGATATTCCCGGAATTCCTTGCGGGCTCCGGACAGTGACAGACCGATCACAAGATCATCGGCAGACCGGAACACCGAAAGCATGCGCATGGTGTCCACATCCGTGCAGCATTCGATGCCGACACCCACCCGCATGAAACGGCTGGCCATTTCCCTTGCTGCAATGCCCGAGGATCCAAGGCCGCTGAAAACACATGCCCGGCGTCAGAAATCATCTGCGCCACACGGCAGATCTGCTCCTCGTCGATCAGGCTGTAGCTTTTGGTCAGCAGATCCTGGTAGGCATCCAGCACCTGCAGGGTCGATTCATTGATCCGGGGATCGGGTTTCGATGCAGAGAGACTGCGTTCGTACTGATAGATGAATTCCCGGTAGCCCTTGAAGCCGCATTTCTTTGCGAACCGCACAAGCGTGGCTTCCGAGACAGCCAGTTTTCTGGCCATGACCTTGAGAGCAGAGTCTTCCGGCTCGTTTTCATCCAGAAACCACTTTGCGATGGTCTTCTCTGTCTGGGTCATGCCCGGATAGGCCGCTTCGATCAGCGGGATGGCGGATTTTTCTTTGTATTGCATGGAGATCACCCCTGTACCCAGCATTGTACCCGAGAGAGCACAGGCCGCACCATGGTCAGACAGCCAGGGGCACTCTGCGATCATGCCAGTTCCGGATGTCTGTTCAGGAAATTCACCAGTGCCCCTTTCATGCCCGCGGCATTCTGGTGGCTGGCAAATTCGATTCGGGTCGCATCGGCCACCAGCGGGATGGAGTGTCTGGCGAAGGCTGTTTCAATGGGGGCCCGCAGCACGGCTTCCTGTGCCATGATGCCGCCGCCGAGCACCACGACCTCGGGATTCAGGACAAAGCACAGCGCCGCAATCCCCTTGCCGAGGATCTCGCACATGGTGTCGATCGCCTCGCGGCATTCAGTGTCTCCCGCTGCGGCAGCTTCGAAGATCCGGCGCCCGGTGCATTCCTCCGGGGTGCCGCCTTTGACCGCTGCCACAGTTGCAGACAGCACACTGGTGGCTGCCAGATCCTGGAAGGCTGTGCCATCCACCGGCAGGTAGCCCACTTCGCAGGCTGAGTAGGTGTGTCCGTTCAGCAGCCGGCCTTCCTCGATATAGCACCCGCCGATGCCGGTTCCGATGGTCATCACCAGGGCCGATTTTGCACCCTGGGCATTGCCGCTGATGTATTCCGCCAGACCGGCGCAGTTTACATCGTTTTCCGCTTCCACCGGCAGGCTGAACTCCGCCAGTTCGTTTCGCAGGCTGGTGCCCTTCCAGCCGGGGATGGCATCCGTGGCATGCAGGATGGACGCTTCATCCGAGTTTCCCACCCCGGCGGTGGAAATCGCGATCCCGCCAGCATCCGGGCACTCTGCCAGCAGCTCCCGGGTGATGTGCCGCAGTTTTTCCGTCAGGGCAGCGGCACCCTTCTTTGCCTCTGTGGGCGTTTCCCTGGTGCACTGCACGTCGCCTTCCGTGTTGATGACACCGTATTTGATGGCGGTGCCTCCGATGTCTATGCAGATGATGTTGTTCATGACTGTTTCCTCCTTCTGAAGTCTATGTCGCCATTGTATTTCCAAAAACGGCGCCTTTCAGCATGAATCTGAAAGGCGCCGGGGATCAGCGAATCCGGACCTTGAAGATGGCCTTTTTCACCGTCTCCGGTTTCCCGTCGACAGCCACAGCCGTGCGGTGTGCATCTTCGGGATAGCAGACCAGGAAGTCACCGGTTTCCATGACAACCGACGCGTTCTTTTCGCCATCCGCCGGCTGGAAATCACCCTCCGGCTGATAGACGCCGCAAGCCAGGTTGCCCAGAAAGTTCAGGTCGATCTGTTCCTTCCCGGAGATGTTCACATGCACATCCAGATAGTCTTTGTGTGCTTCCCAGAACCGGTCTTCCGGTTTCTTCGTCTCGTATTCGACGATATTCACAAACAGGCGGTCCCCGTCGATCGGGTGCTGCCCGCAGGGCAGGGAAGCCAGGGCATGAGACGACGCCCACTCCAGTGCTTCCCGGACATCGGCACTGACCGGTGCGAAAGCAGCCTGCAGGGAATCGCCGCCGTGATTCTTCAGCGTTCCCCAGATCATGCTGCGTTGCCTCCGGCAGCCGGACGGGAGATGGACTGCACATTGTCTGCTGTCTTCTTTTTCCGGAAATCACCGTAGACCGTGAAGGCAGGCGCATCACTGACATGACCCGTCACCTTGTCGTAGATCCAGCTTGCGGGCAGCCCCACAGCCAGGCAGACAGCTATGGAAATCAGGGAGTAGGACCAGATGGATACATCGGCGCCGCCGTACTTGATGGCAACCATGACCACCGTGGAGGCGATGAATCCCGCGAAGGCACCGCAGGTGTTGGCCTTGCGGAAGAAGACGCCCAGAATGAAGATGCCCACCAGGATGCCGAGAACGAGACCCATGAAGCCGTTGAACCATTCATAGGCAGATGTCACGCCGCCCTGGGCCAGGACTATGGCCACGACAATCGAGAAGATGCCGACGAACAGGGAGACGTACTGACCGATCCTGGTCTGCTTCTCGAAGCTGAGTTCCTTTTTCGACAGCCGGGACTGAATATCAAGAGCCCATGAGGAAGCAACGGAGTTCAGGCCGGTGGACAGAGTGGACTGCGCAGCTGCGTAGATGGCAGCCAGCAGCAGGCCGGTGATGCCCACAGGGAGTTCAAAGGCGATATAGGAAGCGAAGATCTGGTCCTGTGCCGCTGCAGGAGGCAGGGGGTTCTGCTGATAGAACACATACAGGCCGGTTCCGATCAGGTAGAACACAGTCGCCAGGCCAATGGAGAGGATGCCGTTGCCGCGCATCATCTTGTTGAGCTGCTTTGTGTCTGTGGTAGTGGTGAAGCGCTGTACGATATCCTGGCTGGATACATAGGAGCCCAGGGTGTTCAGGCCTGCACCGAAGATCATCAGGAAGACAGAGTCACGCAGGAGGTTGGCGTCGAAAATCGGCTGGTCGGGCATCAGGAACTTGTGCTCGGTCCAGAAGGAGTTGAAGACTGCGCCAATGCCGCCGTCGATGCTGCTCATGAGGTAGATCAGGGCGAAGACAATGCCGACAATCAGGACAGATCCCTGGATGAAGTCCGTCCAGAGCACGGATTTCAGGCCGCCTGTATAGGAGTAGATGATGGCGATGACACCCATGATCAGGATCAGGATGTTGACGTTGATGTTGGTGAGAGATGCCAGCACCATGCAGGGCAGATACATGATGATGGACATACGGCCCACCTGGTACACGATGAACATCAGGGCGCCGAGAACACGCAGTGCCTTGGAGCCAAAGCGCAGTTCCAGGTAGTGATAGGCAGTGTCGATGTCCAGCTTTGCATAAACCGGCAGGAAGAAGCGGATGGCCAGAGGAATGGCGATCAGCATGCCGAGCTGTGCAAACCACATCAGCCAGGTGCCGGCATAGGAGTTGCCCGCCAGGGACAGGAAGGAAATCGGGGACAGCAGTGTCGCGAAGATGGACACGGATGTTACCCACCAGGGAATGGTTCCGTCGCCTTTGAAGTATTCCTTGCCCTTCATGTCTTTTTTGGCAAAGAACAGGCCGGCTACGAGAACGGCGCCCAGGTAGACAACCAGGATGATGAGGTCAATGACAGTAAAGCCTTGCATGTTGGTTTCTCCTTATACTCATTATTTTCTGTGGTGCTGTTTCAGACTCAGGTCGGTCTGTGATACAGGGCCGGAAGGCCCGTCGGATCAGAGGTATTTCTTCTTTGCCTCACGGATCATTTCAGCGGCTTCGGAAACGATCTTCTGGTCAGCCTCGCAAAGCGGTGCCAGGGGAGCCTTCACGCTGCCCAGTTCCAGGCCTTCGTTTTCCTTCAGGATTGCCTTGATCACCGCATACATGTTGCCGTGGGCGGAGCACATCTTGTAGATGATGGCATCCACGTCGTACTGGATGGCTCTGGCCAGATCCAGGTCTTTGTTTTCCAGGGCTTCGTTCATCTTCAGGAACAGCTCAGGCATGACACCATATGTGCCGCCGATGCCGCCTTGGGCACCGATCAGACGGCCGGAAATGAACTGTTCGTCCGGTCCGTTGAAGACGATGTAATCCTCGCCGCCGTCCTGGCAGAACATCTGGATGTCCTGGACCGGCATGGAGGAGTTCTTGACACCGATCACACGGGGGTTTTTGCGCATTTCGGCATACAGCCCGGGTGTGAGGGCAACGCCTGCCAGCTGGGGGATGTTGTAGATCACGAAATCTGTGTTGGGTGCAGCATCGGAGATGTCGTTCCAGTACTTCGCAATGGCGTGTTCCGGAAGCTTGAAGTAAATGGGGGGGATGGCAGCAATGGCATCCACGCCCAGGCTCTCTGCATGACGGGCCAGTTCCTGGCTTTCGGCTGTGGAGTTGCAGGCAACGTGGGCAATGACTGTCAGGGAACCATCGTTGGCCTTCATGACGTTTTCCAGAACCTTTTTGCGTTCATCCACTGTCTGGTAGATGCATTCGCCGCTGGACCCGTTGACATATACGCCCTTGACGCCTTTGTCAATGAAGTACTTTGTCAGGTCCTGTACGCCCTGCTCGGAAATGTTGCCGTTCTCGTCGTAGCATGCATAGAAAGCGGGGATGACGCCTTCATACTTTTCCAGGTTTCTCATGTTTGTTTCTCTCCTTTTTTCTGTTTGTCCCGATGTCCGGGAAGCTGGCGGGAATTCGTGCCATTTCAGGGAGCCAGGCAGCTGTTCTGAGCCGCTGCGCCCTTTGCAAGACTGAGTATACGGTGCAGGAAATTAATTTCAAGACACGTGACATAAACAGAAATTACTTTCACGCGGTGTGACGGTACCGCGGTAAATGTCCGGTCAAACAGTGAAATCCATACAAATTTAAGCGGAAAATCTGAAATCCCTTTCAGAGCAGGAAAGTTGCACAAAAAAAGAACTTCTGCATGCAGGTTGCACCGGAAGTTCTTCTGTCACACAAGCTGTATAATCGATCCAGCCCCGGAAAGTCTAAAAACCGAGTGAATTCGTCCGCCAGGGCTGGTAGGCGGAGCTGCCGAATCCCAGGATCACCGTGAAGATGAAGGGAAAAAAGCAGAGTCCCAGGCCGTAGAGCAGTCCATGGCCGAAGGCAAAAGACAGCCGGTAGCAGCAGGTCACCTGGATGAGCATCTGGACCAGGGACAGAACCATGGCAATGATGTAGGCAAAGCCGGTGGTGGTTTCCGTCTGGAACCCGAAGACCGCGGCGAAGACAGAAATGCCGAACCATACCCAGAACAGGGAAGTGTTCCAGCAGATTTTGTAGACAATATACATATTGTAAATGGGGATGATGGCTTTCCATCCGGCTTCCCCGGCTTTCTGGAACATCATCCAGGCACCGGCAACCACGAGAATATACCAGATCACGGTCAGCACCCAGAATACGGGTGAGGCGATCATGGGCATCAGAAACATAATGATCCCTCCTTGTTTCTTTCATTGTAGAAGCCATGGGGGGGCAGGGCGAACAGGATGACCTGTGCAGATGTGTCCAGATGCCTGAAGGGTGCATTGTGTGATGTGTATCCGACAGACAGGAAGCCTGATTTCATCCAGGTTCATGCCGGGACCCGGCGGTTCGGATATGGTGAAGTATGATACTATACAGGTGATATGAACGATGGGAAACAGAGGTTTCCAAAGGAGGATCTATGATCAAGCGAATCGGAATCCTTACATCCGGAGGCGACTCCCCCGGAATGAACGCTGCCATCCGCGCCGTGACCAGAGTCGGCATCAACAGCGGTCTTGAAGTCTTCGGAATCTACAACGGATACAAAGGCATGGTTGAGGGATATATCGAACCGCTTACAAAGGAAAGTGTGAGCGACATTGTCAACCGCGGCGGCACCATTCTCGGGTCTGCCCGCCTGCCTGAATTCAAGGACGAAGACGTGCGGAAGAAAGCCGTGAAGCAGCTGCAGAAGCGGGGAATCGAGGCAGTCGTGGTCATTGGCGGCGACGGTTCTTACCGCGGCGCACTGGAACTGACCCACATGGGAATCAACTGCATCGGTCTGCCGGGAACGATTGACAATGATATTACCTGCACAGATTACACAATCGGCTTCCAGACAGCGCTGGAAACGATTGTAGATGCCGTAGACAAACTGAAAGATACATCCAACTCACATCACCGCTGCTCCATTGTGGAGGTGATGGGAAACCGCTGCGGCGACCTGGCTCTGTGGTCCGGAATTGCCACCGGCGCGGAAATCATCGTCACGAGCGAGACCGGATTTGACGAGCAGGAAATCCTCGACAGACTTCGGGACTTAGACTTGATTCGCAAGAAAAAGCATGCGATTATCGTCATCAGTGAGAAGATCACTGATGTCCATCAGCTTGCCAAGAAAATCTCCCTGAACACCGGGTTCTCCGGCAGGGCAACGGTGCTCGGTCACATTCAGCGCGGCGGCTCGCCGTGCCCCTTCGACCGTATGCTCGCAAGCCAGATGGGAGAAAAGGCCGTGGACCTGCTCATGCAGGGCATTGGCGGCCAGTGTGTGTCAATCAGGGAAAACGTTGTGCAGGCATTCCCCATCGAGAAGGCCCTGTGCATGCCGGCTGAGAGCCGAAAGCCGCTGACAAACCTGTTTGAACGGCTGGGTTAGGAAACAAAAGTTTTATATAAGGGAATCGAAGGAAGGAAGAGGTTTTATGGAAAAGAAAACGAAGATCGTCTGCACGATCGGACCTGCCAGTGAAAATCCTGAAATGATCAAAAAGCTGGTCAATGAAGGAATGAACATTGCCCGTCTGAACTTCTCTCACGGAAGCTATGAAGAACAGGGCGCCCGCGTCAAGATGGTACGCGATGTTTCCAAGGAACTGAAGAAGCCCATCGGCATCCTGCTGGATACCAAGGGTCCGGAAATCCGTCTGGGAAACTTTGAAAACGGCGGCGTGGACTTTTCCGAGGGCGACAAAGTCACCATTGTGAATGAAGACGTCCTGGGTACCCGGGAAAAATTCCAGATCCGGTGCCCGGAACTGTTCAACGACGTGAAGGCCGGCGACTATATCCTGATGGATGACGGCAAGATGCGCGTGGATATCACGGATGTCGTGCCCGGCAAGGAAATTCTCGGCGTGGTGGCGAACCCCCACTTCCTGAAATCCAACAAGGGCTGCAATGTGCCCGGTGTCATTCTGTCCATGCCCTTCATCTCTCCCAAGGATGAGGCGGATATCCGGTTTGGTGCCCAGAACGATGTGGACTATATAGCCGCATCCTTCGTACGCCGCCGGGAGGATGTGCTGGCAATCCGGAAGATCCTGATCGATGAAGGCAAGGACCGGATTCAGATCATTCCGAAGATCGAGAACCAGGAAGGCTTTGACAACCTGCGCGACATTCTGGAGGTTTCCGACGGTGTCATGGTGGCCCGTGGTGACCTGGGTGTGAACGTATCCCTGGAATATGTGCCCATCTACCAGAAGCAGATGATCAAGATTGCCAATGAAATGGGCAAGCCGGTCATCACAGCGACACACATGCTGGAAAGCATGCAGGGCAACCCCCGGCCGACACGTGCCGAGGCGAGCGATGTGGCCAATGCCATCATGGACGGCACGGATGCGATCATGACCTCCGGTGAAACCGCTGCAGGTCTCTATCCGGCTGAATCCATCCACACGATGACCAAGATTGCCAACGCCATCGAGCCCATGATTCCCTACAAGGACATCCTGAAGAACTCCATCAAGACCAGTGCGCGGACCAACAACGATGCCATCGCCATTTCTGTTGCCGATACAGCACTGAACCTGGACATCAAGGCGATTGTCTGCTTCACGCAGTCCGGAAACTCCGCCAAGCGTCTGGCGAAGTTCCGTCCGGAAGCACCGATCATTGCGGTTTGTTTCGACGAAGTCACACAGCGGTCCCTGCTGCCGACCTTCGGCGTATTCCCCTATGTATCCGAGATCCAGAACACACCGGAAAACGATGTAAACCTGGCAAAGACCATTGCCCAGGGCTACGGCTTCAACAAAGGCGACCAGATCGTCGTTGTGGCCGGCTATCCGGTAGGCTCCGGTTCCACCAACATGATGCGGATCGTGGAGATCTAGTCAGATAGAACCCGACTATGACAAAGCGGCATTCCCTTGCGGAGTGCTGCTTTTTTGTGCATGGCATGACAGAATGTCTGCTGTCGGGTGGATGCAGCGGGGCCCTGTCCTGCGGTGTTCTTTCCGTCTGTTCTCTGGTACACTATCCCATGACCATTCTTGCAAAGGAGAACACAAAGGAGGGGGAAATCATGGTAAAGGCAAGCAGGGTGATGAATGTCCCCGCACAGGCACTGTTCGATATGCTCATCGAGAGCGTCATTTACGATATCAAGCAGAGCACCGGCAAGACAGTGCGGCCGGCGAACTTCAAAAAGGGCACCAACTACCGCAAGCGGATCAAGACCAATGCCAAGGGCCAGAAGGGTGTCTCGGTGAAGGTCACAGTGACGGAGCTGGAGTCTCCCCGGATCTATGAGGCGAAATTTGAAGGCGGCAATGACAGCTATACGGTGATCCGGTATGAAATCGAGCAGCTGAGCGAAGAAGGGGACCAGGATGGAGACTACATCCGGGTAACGTACACCGAGGACTACAACGATGTGTCCAAAATGGCGAAACCGGTCCGCGGGTTCCAGAAGCTGATCGCAAAAAACAACTTCAAGCGGACGCTGAAGGGCATGGAAGAGTCCGTGAAGGAAAACATGAAGCTCAAGGAAGAGCGGGCGGCCGAAAAAGAAAATGCAAAAAATGGAGACAGTTCCTCAGACGGGGAATAGTCTCCATTTTTTGCATTCACATCCAGACGGGAAAGACGGACGATCGCAGGCAGCCATCATCGGCTGTCACATAACCTCACCGTGAAAACTTGCCACGATCGGCATCAACCCGCACTGCCACGATCTCATTTGGCGGCGAGTATCCGTATCCTACTCAACGGCTTTCAGGGATTCCACCATTTCCACTTTCCGCAGGCGGAAGCGCATCACGAAATTGACCAGAAGTGCGAACAGTACCGTCAGGCCGAAGGCGAAGAGATAGGAGAGCGGGGAGATGATCCGTCCGAACATCACGTCATCCAGTTCGGCCAGGTTCATGATCAGCCGGTGCAGCCAGATCCCCAGAATCAGTCCGGTCCCGCCGCCGATCATGGCGAGAATCAGCGATTCGCGGTTCACATAGGCATCCACCTCCCGCTCGGTATACCCCAGGACCTTGATCGTGGCGATTTCTCGCATGCGTTCGGAGATGTTCACATTCGCAAGATTGTACAGCACCACGAAAGCCAGCATGGCAGCGGAGATCACCAGGACCACGACCACCATTTTGATGGATCCGATCATGTCCAGGAAATTCTGCTGGAGCTTTGAGTAGAAGGAAACAGACCGCACGTCGTCCAGCAGCATGATATTGCCCCCCAGAGCCTCTTCAAAGTCATCCGACTGATCGGATGTCTTCAGCAGATAGACATCCTGCGGCTGTTCCGCCACATGCCAGTCGTCAAAGGTTTTCTGCGATACATAAACCTGGTGTCCCACGTACTGTGAGAAGACATCTGCGACTGTGGTTTCCAGCTTCTGGTCATCGGCTGTCTCCAGGGTCAGTTTCGATCCGGGTTTCAGCCCCAGTTTTTCCGCCATTTTCTGCGACATCAGGGCGCCTTCTTCCGGAACGGTGAGCGGCTCTTTGTCGAGGCTGTCCAGATGCACGAAGTCAGCGAGTTTCTTCCCCTGTGTTCCATCAGGAATGATGTGCAGGGTCGCTGCCGCCTTATTGCCATCCATGTCCAGCGTCACGGGCAGATCCTGCTCCCCGTAGACTCCCGTCACGCCTTCCAGTTTCTTCAGCGGATCAGACAGGGCATCGTTGTCTGCTGTCACCGCCGCATCATACTGGTAAATGGCGCCAAACTGCTCCGATACAATGCTGGAAATCGAGTCGTTGATCCCGAATCCCGCCACCAGCAGGGCACTGCAGCCCGAAATGCCAATGACGGTCATGAAGAACCGCTTCTTGTACCGGAAAATGTTGCGCAGGGTGACTTTGTGCAGGAACGGGATCCGCTGCCAGATAGCCGGCACTTTCTCCAGCAGGATCTGTTTTCCAGCCACACCGGCTTTGGGCCGCATGAGCTGGCTGGGGACTTCCCGGAGCTCCCGGCCGATGGAAAACAGCGTGGTGGCAAGGATCACCAGTGTCACACTGCCGGAGGCCAGGAGCATGAGTCCGGGCTGCCAGACGGTTTTGATGGTGTCAATGGTGTACATGGTGTTCCAGGCATAGAAGATGATGCAGGGGAACACCACCATGCCAACGGCGCAGCCCAGAATGGACCCCAGGATGGACGCGAGCAGGGAATACAGAATGTATTTCATGGCGATCTGCCACCAGGCATAGCCCAGGGCCTTGAGTGTGCCGATGGTGCTGCGCTGTTCGTCCACCATGCGGGTCATGGTTGTCATGCAGACCAGGGCTGCTACCAGGAAAAAGAACACCGGGAACACCGAGGCGATGCCATCCATGCGGTCGGCACAGGACTGATAGTCGCGATAGGAGTAGAACGAGTTGCGGTCCAGCACGATCCACTGCGGCTCCAGCTCATCGAGTTCCTTCTGTGCATCTTCGATCTTTTTCTGGCCCTTTTCGGTTTCTTCCTTCAGCTTTGTCTCCCCGTCTGCCAGCTCTGCCTTTGCTTTCGTGAGGTCCCTGCGGCCCTGTTCAAGCTGCGCCTGTCCTGACTGGTACTGGCTTTCGTGGATGTTGAGCTCGTTCCGGGAAGTCTCCAGCTGGCTGCGGGAGGCATCGAATGTGATGCTCCTGAAGAAGCTGATCTTGTTTTGCTGGCAACCTGCGCGGTTA
>OFGX01001913.1_pt1 | contig 11614 bp, 11 predicted proteins | sample 1521831 | NCBI WGS metagenome assembly OFGX01 (sample SAMEA3504080, study PRJEB24116) | mouse gut metagenome | biome: mouse gut; feature: mouse-associated habitat; material: faeces | place: Denmark | collected 2011
ATAATCTGCAGGGCCGCCCACCCGAAAGGTAATGTGCCTGCTCATGGGCTCCTGTATGAAGCACTGTTCCTCGCCCAGTATCTTTCGTAACTGTTCTGCAAAAATCTCATTCAACATTTATGCCTCTTTCAAAAACGCTGTATAGCCTCGTTTTGCCTCATATAAATCCACTTTGCTGATGATTTCCCAGGGAGCGTGCATATTCAGCACCGCCACGCCGCTGTCAATCACAGACATATTGTAATTTGCCAGAATATAGGCAATGGTTCCGCCGCCTCCCTGGTCTACTTTTCCAAGTTCTGAGGTCTGGAAGGATACGTCGTTGTCATCCATGATTTTCCGCAGCTTCGCCATATATTCGGGATTGGCGTCATTGGAGCCGCCTTTTCCTCTGGAACCTGTGTATTTGTTGAATACCAGACCGTTTCCAAAATATGCGCAGTTTTTCTTTTCCATTACAGATGCATACAGAGGGTCGAAAGCCGCACTCACATCGGAGGAAAGGACTTTGGAACTGCTCATGGCCCGGTTAAAGATAATCTGGTCATAACCGTCCATTTTATTCATGATTTCCGCCACTGTATAGGCAAAAAACTGAGACTGCATACCGGTAGCTCCCACGCTTCCGATTTCTTCTTTATCCACCAGCAGGCAGACTCCTGTTTTTTCACATACGCCTGCTTCCAGAAGGGCTGCAAAGGAAGGATATGCACACACTCTGTCGTCATGGCCGTATCCCATAATCATGCTGCGGTCAAAACCGTAATCTCTGGCTTTTCCGGCCGGAACCACTTCAATTTCCGCTGACAGGAAATCATCTTCTTCTATATTATACTGTTCTTTCAGAATATTCAGTACATTTGCCTTGACAGTTTCTTTGGCTTTTTCCTTATCTTCTTCTTTTTCAAAGGGAATACTGCCCACCAGCACATCCAGATTTTCCCCTTCTATGACTTTGGCAGCTTTTTTCTCAAGCTGGTCTGCGGCCAGATGAATCAGAAGGTCGCTGACGCCGAATACGGGATCTTCATCTTTTTCTCCCACATTGACGTTTACTTTTGTGCCGTCTTTTTTCACAATCACTCCATGAAGGGCCAGGGGCAGAGCCACCCACTGATACTTTTTCACGCCTCCATAGTAATGGGTATCCAGAAGGGCCAGCTCCGTATCTTCATAAAGGGGTACCTGTTTTAAATCCAGTCTCGGCGAGTCAATATGAGCTCCCAGGATATTCATGCCCTGTTCCAGAGGCTGTTTTCCGATGACAAACAGCGCCAGCAGTTTACCCATATTTTCCGCATATATTCTGTCCCCGGTTTTGATGGTTCTGCCGGAAGCCAGGATATCCTTTAAATCTTCAAATCCGGCGGCTCTGGCCTGAGCCACCAGCTCCGTCACGCATTCCCGTTCTGTTTTACAGTCTGAAATGAATTTTCTGTACTGCTCTCCGAAAGCAAATACCGCTTCCCGTTCCCCTTCCGGGTATTTTTTCCATGCATTCTTTCTTTCCATTGATAATTTCCTCCTGTTCATTCTGATTATTCCCATAACGGGTGGTTTTCTGAATCAGTCCTCTTCTTCCTCTTCATCTGATTTCTGAAGATTCTCCTGCACCCGGCGATACAGTTCTTTCGCCGCATTATAGCCCATTTTCTTCTGTCTGTGGTTTACCGCCGCAGATTCGCAGATAACCGCCAGGTTACGTCCGGGGCGGATGGGCAGTGAATGGCATACTACCTTGTTGCCGAGAAATTCCGTGTATTCTTCTTCCAGGCCCAGACGGTCGTACTCATTTTCTTTCTTCCAGTCTTCCAGTTTAATCACCAGATCTATATTCTGCTTTTCTTTCACACATTCCACACCGAACAGGGTCTTGACGTCAATAATGCCCACCCCCCGCAGCTCGATGAAATACCGGGTAATATCCGGCGCCGTTCCCACCAGCGTATGCTTATTGATTTTGCGGATTTCCACCACGTCGTCACTGACCAGACGATGGCCTCTGCGAATCAGCTCCAGGGCAGCTTCACTTTTTCCGATGCCGCTCTCTCCCATAATCAGCAGTCCTTCTCCGTATACGTCCACCAGCACTCCATGGATGGAGATACAGGGCGCCAGCGCTTCTCCCAGATAGTAAATCAGCTCTGCCATAAATGCAGACGTACCGTAATCTGTGGAAAGCACCGGAGTGTCATATTCTGTTGCAATTTTAAGAAGATCTCCATCCGGCTCCAGGTTCCGGCTGAAAATCACGCAGGGTACGCTGTGGGAGAAAAATTTGCGATACAGATCCAGTTTTTCTTCCCGGTCCAGCTTCTGCATATAGGTGTGCTCCACCATTCCCACAATCTCAACTCTGCTCTTTTCAAAATAATCGAAATATCCTGCTAACTGCAATGCCGGCCGGTTTACTTCAGCGGTTGTTACCTTGCGGTTCTTAATGTCCACCTCCGGATTCAGTATCTTCAGATTCATTTTTTCCACTATCTTTTTCACGCTTACACCGTTCATCATATCTCCTTTTCTCCGGTCCCTCCGGCAGTAAATGATTTCACTTTACAGGCTGAACTCTGTACGGATATTTTATCACAGATGATGTGCTCCTTCAACCGACAGCCGGCCGGTCCATGTTTTTCTTCTGCCAAAAGGAACTTCATGCTTCCGTGTGAACATTTTTTTCCGCAGAACGGAAAAACTGATAAACTGCCCTGGCTGCCTGCTGATTCATAGAGGGAATTTCTGCCAGGGTTTCCACATCTGCTTCCCGAATGGCTTCCAGTGACTGAAATGCCTTCATCAGGGCCTTTCTTCTGGCCGCACCAATTCCCGGAATATCATCCAGGACGGAATGTACCTGTTCCCTGCTTCTCAGGGACCGGTGATATTCAATGGCAAACCGATGAGCCTCATCCTGGATTCTGGTAATCAGCTTAAATCCTTCTCCATGCCTGTCAATGGGAATCTCCTTATTCTGATAGTATAACCCACGGGTACGGTGATTATCATCTTTTACCATTCCGCAGACGGGAATCTGCAGTTTCAGTTCCTCTAACACCTTCAGGGCCACATTTACCTGCCCTTTTCCACCGTCCATCATAATCAAATCCGGAAACCGGGTAAAACTGCCGTAATCATTTTCCAGCGCCCGCTCTTTCATTTCTTCCTGTTCTTTCATCCCATGGGAAAACCGTCTTGTGAGCACTTCGTACATGGAGGCGTAATCATCCGGCCCTGTGACGGTACGCAGTTTGAACTTCCGGTAATCACTTCGTTTTGGCTTTCCTTTTTCATAGACCACCATGGAACCTACTGTCTCAAATCCATTGATGTTGGAAATGTCAAAGGCCTCCACCCGTTTCAGTTCTTCCAGATCCAGCAGTTTCCCGATTTCCTTCAACGCGCCGATGGTCCTGCCCTCTTCCCGCCTGATTTTCTCCTTATCCTGCGACAGCACCATGGATGCATTCTGAGCCGCCAGTTCCACCAGCTTTTCCTTCATGCCTTTTTTGGGAACCCGAAGGGAAACTTTCTGCCCCCGCTTCTGGGTCAGCCATTCCTCTATGACTTTCGCCTCTTCTATTTCTTCCTGAATCATCAGCTCTCCTGGAATAAAGGGGGTTCCGGCGTAAAACTGTTTCAGAAATGTGGCCAGTACCTGAGGCCTGGTGTCCTCGCTGCCGATATTTACATGAAAATGGTCTCTTCCAATCAGTTTCCCTTCCCGTACAAAAAACACCTGAACCACTGCGTCTTCTCCGTCCGAGGCCATGGCAATAATATCTTTGTCTTCTCCGTCCGAACTGGTAATCTTCTGTTTCTGGGCAATCTGTTTCACCGCTTTTAAAAGCTCCCGATACTCAATGGCCTTTTCAAAATTCATATTTTCAGAAGCCGCCTCCATCTTTGCTTCCAGCTCTTTCAATACCGGCTGGTAATTTCCATTGAGAAATTCCATGACGCGGTGTATTTGTTCCCGGTATTTTTCCCTGCTCACCTCTCCCTGACAGGGCGCCATGCACTGATGAATATGATAATTCAGACAAGGTCTCCCCACCCCGATATCCTTAGGCAGCCTTCGATTGCAGCTTCGAATCTTATAAAGCTTGCGAATCAGCTCAATGGTATCCTTTACTGCTCCGGCGCTGGTGTACGGCCCAAAATATTTCGCCTTATCCTTATGCATCTGCCTTGCAAGCATTACCCTTGGAAACGGCTCATGGACTGTCACCTTAATAAACGGATAGCTCTTATCATCCATCAGCATGGTGTTATACTTGGGACGGTGCTCTTTAATCAGATTACACTCCAGTACCAACGCCTCTAACTCTGAATCCGTAATAATATACTCAAATCTCGCAATATGAGTCACCATCTGCTCAATCTTCGGCCCCTTATTTCTGCTGGACTGAAAATACTGGCGAACACGATTTTTCAAAGAGATTGCTTTCCCCACATAGATGATCGCATCCCGCTCGTCATGCATCAGATAGACGCCGGGCTTTGCCGGAAGTTTTTTCAGTTCTTCTTCAATATCAAATGCCATACGCTGTCCTCCTGCCCTTTTCCTAGCTGTAAAAATCCTTCTTTACGGCTGTACGATTCTGCCCGAAAGGCTGTCTTTATGAAGCAAAAAGAGCTGCCACACTGTGACAGCCCCTGTCCTTTCTACTCTGCGAAAATGAGTTCCTCCTGATGATACCCCTGTGCCTCTTCCTTGACTCTCCGGAAGATGTCCATAAATTCCTTGCCGGTAATGGTCTCTTTCTCGATCAGGTGTGCCGCCAGTTTATCCATGATCTCGCGGTTTTCCTTCAACAGCTTCTTGGCCTGCTTGTAGCTGTCACGCAGCATCTTCATCACTTCCGTATCAATATCCGCCGCCGTCACATCGGAACAGGTCAGGGATGCCCTGCCGTCCAGATACTGGCTTTCCACCGTCGCCAGCCCCATCAGGCCGAATTTCTTGCTCATACCGAAGCGTGTGATCATGTTGCGGGCAATGCTCGTGGCCTGCTCGATATCGTTGGCCGCTCCCGTGGTGACGGTATCGAAGACGATCTCCTCCGCCGCACGGCCTCCCAGCAGTCCCACCAGACGTTCCCGCAGCTCCGCTTCCGTGTTCAGGTATTTCTCTTCTTCCGGTACGTGCATGACATACCCCAGCGCTCCCATGGTTCTTGGCACGATGGTGATCTTCTGTACCGGTTCCGAATTTTTCTGCAGCGCGCTTACCAGCGCATGGCCCACCTCATGATAGGAAACGATCTTGCGCTCTTCCTTACTCATGATACGGTCCTTTTTCTCTTTGCCCACAAGGACCTGCTCCACTGCGTCGAACAGATCCTTCTGATTGACATACTCTCTGCCTGTCTTGACGGCATTGATGGCCGCCTCATTGATCATGTTCGCCAGATCGGATCCCACCGCACCGGAGGTCGCCAGCGCGATCTCATTCAGATCCACGGTCTCATCCATACGCACATCCTTGGCATGTACTTTCAGGATTTCCACACGGCCTTTTAAATCCGGTTTGTCCACGATGATCCTGCGGTCGAAACGGCCCGGACGCAGAAGCGCCTTATCCAGGATCTCCGGCCTGTTGGTGGCCGCCAGGATGATGATCCCCTTCTTGCCGTCGAAACCGTCCATCTCGGACAGCAGCTGGTTCAGCGTCTGTTCTCTCTCCTCGTTACCGCCGCCGTACTTGGAATCCCTGCTGCGGCCGATGGCGTCGATCTCGTCGATAAACACGATACAGGGCGCGTTCTTCTCCGCTTCCCTGAACAGATCACGCACGCGGGATGCACCCACACCTACATATAATTCTATAAAATCCGAACCGGACAGGGAGAAAAAGGGCACATGCGCCTCTCCCGCCACTGCCTTGGCCAACAGTGTCTTACCTGTTCCGGGCGGTCCTACCAGAAGCGCCCCTTTGGGCAGTCTGGCACCGATCTTGGAATATTTGCCGGGGTTGTGGAGGAAATCCACCACCTCCACCAGTGATTCCTTGGCCTCATCTTCCCCTGCCACATCCTTAAAGGTGATGCCGGTCTCTTTCTGCACGTAAGCCTTGGCGGTACTCTTGCCAACGCCCATTGGGCCGCCTCTGCCGCCCATCCGCCGGAAGAGCAGGCTCATCAATCCCCACATCAGCAGGATCGGAAGCACATAATAGAGCAGCACCGTCATAATGATGCTGGAACTGTCGGAGGTCGGTTTGTTGGTCTCGATATCCTTTTCCAGCAGGCGCCTGGTCAGTGTGTCGTCGTCTTCCATCTTACCGGTATAGTAAGTCATCGTACCCAGACCGTAGCCGTACGCAAAAGGGGATTTCGTCTCCGCCTGCTTCGGATAAATGACAACTCTGTCGGATTCTACCGTGACACTCTCGATCTGTTCCTTCTCGATCATCTCGATAAAGGCATTGTAGGAAATCTCCTGATTGGTAGCACCGGTCATCATCTTCATGAACATGCTGATGCATAAAAGGGTGACGATAGCCGCCACCGCCAGCATGATCAGGCTCTGTTTCCGGGGATCGTTGCCGCTGCTGCCGGAACCACCGGGGCCTCCCGGCCCTCCCGGGCCGCCGGAGCCGTTGCCGGGACCGCCGGGACCACCTTCGTATTGATTTAAATTATCATCCATGAGGAATCCTCACTTTCTGTTTTCTCTCTATATAAAATATAAGGTACGCGCATTCATAAATCAATAATAGAATTATGAATTTGCGGACACAAGTATTAAAGAATTATAAAATCTATTTACAATTTTAGCAAGGTTTGCCGCCAAAAAAGTTTTGTATAAATACAAAATCCGGGCTGAACTGTTACTGTTTTAAGATACTGTTTAACATATTTTGTTGATTATTATTGGAACAGAGACTAAAATAATTCATCCAACAGGATATAATACCGTATTTTCTGCCAGTCAGGCTCCAGACCCAGCAAAGAAAAGAACTGGCTGACATCAAACTCCACAGGCATACGGCCAACAGAGCTGTCACTGTATTTTCCGTTGAAATTATGAAACAGGCTGCGGCAGCACAGGGCAATATCGCACCATTTATCGGCTGTGCCGGCCCTGCCCAGGTCGATATAGCCCGTCACCCGCTCATCCATGCCGAATACATTGGGCAGGCACAGATCGCCGTGAGATAAGACAGGCTCCTCCTCCGGCATATGGTCGTACAGCCACTGCAGCAAATCTTCCGGATCCCGAAAGCCTCCCTCCCCGAAAGTATCCGGCTCCACATTGTCAAGATCCACCTGGCCGGCCTCCACATTCCGGGCCGCCTGCGCAAGTTTGCGGCATAACCGCTGGTCGCAGGGACAGTCGGACACGTCAACACTCCATAACGTTTTCAAACTGTTCGCCAGCAGTCCGCACAGGGCATTCCAATCCTTCCTGTATGCGCCGCTGCACGCCATCCGACCGGTACATTTACGCATCAGCAGATACATCCTGTTCTCTTCTGTTTCACAGGCATACACCTCCGGTACAGGCACCCTGCCCTGCAGATATTTCATCATGCGGTACTCGTTTTCGGCTTCCTCACTGCACTGCTGAATCTTCAAAACCTTATCATGAAACATCAGGACCGTCGATCCGGACATTCCGATCCCGTCCTTCTGAAACGGTTCGTCCCTGACCAGTCCTCGTATTTTTTCCGGTAAAAACATGATTTCCTTCCTTTTTCTCCCTTTCCTGCAACCCACTGCACCATATGTCAGTATATGCTGCCCGGCCGGCAAACCAAACATGCCGCCCGGCGTTTATGTCTTCAATGCCTGAGATCATTATAGGGCAGATCACAACGAAACACAACGGGAACCGGAAAGCCCGGGTCCATGCCGGGTTTGTCAGTTACAGGGCTATTGCCCTTATTGCTATTGTTTCTGGAATCAAGTATAATAATGCTAGATGGAAGGACCCGCATCATGGATGAATCTTACGGAATGATAATGACCGCCGATTTAGAAGGGAGGATACAGACTATGTGCAACCTGTCAGAAAATATTGAAGCAAAAGGCATTGAAAAAGGCATTGAAAAAGGTATCGAACAGGGTATCGAAGAAGAGCGCACCAACGCCATAAAACGGATGCTCAAAGCCGGCGCCACGAAAGAACAGATCCTGTCCTACGGCTATACTGAAAAAGAACTTACCGAGATTTCACAAAATTTCAACGTATCAGTAGATTTTTCCACTCCGTCCATTGTATAATGCTTTTATATTGTTTTTTTCAGGAACGGCATACAGCAAACAATTTACAGATTACAGAAAGGCATGGATAAAGGAATGGCAGTTAAGTACGTATTCGTAACAGGCGGCGTTGTCTCCGGTCTCGGTAAAGGCATCACGGCCGCTTCCTTAGGAAGATTACTGAAAGCACGGGGCTATAAAGTCACGATGCAGAAATTTGACCCCTATATCAATATCGATCCCGGCACAATGAATCCCATCCAGCACGGCGAGGTGTTCGTCACGGAGGACGGCACGGAGACCGATCTGGACCTGGGTCATTATGAACGTTTCATCGACGAAAATCTGGGCAAGAACTCCAACGTGACTACGGGTAAGGTCTACTGGTCCGTTCTGCAGAAAGAGCGCCGCGGCGATTACGGCGGCGGCACGGTACAGGTGATCCCCCACATCACGAATGAGATCAAGAGCCGCTTCTACCGCAATTTCACTGATGAAGATACCCGGATCGCCATTATCGAGGTGGGCGGCACGGTGGGCGACATCGAGAGCCAGCCTTTCCTGGAGTCCATCCGGCAGTTCCAGCACGAGGTCGGCCGCGACGTGGGACACAAAAACGCCGTCCTGATCCATGTCACTCTCATTCCCTATCTCAAAGCCTCCGGCGAATGAAAGACCAAGCCTACCCAGGCCAGCGTCAAAGAGCTTCAGGGAATGGGGATCCAGCCGGACATCATCGTATGCCGCAGCGAACACGCACTTGATCAGGGATTAAAGGACAAGATCGCTCTTTTCTGTAACGTACCCAGCAACCGGGTACTGCAGAATCTGGACGTGGTTCACTTATACGAAGCTCCCCTTGCCATGGAGAAGGAGCATCTGGCCCAGGTGGCGTGCGAATGCCTGAAACTGGATTGTCCGGAACCCGATCTGGCAGACTGGACGGCTATGGTGGAATCTCTCAGAAGCCCTACCGACGAGGTGACAGTGGCTTTGGTCGGCAAATATACACAGCTGCACGACGCTTATATCAGTGTGGTGGAAGCATTAAAACACGGCGGCATCTCCAACCACTGTGTCGTCAACATCCGCTGGGTAGATTCCGAAACGGTGACAGCCGACAATGTGGGAACACTGCTCGAGGGCGTGAACGGCATTCTGGTACCGGGCGGCTTCGGCGACAGGGGTATCGACGGCAAGATTTACGCCATCACCCATGCAAGAGTCAACAAGATCCCGTTCCTCGGCCTCTGTCTCGGTATGCAGCTGGCGATCGTGGAATTTGCGAGAAACGTGCTGTCCTACAACGACGCACACAGCATAGAGCTGAATCCTTCTACGACCCATCCGGTGATCGCCCTTATGCCGGATCAGAACGGTGTGGAAGATATCGGCGGCACGCTGCGCCTCGGTTCTTATCCCTGCGTACTGGACAAGACGTCCAAATCCTATGCGCTGTACGGAGAGGAGACGATCCACGAGAGGCACAGGCATCGCTACGAAGTCAACAACGATTACCGCGCAGTGCTTACGGAAAAGGGCATGAAGCTGTCGGGATTGTCCCCGGACGGACGCATCGTGGAAATGTGCGAACTGCCGGAGCATCCCTTCTTTATCGCAACCCAGGCCCATCCGGAATTGAAATCCCGGCCCAACAGGCCGCATCCGCTGTTTAAAGGGTTTGTGGAGGCTGCATTGCAAAATAAAAACAGGCCGGACTAACCTGTCGGCTTAACAAAATCAACAAAAGGCTGCTGCAAAATTAATTCCACTTTTTGCAGCAGCCTTTTTTAATCTTAAGTCCACAGTACTTCCCACGCTAAATAATTCCCAAAGATTCAACAATGCTTTTTATTTCCCGCCAGCTTTGAATTAAGCTCTCAAGATATTCCCTGCCCTCTTCCGTAATTCTATAATATTTTCGCTGTGGTCCATAGGATTCTTTCCCGTAATATATTTCTGTGCAGCCCTTTGCGTTAAGTCTGCGTAAAATAACATAAAAGGTGCTGTCTTTCACATCCGGAAAAAGAGGTCTCATTTTTTCCATGAGATCATAACCGTAATAATCCATTGACAAAAACTGATAAAGGATACATAACTCCAATATTCCACGGTTCATTTGTGATTCCATCTATAATTTACCCCTGTTCTCTTTCGCATTTGTATAATGATTCACTAAGAATACCCTCAGTAAACCAAAGGAAAGTATAAAACCGGAAATACAGGGAATAGAACACATTGAGGAAAATATATTCGGCCCGTTAAATGCTTTGATATATGTTATAAAAGACAGACTCGAACAAATCATTCCAACTGATACCGGAAGCATACACAGCGCAAAATAACTTCCATGTGAAAATCTGTATATGGCAAAAAGCAGCAGTATACCTGAGATGATGACCGCCAATACAGAGAAATAATAAGCTATCTGAATATACGCCACCGATGTGCTGAAATGCGATGTTCTACACCAGCTGTTTAATAAAAGAGTAAGCGCCTGCTGAAAAGCAGCTATAATAAATGAGATAATACAATAAACAATATATTCCTTCTTATGATGTATAGAATCATAAAAGAGTCCGTTTAAGCAAAAACCACCACACAAATTCCAGATTAAAACCGAAACCGCAATCGTCAGCGCTCCCCAGTAAACAGGATTAAGGGAGGAAAAAATATAAACACTAAATACGCCTATGGCTAATATGCTGCTAATATTTATAGCCATATTAAAGAAAAATTTATCATGATCATTTGTATCAACGAGATGATCTGCAAAATCTTTGGGCCTCCCCAGCTCATGGCATAACTCTGCTTCTGTTTTGCCATGTTCCTTTCCCGATGCAAAAAGTTCGTCTATGTCTCTAAGTACAGTGCAAATATCTTTGTGCGCAAAATGGAGAAGCATTGCATTTTTAACTTGTATCAGATAATCTTCTTTACATGTAACCTGCATCAATTCACCTCCCTGTTATGTACTGTATTCTTATAGTACCACACTATTAATTATTAATCAATAGTATAATGTTGTAGAGAGGTATTGTCTCTGTATGAAACTTTCTTACTCCGCTTCCGAAACCGCATCTCGCAGAAGCTCCCGCCCTGCGCACCGTTACCGAAGACGGTCTGCCCGCCGTGTGCCTGTACGATCCTGCTGACGATGCCCAGCCCCCGTATATTCTGGACCGGCTGTCTGCTTTTCCTGCCGTTCAGCTGACGGAGCATCTCGTCCGAATATCCGATCCCGTTATCTACAAACAGAATCCTGCAGAACCTTTTTTCTTCCCGCAGGCCGAGCCTGGTCACCGTGGTGTCCGTCTGCTCGCTGTGCCGTAAACTGTTGTGGAACAGGTTAGGCCGTTTGACCGGAGCGTCCGCAAGGATGCGCTGGACATTCTCAAGCTAAGCGG
>OFGX01001914.1_pt1 | contig 11608 bp, 10 predicted proteins | sample 1521831 | NCBI WGS metagenome assembly OFGX01 (sample SAMEA3504080, study PRJEB24116) | mouse gut metagenome | biome: mouse gut; feature: mouse-associated habitat; material: faeces | place: Denmark | collected 2011
GCAAGAATGGTTAAAAATGTAAAAATTGCACCATCTCCAGATTGGATGGTAAGAAGATTAAAGGCTTGTGGAGTAAGAAGTATTAACAATATTGTAGATATTACGAACTATGTTATGTTAGAAATGGGACAGCCAATGCATGCTTTTGATATTAATTCCATTGAAGGCAAACATATAACAGTAAGGCGTGCAAAAAAAGATGAAAAGATTATAACATTAGATGAACAAGAAAGAGAATTAGATGAAAATAGTTTTCATAGATGAAAATAATTTAGTGATAGCAGATGAGAAGAAAGCAGTAGCTATAGCTGGTGTTATGGGAGGATTAAATTCCGAAATAGAAGAAGATACCAAAACAGTTGTATTTGAATCAGCTGTATTTTATGGAGGAAGTGTTAGAAAAACAGCTAAAAAAGTGGGATTAAGAACTGAAAGTTCTTCTCGTTTTGAAAAAGGATTATCAGCAGAAAATGCTTTAAGAGCAGCCAATAGAGCTGTAGAATTAGTAGCATTATTAGGAGTTGGAGAAGTAGTAGAAGGAAAAATAGATGTTTATCCAACGAAGCAAAAAATAAACCAAATTCCATTCGATGTCCCAAAAATAAATAGCTTGCTAGGAACAAATTTATCGAAACAAGAAATGATAGATATTTTAGAACAATTAGAAATTAAAGTAGAAAATGACATAGCAATTGCACCATATTTTAGGATGGATTTAGAATTTGTAGCAGATATAGCAGAAGAAATAGGGCGTATCAGTAAAGTAGTGGTTGGTGCAAATCAGAGTGTGCAGTCTTTGCTTATTTCTTACGGGAGCATCCCTCTAAATACAGGTACCTCGCTAACAGAGCTGATCCGCAGGCCGGAATTAAATTATGACGTATTGGCGCCACTGGATAAAGATCGCCCGAATTTGCCAGAGGAAGTGACAGAACAGGTAAATATTCATATAAAATATGAGGGATATATCAGCCGTCAAATGAAACAGGTGGCGCAGTTTAAGAAATTAGAGAAAAAGAAACTGCCGCGTGATTTTGATTATCAGAAGATTCATGGATTGCGGATTGAAGCGGTTCAGAAATTAAACTTGCTGCAGCCTATGTCTATTGGACAGGCGTCCCGTATATCAGGAGTGTCTCCGGCAGATATTTCCGTAATTCTAGTTTATTTAGAACAGATGTATCAAAAAAAGAAGTAGGGGGAATTGTATGGAAGAAAAAATTGAACTTATGTCAAGACAGTTTGAAAAAGAAGGTTTTACTTTTTCAGATTTACAAAAGCGGCAATTTTATACGTTCTATGAAATGCTTGTCGAAAAAAATAAGGTAATGAACCTAACAGCGATTACAGACTTTAGAGAAGCCATAGAAAAGCATTTTATAGATTCAATTTGCATCTGCCGGATTGTGGATTTTAAAGAAACAGATCAAATCATAGACTTGGGAACCGGAGCCGGATTTCCCGGAATCCCTCTTAAAATTGCTTTTCCTGATCTTAAGATTACATTGGTGGATTCTTTAAATAAAAGGATACGTTTTATAGATGAAGTTATTCATGAGCTTGGATTAACAGGACTTACAACGATTCATAGCAGGGCAGAAGATTTGGCAAGAGATCAAAAGTATAGGGAAAAATTTGACTTATGTGTGTCAAGAGCCGTGGCAAATCTATGCACATTAGATGAATACTGCCTTCCTTTTGTCAAAAAAGGGGGAAATTTCATATCCTATAAATCAGGTGATGTAGATGAGGAGGTAAAAGAGTCAAAAAGAGCCTGCTTTTTACTGGGAGGGAAAATCAAAAAAGTCCATAAATTTGATTTAGAGGAAAATAAACGGTCATTTGTCGTTATGGAAAAAGTAAAGACAACGCCGAAACAATATCCCAGAAAAGCAGGCGCTCCATCAAAGGAGCCTTTAAAGTAATTGTTTATGCATCGTAAAACATTTGAAGCGCTTTATATAGTTTTTCAGGTTCTTCTAACTGAGGCAGTTTTTTACAATTTGAGAGAACAGCGGTTTCTATATTTTCGTCAAATTTTGCATAAGAATCGAGAATGCGTACAGATTCGTCTGAGTTGCGGCTTCCGATTAAGTAGATCGGATTTTCTACTTTTTTCAGCGCGGGAATGATATTGATATTTGTATAATTACTGAATATGCTTCCAAATAGGAAACGTCCGCCGCTGTATTTTGTGTGAGCGGCTTCATAGTAAACATCTTTTAACTTCGCAGAAGCGCGTGAAGATTTGTAAAAGTATTTTTCTTCAAACAGATAATTTATGTGCTCCTGAGTCATTTTAAGGTTATAAAAAAAGGTTCCAATAATCGGAAATTCTAATAGTTTTTTTACAAAGATTGTACGGTTATTGGGATTTTTCTGTATGGATTCTAAAGAAGGCGGACTGATAAAAAATAATCTGTTGAAAATAGTTTCGTCCATATTAGCTGCCATTAATGTAAATGAGACGGATTCGCCTGTCGCAATAACGTCAGTTTTTTCTTTTATTACTTTTTTTACAAAATCAGTGACTAACTGTACATACATATAATTTGTATAAGTCAGGTTTGGTTTGTCCGAACGGCCGCATCCTAAAAGGTCGATTGTATAAACCGTATGTTCCTTTTCTAATTTTTTGATCATACGATTCCATTCGTAGGACGAACTTGCCGGATAAAGATCGTGTATCAGGAGAAGCGGTGAGCCGGCTCCATGTTTCGTATAAAATATATTTCCATATCTCCATTCAAAAAAATATCCTGTAGTTTCATTAAGCAGCTTATGGATTCCTGAAGTTGTGTCTATTAATTTATTTATTCCATAAATCGCTCCGGAAGCAAGTCCGGTTAAAAGACAAAATTGTTTTAAATTTTTCTTCATCTAAAAAACCTCCTTTGAATTATTCTCTAATACTATTATAGACGAAAAATACAGAAGTTACAAATCTTATTCTTTTATTTTTAGAGTGTATAGAGTAAAATATTTGTAGAAACAGTTATATGACTGTATCGAATATATGTTCTATAAGGTGGTAGGTATGTTAGATTTCTTAAATAAATTATATACAGAAGCATTAGAAAAGAAAATGAAAATAGATTCAAAACGGTGTACGGTTCAAATGAAATTGGAGGAGAATAAAAGGTATATAGAGAAACTGCTTCAGGAAGATGAAAGTGGAGTTGATTTATTTTCTCCAAGAAAACAGAATAAGAAACTTCAAAAGACGATTGTTTCTTTAGAGGAAGATCAGAAAAAACTTCAAGTTAAATTAGAGGAATTAAATTTACAGTTATCAGAATCAGAATTTAGATTAAGTGAATTTGAGCAGGCAATTCAGGAAGCAAAGGAAAAGGAAACTCATATCGATCAAATTCAGAATCAATATGAGAGTAGCAATGTCTTGGATCAGATTGAAGATGTAGCTTATTTGGAGAGAATAATACATAAATTAGAGTTGTGTAAAAAAATTATAGATGTTGATACAAACCGTTGTAAATTGGAACTGGATACTTTAACAAAAGTGATTCGTGATCAGGCAGATAGGGGGAAAAATGGCTGTGATTAAAATGATTTTAATAGATAGGCATACTTTAATGCGGCAGGGATTGAAAGAGTTATTTGAATTAGATGATAATTTTAAAATAGTAGCTGATGCCAGCAATAGAGCGGAAGCGTTTGAAATAGTATCAGATTATGAATCGGATATTATTTTACTTGATATTTTTTCATTACATGAAGATGGATTAAAAGTTTTATATGAATTGAATCAAAGAAAAAGACGCGGCATGAAAATTATGGTAATTGCTGGAAGTAAAGATATTATAAATTTTATGAAAGCAATCGAAATTGGGGTCGATGGATATATTTTGAAAGAATGTTCTTTTTTGGAATTAAAAAGCGCCGTTTATAATATAATAAATGGTGAAATTTATATCCAGCCTGATCTGCTAAGTTGTATGGATGCGAAAAAAATGACTTGGAAAAGCGATAACGAGAAAATTGAAAGTTTGACAAAGAGAGAGTTAGAAGTATTAAAAAATTTGACGGTTGGTATGTATAATAAAGAGATTGCTTTGAAACTTGGCATCAGTGAAAGAACGGTAAAAAATCATGTATCAAATATATTTAAAAAAGTCGGGGTTGCAGATCGGACCCAAGCTGCTGTTTTTGCAATTAGAAGTCATTTGGTGAATATAGAATGAAGAAATGTTTCACGTGAAACATTGTGTAATTCAAATTTATTTTTATAACTGGCAAAAGATTTTGTTTATTAGTTTAATAAGATATTGTTAAATATTTTATTAGAGAAATTAGCGTTTTAAAAGTGATCATTTGTGTGAAGTGGATTTTGTGAAATAATAGATAATTATACTGATAAGGAATTGAATATTATTAAATATTGTAATTTTATTATTTGACGGGATTGTATATTTATTGAAAAGAAAGATATAAATCTAACTGTATATTGAGCAATCAGACATTTTAATTGAATGATATAGAGGTAAAAACGATGAATAGAAAGATAAAAAATACAGGATATATATTATTGTCTGTGGGATTAATCGTTTTTTATATATTCTTTTACATGAATTTGGACATTTGATGATAATGATCTTAGTAGGAGCAAGAATAACAGATTTTAGTATATTTTTAGCTCATTTAAGTACGGATGGCGGTGATTTCACCGATTTCATGGAAATGTGGATGCATGCAAATGGCGCTTTATTTCCGTTATTTATATCTTATATATATGTTTTATTATATAATAAAAACAACTCAAAGAGATTTTATCGAATTTTTTCTTGTTTATCTGCTATTGCTGCTTTATATCCAATGCTGTCATGGGTAATTATTCCTTTTATTTATTTGCAAGGGAATGCGTCTATAAATGATGACGTAACAAAATTTCTGGTTGTTTTTTGTGAATATTATAATCCATTAATTGTGAGTTTAGTGGCATCATTTCTTATTTGAATTGGGATCTTTTTAATCATTAGGAAACGGATAATTCATAATTTTATTGTTGAAATAAGAATGAAATAAGTGATTTTTATTTAAATTTGTAATGTAAGAGATAAATTGATATATGTAGATACAAACATTATATTTCAAAATTTTGAACTAGGAGAAATTTTTGAAAGGTGAGTAGTTGATTTAAGAGGTTATTTTTAGTATATAAAGGGTAAAGTTTAGAGCTGATACTGTATTAAGAAAATAAAATGTCTTGTTAAATAAACAAAATGTTTGAAGAAGAAGATTTATTAATTTTTTAAGAATAATAAGTTTTAATATATAAGGAGATAAAGAAATATGAATAGGAAAATCAGCCATAATTAAAGTTATAACTATCTCTTAAAAAACTAAATATAAAGTTTTATCTTTAAAAAACTATTAGATAATTTTGATATAGAAATATTATTGAAGAAAGCATATTAATTAGTTTATTGTATCATATATTTATTACCTACGGTTAAAGATTTAAAAAGTTTTATGCGATAATCTACGAAATTCCTGAGCTATATCTAAGAATATCTTGAATAAATTTAGAGAGTTATTTTTATTATTCTAGTAGTGAAAGTTCCGATTAGAATAAATTTTATTCATTTTGTTCATATCTTATTATTTGGTAAAAAGCCAATATCTTTATTTAAACATGAAAATTTTGCTTTTTTAAGTGTCAATTAGTGATTCATGGACTAATAAATAATATTTTAACTTATTATGCTTTTAATATAGTTTTGTTTTTGGAATTTTGTCTATTGCGATTAAAGATCGTTATTATTCTAAAATTGATTTATTGGTAATCTTTTCGTATAGTAAAATCTATTTTTATATTTGAAAAGGTTATGTGTTTTTTATCTTTGATTGATACCAGATAAGGATAACTTTCAGATTGAAATAAGAATATTGAAAAAAAGTTTTTGCATATGCTATATTGCCAATAGACAAAAAGAAATCACAAATCCATGCGGACAAAAAGTGAATTCCCAAACCGTGTTGCAGCACAGTTTGGGGATTCATCTTTTCCTTTATAGCGGCAAAGTACCCACTAGGGTTAGTTGTTGCTCTTATCGTCATTGTCTAATTATTTGATGATGTATTGGCAGGCTACACCAGCCAAAACAGCAACTAAAAAAGAAATCAAAACTTCCATGCAAACATCTCCTCTCTATTGCGGGCGTCAGTGAGCAACACATAAATTATATTATACTATTCGATATTTTTGCATTTTTATCTCAAAGAATTGTTCTGGGGATTGTAGCTATAGCAATCCGATGCTCGCTATCTCTGTGGACACTGTCATAATGTGGCTTCTCGGGGAGTTAATTTTCTTAATTAATACCATTACCTTCCGAAAGAAACTTATTTCTGTCCTTATCTGGTTTCATTCTTGTTGTTTATTTTTATATAAAAATTATGGCTTTTCTATCTTTTTTTTAATTATATAGTTTAGTATTATGAATTAGAATTTTGTACAGGGAACAGTGAATAGGTAAGGAGTGTGTTATTATAAAAATATAATACCTTAAAATTAAATGAATATAGGTATAAAAATATGCTTTATTCTAGATCCTGAAGCAAACTACTCTATAAAATTAAATGTACAGATTCTAGTTGTTATAGAATAATATTTTTAGTATTGATTACTCTTTTCAGAATGTTGAAAAATTATGAGTATTATTATCTAAGATCTAGCTGTTTGAAAAAATCCTATTAATATCATTTATAATAATTTAGCAGCTATAATATCTTTATAGATTTATAAATTTCTCTAATTGGAAAGTATAAAAAATAATTATTTAAAATTTAGTAAAATTTGCTATCTATAATTCATATCTAAGAAATTAATACAAGAAATGTTTCACGTGAAACATTATATAACTCAAAAATATTATAAAAGATACTATAATAATAATTAGTCCATATGTTATAAGATAAAAAATTACATTGAAAAAATTTACATATTTATCAATTATAGGATAATAAAAATAATAAAGCTTTTATTATTCTTTGATACAATAGACGGAAACTATCGTATATAATACTATAACTAGATATAGATTTAATTCTATTATAAAAAACCAAACAAAATAATACGCTATTTTCAATACATTTTCTATAACGTTCTATTGGCCAAAATCCAATTTATCTATAGCAATAACCCAAAAGAAGTGATATAATAACAATCAGAAAAAGAAGAAAGGACTAAAAAATGGCAAGGATTATAGCGATAGCGAATCAAAAAGGCGGTGTAGGGAAAACAACTACTGCAATAAATTTGTCCGCATGTTTGGCTGAGAATAATAAAAAAGTATTGACTATAGATACTGATCCACAGGGGAATACGACGAGTGGCTTAGGAATAGAAAAAGATGAAATCGAGAATACCATATATGAATTGATGCTGGACGAATGTACGATTAAGGAATGTATTGTAAAAACAGAAATTGAAAATCTCCATGTTATGCCATCAAATGTGAATTTAGCAGGCGCTGAAATTGAGCTTTTAGGAATCAGTGATAAAGAATACATATTAAAAAATGCAGTAGATTATATCAAAGATGACTATGATTATATCATTATTGATTGTCCTCCTTCACTTAATATGCTGACTGTAAATGCAATGACTACAGCAGATACTGTATTAGTTCCGATTCAATGTGAATATTATGCCTTAGAAGGTCTAAGCCAGTTAATCCATACAATAAATCTTGTCCAACAAAGGTTAAATGCAAACCTTGTGATGGAAGGGGTTGTATTTACTATGTATGATGCCAGAACGAATCTGTCTTTACAGGTAGTGGAAAGTGTCAAGAATAACTTAAATACCACTATCTACAAAACAATTATTCCAAGAAGCGTCAGGCTGGCAGAAGCTCCCAGCCACGGGCTGCCGATTAACAAGTATGATTCAAGATCAACCGGAGCAGAGAGTTATCGTATGCTGGCAAAAGAAGTAATCAATAGAAAGGATTTATAAGATGGCTATAAAAAAAGCATTGGGAAAAGGACTGGATTCTTTGATTCCTGAAAATCCAAAAGTAAATACAGTAAGTCATGCTGCCCAAAATGAAGATAAGAATGATTCATACAAAGATGCGGTTATGGTTGATATTCAAAAAGTAGAACCAAACCGGAGCCAGCCAAGAAAAAATTTTGATGAAGATGCTTTGTTAGAATTATCAGACTCAATTAAATTGTATGGAATTTTACAGCCTTTATTAGTACAGGACAAAAAAGAATACTATGAGATTATTGCAGGCGAACGCCGATGGCGCGCCGCTAAAATGGCAAAACTAAAAGAGATACCTGTAATTATCAAAAGTTTTTCCGAACAGGAAGTTTTAGAAATTTCGCTAATAGAAAATATCCAAAGAGAGGACCTTAATCCGATTGAAGAAGCGATTGCTTACAAACGCCTATTAGAAGAATTTCATTTAAGGCAAGATGAAATTGCGGATCGCGTTTCAAAGAGCAGGACAGCAGTGACAAATTCGATGCGGTTGTTGAAATTGTCCGAACAAGTTCAACAGATGCTTATAGACGATATGATTACCAGCGGTCATGCCAGAGCCCTATTAACTATCCAAGATCAGGACAAGCAGTATACAATTGCGCAAAAAATATTTGATGAAAAATTAAATGTAAGGGATACAGAGAAACTTGTTAAAAAGTTAGAAAATGAAACGGAATCTATTCCCATAAAAGAAGAAATTATAGATACGAAATTAGATATTATATATCAGGATTTAGCAGAAAAAATGAAAGGGATTTTAGGAACAAAAGTTATGATCCATAAAAAAGATGCTAATAAAGGAAAAATTGAAATCGAGTATTATTCACCAGAAGAACTCGACCGGATTATGGAACTTTTTCAGACAATAAAAAATATTTAATTAGAAAAGGAAGGAAAAATGATTGAGTATTATATAGGATTTGATTCAGATTATATACTGTTAGGCATTGCCGGTTTTTCAATACTGTTATTTATAATTTTACTAATCAACGCAATTCAAATGCACAAGTTGAAAAAAAAGTATAAAATGTTTATGGACGGAAAAAATGCTAAAACTTTGGAAGAATCCATAAAGAGCCGAATGGATCAAATTGATTATTTAATTTCTTCTAATCAAAAAAATGAAAATGAAATTAAAAGAATTTTAAAAAGCATGAAGAATACGTTTCAGAAAGTTGGATTAGTAAAATATGATGCATTTCAGGAGATGGGTGGAAAGTTGAGTTTTTCTCTTGCTTTGTTGAATGAAATAAATGACGGATTTATTATCAATGCAATGCACAGTAGAGAAGGGTGCTATACTTATATTAAAGAAGTTATTGATGGCAATTCAATTATTGCTTTGGGGGATGAAGAAAAAGAAGCATTAGAGATGGCAATTAATTATAACGCTAAAAAAGATTAAGTTTCGATATAAACGTATGTTTGTATTGGCTTTATTAATCGGGAAGGATTCAAATGCACAGTTATTTAAAAGCAATCGGGTTTCAACAAATGGATAATACAAAACTAGATGAATTGTTGAGTCAGGTTTTGGCAAAACCGAATTATTTGAATGTAGCAAAAGATTCACAGGGGAATGAATTTGTACAAATATCAAAAGATTTTGGGAAAGCAATAGGAATTACAATTTGCGGCAGTTACACAGAAGATAAACAATTTGAGATGGATTATTATTATCCTTATTTACAAGGCACACACATTACAAGTGAAGAATATATCAATATAGAAAAATATTCAGATAAGGAAGCTTATGCTGCAGTTTGTGATGAGATAAAAATAGGCGTAACTTTGATTTTCTATTTACAGAATGTCGCTGAGTATTTGAAAGAAAAAACAGGCTGGAAAAATAACTTTTCTCCTAAAATGAGCGCTATGCTGTCTGCTCTTTCGCTAAATGGGAAAATACTTCTTCCCATTAGTAAAAGCCAAACGCAAATTCAAAAAAATGAAGAAATCACACAAAATAGAAATCATCTTATTGCTGCGGCAAAAGAGGGAGATGAAGAAGCGATTGAAAGCCTGACTTTAGAAGATATTGATTTATATTCTATGCTTTCAAAAAGAATCGTAAATGAAGATATATTAAGTATAGTAGATTCTTATTTTATGCCATATGGAATTGAAAGTGATCAATATTCGATTATGGGAACGATTTTAGATCTGAAAGAAACCCAAAATCATTTAACAAAAGAACATATTTTGTTAATGAAGGTGAATGCAAATGATTTGATATTTGATCTATGTATCAATGAAAAAGATTTAATTGGCGTACCAGAAGTTGGAAGAAGATTCAAAGGAAATATCTGGATGCAGGGAAATATTAACTTTCATGATTAATATGTTCTTATCAGCGTTTATTCCATGAGAGGGGTTAAGACAATGTCACAGGATAATAAAGAAAGAACTGAAAAGAAAAATAATCATATCACAAAAATCTCAATAGTGTCAGTTTTAGCGGCAGCATTATTCGTGATTGAAATTTATGAAATAATAAACGATCCAGGTAATTTAGTTGCAATAGGCGCTTTGGGAGTTTTTTTGCTTGGTTCCGTTTTAACGGGTGTTCTAATGATTGGCAGGCTTATGGAAAAGAAAGCCCAGGAACAGCAGGAAGCATTTGAAAATGTATTCCGTTCTGAGAAAGCCGCATATCTGTTGCTGCGTAAATATTTTGACCAGATGGAACAAAAAATGGACTCGATTGGTGACAATAATACACTTCCATTTAAAGAATTAATTTCTGCACAGAAAGCGCTGGCAAAAGCACAGATTAACCGTAATAAACAAAATACAAATGCATTGCTGATTTCTAACGACAGAATGATGCAGAGAATCAGCAAGATTCAAAATGAAATTACGAAATTAAACGCAGAAGCAGGCGTTAATTCCGATGATCAGCAAATTTTCCTAAATGAACAGGATAAGGAAGTATTGTTGGGAGCAAACAGAGATGTTCTTAACCAGCAGCAGGAAATTTTAAATGGCTTAAAAGAAATGGAAGCATCTCTTAAAAATGAAATTTTAGAATCAGTCAATAAAATGACTGTTTTAAAATCCGAAAAACGCTTGGAATCGGAGCTGCCAAATGTGCAGCAGGATTTTTCATCAGAACTGAAATTTGCAGATGATGCAGTTCCAGAGTTACAGCTTACGGAAGACACTGGATCAGAGTTACAGCTTACGGAAGATGCAGTACCAGAATTGCAGTCTGTGGAAGATATAGTACCAGAATTGCAGACTGTAGAGGATACAGTATCAGACTTGCAGTCTTTAGATGATAGTTTATCAGATTTACAATCTGGTGATGATAGTATATCAGAATTACAGTCTTTAGATGATAGTATGTTAGAATTACAATCTAGTGATGATAGTATATCAGAATTACAGTCTGTAGATGACAGTATACCAGAATTACAATTTGTAGATGACAGTATACCAGAATTACAATCTGCAGATGACAGTATACCAGAATTACAATCTGCAGATGACAGTATACCAGAATTACAGTCTGCAGATGACAGTATACCAGAATTACAGTTTGCAGATGACAGTATACCAGAATTACAATCTGCAGATGACAGTATACCA
>OFGX01001915.1_pt1 | contig 11606 bp, 9 predicted proteins | sample 1521831 | NCBI WGS metagenome assembly OFGX01 (sample SAMEA3504080, study PRJEB24116) | mouse gut metagenome | biome: mouse gut; feature: mouse-associated habitat; material: faeces | place: Denmark | collected 2011
CATAAGGGTTCGGGGCTTTCGGGTGATGCCCGATGACAAGCTCCGTGTTCCCGATTGTGCAACTCTCTATGATTTCATATCCCTGATTGATTCGTTTTTCTGTGGTCATAGGCATTCCTCGCTTTCTCACGTGTGTATTGAGTAATGTGATTTTGAGATATTTTCCTGGTTATGCAGGATCAAGCCGCCGGTCATGACAGCTTTTCCGCCCCTGTATTCTTTAAATGTAAAGCTATATGGAAGAAAATCATCGTAAAACTCGATCTGTTCAGACTGCGGCCAGTGAAACTCGTCACGTAAGGAGCGTACCAGCTTACGACGGATCGCGTTGTTTGTAATGGCAGCATGTAGGTTTTTCATGCTTTTGAATATAAGCTGTGGCTGTTTATGGGAATTGTCAATGGAAAGGGTTTTCCACACCACAGGTACATCCTCAGAAGCGCTTTTGTCCAGATATGCCACCAGTTGGCTATAAGGCAGGATAACAGTTTCCTTATAACCGGAAACAGCATATCCGTCACCTGATAACCAGGTAAGTTCTATTTCTATAGTCTCGGCATAGGTATCCCGACGCAGTACAGCAAAAGACTCAATGTCATGAGCAATCATGTAAGGTATATGCTCCAGTTCCTTCAGCCTGCTGCGAAGGATATAGAAGCGGTGCGGTGATTTCCGGGAACGGCTGACAGTCCTCAAGGCAATACAGTCTGTACGGAATGTCATATATACGAGTGTTCTGTCTTTCATAATGTGATTCTCCTTTTTTTATCAAATAACCTCTGTAAACACAATGGTTTCAGAGGTTATAAACCTTTACCTCCCCTTTCTTTGGCTTAGGCGACCCAGATTTTACGTCGGGAACCCTGTCAGGGCCGGGCTGAAAGCCCGTTCCATTCAGCCTTGACAGGGTTTCAGACGTAAAATACAATCGGCCTTAGTCAAGGAAAGGGGGCCGTTTTTTTTCATAATTCGTTTGACACTGCCTTGATTTATCCTATATTTGTTGTCACCCACCGTTTGGCACCGGACAGGGATTTGCAGACAGCAAGCACCTTTACATCCGTTACGGGGATTACTTCAACTGCATACTGTCTGTCGTCATACTGGCTGATCCAGACAAACTTCCCATACGTGGGATGGTCGATTCGATTCGTTTCGCCCAGCAGGTTGGACTTCCATCTTCTGAATCACAGTCATGCACTACATTCCATGTACTTTCCATTGCTTACACCTCCGTCTGTTTTAAAGGCGGTAAGCCAGATAGAAGAACAGAAATGTCACGTAAAAGTGCCGCCGGACGTTTCGCCATGCCTTTTTCCGATACGGGGTGGAACGGTCGCCCTTGTACGTTTCCATGCCTAAACACAGGAATAAGTGGAAAGCTGCTGTTACAAAGCTGATTAAACCAAATAAGAACATAAGCATAAACATAGTTATGAACCTCCTTTGTCCGGTTTTTTGTATTTTTCGACGATAGCTGCTTGTATCAAGGTAACTCCCGGCGTGCGTATGCACGCTAATCTTTTGAGCAATATATATTCACGCATACAAAAAAGGCATAGCTTTTTCACCATGCCTCTTTACTCCCTGTTTCTTGTGTGTATGCTGTAGTATGACAGTGTCACATTTTCCAGTGTGTCAGACCTTTCCAAAAATTTTTTATGCGCTGCTTCCAACCCCCTTCTTCTTCCAGATTACTTTCCTCATATGGATTGTGTGAACAATATTCGCGCGTGTCAAACTCGCAGTATTTCATATCTGCCCAGTAGGGATCTTCCTGCCCAGGAAGAAGGGTTATCTCTATCTGAATTCCATGGCGGTAGCAAAATAGATATTCTATACAAGCCCGGGGATGAAACTCACAGAAAAAATCAAACTCCGGATTAAATCTGCCGTCCAGCATATACTTTAAAACATAATAATCTTCCCGTTTCAAGGGTGCTTCGCAAAATCCGCTGTCCCGGTGTTCCCCGGAGAGCACATCCCGTTCAAAGGTGGCATCCCCCATATGCACTAACTTTGTTGCTGCAAATTCATAAAATTCATGGTATAATCAAAAAGGGTGATTTTATGGATACAAATGATTTAGTAAAGCTGCTGCCGTCAGGTTATGAACAGGCATGCTTTGATAAAAAAGCGATTACCAGAAAGCGGACAATTAAAAATCCTCTTGACCTGCTGCGGCTCATCTTATTTTATTTATCTGGCAATAAATCTTTCATTGATGTAAGCCAGTTCGCTTTGATCAGCGGCATTGGCAAAATCAGTGATGCCGGCTTTATGAAAAGGTTTATTAAATGTAAGGAATGGATTATCTGGCTTACACAGCATATCCTGCCAAATCCAGTGATTCAGTATCAAAAGCCTGGATGGCTGGAGCCTTTCCAGGTTCTTGCCATTGATGCATCCGATATTGCAGAAAAAGGCGCGGTAAAAAGACTATGGCACCTGCATTACGCGGTGGACCTGTTTTCCTTAACCTGCAGCCAGTTTAAAATAACCGGACAGTCCACGGGAGAGAGCCTTAAGAATTTTACGCTTGCAAAAGGGTGCCTTGTCATAGCCGGCCGTGCATATGGGACGATTAAAAGTATGGAACACTGTCTGGCAGCGGGAGGGGACTTTATCATCCGGATCAAAAATAAAGCTTTCAACATCTATGACGCTGACGGCGGGAAGCTGGTTTTTACTGACTGGCTGCGTACAGTCAGCGAAACTGCTGAAGAATTAAATGTATATATCAGGAACAGTGAAAAAAAGCTGGTTCCGTTAAGGATTTGCGCCTGCAAAAAAACGAAAGCGGAAATCGCCGCTGAAAAGGTACGCATTAAAAAGATGGAAAGCAAAAAGCAGAAGAAGCTGAGTGATGAAACGGTATTCACACATAACTATATGTTTGTAATTACATCCCTTCCAGCAGAAATATCCGCAGCGGAAATTCTTTCCTGCTACCGCCTGCGCTGGCAGGCAGAGCTGGTATTTAAAAGGCTTAAGTCCCTGCTCCAATCAGGAAGCATCCCAGCAAAGACAGAAGAAGCAGGTGAAGCCTGGATAAATGGGAAAATCCTGCTGTCGCTTCTGACTGAAAAATATCTTGGGGATGTTGATTTTTCCCCCTCTTGGAACATCCGCAGCCAATCGGAGTGTATGGAGGGAGACGAAGCTGGTATCCTTTATAATTTTTATGATGATACTGCCAAATATCCAGACGGTAACCTTTGATATTTTGGAATTAATTGAAATGTCATTTATTGAAAAACGAAAAACCGTCCGACAGCAGCTTCTATGTTTTTCGTAAAGTTAGTGCATATGGGTATGTGTCCCTGAACATATGATTGAGGAACGGTTTTATGGATTTATAAAGATGAATGATGATGTATATGAGACGCAAACTACTTTGCATGCACTTAATGATGAATAGAAAAGACTGTAGACAAAACTAATAATCTGACATAAAATTAGTAGTTATTAGAGGGCATTCGACTGTGATTACTGTATCGAATTAGTAGTTTCTCCAAACGTAGTAAATTGGTAGTAAAACAGATGAAATATGCTTAAAAGACGCTGATAAACCCTTGATTTTCAAGGGTTTATTGATTATTGCCCTTATTTTTTTATAAAATCCTCCTTCAATTATATTGATGGATGGATTATAACGTATATTTTTTTTCAGTTATACTAGAGTTCTTACCAAAATATCAGATTCATGACACATTTTAAATTTTCAGCGAAACAATGGGGACTGCCTCGCTTATTTTAGGTCATGAATCTGATATTTTTCACATGTTTTTTATTTTTTTCATACACGATTTCCTCTATGATGTTCTCTATATATAAATGAAAGGAGTATAAAGATTGGAGCATTTAAAATTTATCGATGAGCATGGCAGCTTTTCAATAAGGCAACCGGAAAATACAAGTTATTTATACTTTCCCCTGGCATCGGAAATGGGGCTGAAGAGCGCCGTAACGCCAAATCTTGGGGGCGATGCCAAGATTGATCAGGAAACCTTCCTTTTAGAACCAGTAAGTTCTGAAAACTTACATAATAATCGTTCCACCCGTAACTTCTGGCTGTTAAAAGACGGCGCAGATGCATATTCAGCTGCTGGAGCGTCCGCCAAGCAGGAAAGCGTCAAATTTACTGCAATGCAGGATGAAAGTGAACTGAAAGCAGGATTTATGTGGCAAACACTGACAAGATTGTCCAAAGTCCACCAATTAAAGTCTACGATTACCTCTTTTATTCCAAAAGATTACAATGCAGAAATCATGTATGTAACCGTGCAGAATCATTCGGAAGTTACGCAGGAATTAACTCCTTATGCCGCGATTCCGATCTATGGGCGCAGTGCAGACAACATCCGCGACCACAGGAATGTCACATCCATGCTGCACAGGATTGATACGAATAAAAACGGAGTCCTTGTCTGCCCCACCATGTCCTTTGATGAAAAAGGGCACCGTCCCAATAAACATATTTATTATGTTATGGGGTGTATGGGTAATGGCAATGCACCGAAGAGTTTCTATCCCACTGTCGAAGATTTCGTCGGCGAAGGGGGAACCTTTACGCATCCCCGCGCCATATATGAAAAACACCCTGGGGTTACAGCGCCCGGGCATGCGGCCGGAAAGGAAGCAATGGGCGCCTTCCGCTTTGAAACCGTCTCTCTTGCTCCTGGGGAAAAAGCAGATTATATTCTTCTTATTGGCGTGGAAGACAATGAAAAAAAGATTCTTGACCTGTTTGAGAAATATAATACCGACGGCAAAGTACAAAAGGCTTTTTCGGATACAAAAGCTTACTGGCAAAATAAAGTAAACGTGAAGTTCCATACGAAGGAAGCGGATTTTGACCATCTAATGAAATGGATCTGCTTTCAGCCGTTCCTCCGCCGATTATTCGGCTGTTCTTTCCTTCCGCATCATGACTACGGACGGGGCGGACGCGGATGGAGAGACCTGTGGCAGGATTGCCTTTCTTTGCTGCTGATAGAACCTGAAAGCGTCAGTCATATGATTGCCATGAATTATGGGGGCGTCCGCATTGACGGAACCAACGCAACAATTATCGGAAATGGAGATGGTAATTTCCTTGCAGATCGAAATGGAATCTCCAGGGTATGGATGGATCATGCACTTTGGCCGTTAATGACGACAAAACTTTATATAGACCAAACAGGAGACGCCCAAATACTAAATAAATCTATTTCCTATTTTAAAGATGCTCAGACTATGCGCGGAACTGAGGTTGATGTTCTGTGGAATTCAGAACAGGGAGACAAACAACGTACTGCCCAAAATGACATCTATACCGGAAGTATTTTAGAGCATCTTCTCATCCAGCAGCTGACTGCATTTTATGAAGTAGGAGACCATAACATCTACAGACTCCGCGGAGCCGATTGGAACGATGCACTGGATATGGCGTCAGAACACGGCGAAAGCGTTGCTTTTACCTGTGCCTATGCCGGTAACCTGTTGAATCTTGCGGCAATGATCCGTCTATTGGACAGCCATTCCTCCACACATACGGTTGAATTGTTGGAAGAAATAAAGATTTTATTGGAAAACGATGTAAATGTCTTTGACGATATCGGAAAAAAGCACAAAATAATAGCCGACTACATGGGTTGCTGCAGACATACCGTCAGCGGTAAACGTATCAGCATCTCACTCTCGGCTCTTGCTATAAATCTGATTCAAAAAGCGAACTGGCTCATGGAGCATCTAAGATCCCAGGAATGGATTGACGGTCCGGGTGAAGAAGGATGGTTTAACAGCTATTATGATAATCATGGCCGCACCGTTGAAGGTTTGTTCAAAAATCATGTGCGTATGATGCTGACCGGACAAGTCTTTGCTATCATGAGCGGAACTGCGGAAGACAGCCAGATTGAAAAGATTACAAGAAGTGCCGATCACTATCTCTATCAAAAAGAAATCGGCGGTTACCGCCTGAATACCGATTTCCATGAACTGAAATTTGATATGGGGCGTATGTTTGGATTTGCATATGGAGAAAAAGAAAACGGAGCGGTATTCTCCCATATGACGGTTATGTATGCCAACGCCCTGTATCACAGAGGATTTGTAAAAGAAGGATGGAAAGCGCTTAAGACACTTGCTGATACAGCCCTGGATTTTAATACTAGCCATATCTATCCGGGGATTCCGGAATATTTCCGTTCTGACGGACGGGGAATGTACCAGTATCTGACAGGCGCCGCAAGCTGGTTTATGCTGACGATGATTACAGAAGTCTTCGGTGTCCGGGGCGAAGCCGGAGACCTTATCCTGTATCCAAAACTTCTGGCCTGCCAGTTTGATGAAAATGCCGCCGCTTCCATTACCATTCCTTTTGCAGGGAAAAATTTTACTATTATTTATAAAAATAAAAACAGCAAAGACTTTGGAGCTTATATTATTGATTCTGCTTCATGTGATGGGAATGAACTTGCAGTAAATGAAGATTCTTTTGTTAGTCTTTCCCGAAATATGCTTACTGCATTATCAGACGGCATGCACACCATCATCATAAATCTGCTGTAAGCTCCTGAAAAGAAAGGAAGAAATATATGAAATATGGACATTTTGACGACACAGAACGGGAATATGTTATAGACCGGCCGGATACACCCGCTCCCTGGGTAAACTATCTGGGTTCTCCGGAATATGGAGCAATTATTTCCAATAATGCAGGCGGTTACAGTTTTGCAAAGTCAGGCGCAAATGGAAGGATTCTGCGTTACATTTTCAACAGCTTTGACCAGCCCGGCAGATATCTTTACATCCGTGATAACGAGTCTAAGGATTACTGGTCTGCCTCCTGGCAGCCGGTGGGCAAAGACCTTAACAATTATGAAAGTAAATGTTATCACGGTATGGGCTATACCAGGATGACCTCCAGTTATGACAGGATCAGCTCGGAAGCCCGCTACTATGTTCCTCTGGGTAAATCCTACGAAGTGTGGGGACTTTCTGTAACAAATGATTCTGCACGTACCAGAAGCCTTACCTTGAGCGGCTATGCCGAATTTACAAATCATAGTAATTATGAGCAGGATCAGGTGAATCTACAGTATTCTCTGTTCATTACAAAAACATTATTTGAAAAGAACCAGATTATTCAGCAGATTCATGGCAATCTGGACGTCCTGCCAGAAGACGAGCAAGTAGATGACAAAAATGTAACAGAACGCTTCTTTGGCCTTGCAGGCGCTCCAATATCCTCCTATTGCGGGGAAAAAGAACATTTCCTTGGCAGATATCACAGCTATAGCAATCCACAGGGAATCCTGTCAGGCAATCTTGGAAATGTAACCAGCTACAACGAAAATTCCTGCGGCGCTCTTTCCTGCAGCGTTACTCTGGCTCCGGGAGAAACGAAAGACATTGCTTTTCTGCTTGGAACAGGCGGCTTTCATGAATCGTCCGCTCTTCTTGACGCTTATATAAATCCGGCAGAAATGATAAATCAGGAATTACTGGAACTGAAAAACTACTGGAATGAAAAATTAAACCGCCTGAAGGTAAATACGCCCAGCCCGGAATTTAACACGATGATAAATACTTGGAATGCTTATAACTGCTTCATGACATTTATCTGGTCCCGTGCCGCTTCCTTCATTTACTGCGGTCTTCGCAATGGCTATGGTTACCGTGACACCGTACAGGATATACAGGGAATCATTCATCTTGCGCCAGAGATGGCGGCAGAGAAGCTCCGTTTCATGCTCTCGGCACAGGTAAGTAACGGCGGCGGACTTCCCCTTGTTAAATTCACACACAATCCGGGACATGAGGATACGCCGGACGACGCTTCCTACAGACAGGAAACCGGCCACCCTGCCTATCGTGCCGATGACGCGCTGTGGCTTTTTCCAACCGTATACAAATATATTGCCGAGACCGGAAATACGGAATTTCTAAATGAAGTCATACCTTTCGCAGATAAAGGGGAAGCCACTGTTTACGAACACCTGAAACGTGCGGTTACATTCTCATTTGATCACCTTGGTCCCCACGGTATGCCCGCAGGACTTTATGCGGATTGGAATGACTGCCTTCGTCTGGGCGCAAACGGAGAGTCCTCATTCGTTGCGATGCAGTTCTACTACGCAATGACTGTTTTAAAGCAATTTGCCGGGTACATGAAGGATACGGAATATGAAAAATACCTCGAAAAAAGACAGGAAGAAACAGGCGATATAATTCAAAAATTATGCTGGGATCAGGACCGCTTTATTCGAGGATATACAGAAGCCGGAGATCGGATCGGCGCTGCGAAAGACCCGGAAGCTAATCTGTGGCTGAATCCACAGAGCTGGTCTGTCATCAGCGGACTTGCCGCCGCCGATCAGGCCGATACAGCGCTTACAAATGTCTATAAACAATTAAATACGGAATATGGAGCTCTTCTGATGAATCCGCCCTATCATGCCAATGCCTTCGACGGCGCTCTTGCCGTCATATATAATCAGGGAACAAAAGAGAATGCCGGTATCTTCTCGCAATCTCAGGGCTGGCTGATCCTGGCAGAAGCTCTATGCGGACATGGAGAACGTGCTTTTACCTATTTCATAGAAAACGCACCTGCCGCTTGGAATAACCAGGCGGAACTCCGTTGTTTGGAACCTTACTGTTACGGACAATTTACAGAAGGACGTGCCAGCGAACATCACGGACGTTCTCATGTCCACTGGCTGACCGGAACTGCCTCGACCATGATGGTTGGATGTGTGGAGGGGATCCTGGGGCTCCGTCCTGATCTGAATGGTATAACCCTATCTCCGGCTATTCCAAAAAGCTGGACACATTTGGAAATAGAGAAAGATTTTCGCGGAAAACATCTGCATATTCTTATCGAAAATCCGAACAAGCGAGAAACCGGTCACGAAAAGCTTATTCTAAATGGCAAAGAACTTGACAGTAATTATATTCCAGCCAGCCTTCTTAAAGATAAGAATAACATTCAGATGATTCTCTAAATAATATAATCATACTATGAAAAAGCTGCTCAAAGGGGCGAGATAACTCGCCCCTGGTAAATAAAGTTACTGTTCAAAAAAGCATTGTCCGATAAATGACTTATCCCCTGTCTTTCGGTTTTGGTAAGACTGAATCAATCAGACTGCCCAGGACGAATTCCGGGCAGGGTGCGGAATTCCGATTAGCTGTCAGTGCTATTTATCTCAATATCCCATTGAATCATGTGATTCAAGTCCCGGTATTTCTTCGGAGTCATGCCGACATATTCCCGAAATTGTTGTATAAAATGGCTCTGTGAAGAAAAAGACAAACGGTTTGCAATATCAATCATTGAATATTCACTGTACTGTAACAGATTTTTTGCCATCTCAATTTTATGTCTGCGTATATAAGCGCTGACCGAATCACCAGTTTCTTTCTTGAACAATCGAGACAGATAGCTAGCAGATACTCCAAGCTCATCTGCTAAATCTTCAATCGTAATACGTTCTTTTATATGAGAATAAATATATTCCTTGCAAACACTGATATGTTTGGAATTCGTATCACTATGGCATATCTTACACATCTTCTCCGTATAATCCAAAACCATAGCGTCATGAAGGTTCCGTACCCCTTGTACCGTGTGTATGTCATCCAGTCTCTGGATATAAAAATCACTCATTCTGAAAGCCTGTTCTAATTCCATGCCTTTTTGTTTGCATAGACGGGTAATCATCGCTGTTGTAATAACAAAATGATATTTTAAATTCGTAACCGGATTCCTCGATAACACGCCGACTCCGTCGCTGTCCAGAAACCTTTCTTGCTCACAGTTCTTCCTGACTGCTTCCATGTCGCCGTTGGTTACTGCCTGATAGAATAAAAATTCTTCTGTTGGCTGTCTATGCTCTACTTCATCGATATCATCTTCCGCTTCCAAGAGAAGCCATTCATCCTGATATCCCATAGTATTATCCCCTTTCGTTCCTCCCTTGTATAACTTCCTCTAATTGCTTATCATACCACCTGTTCGTACCTTCTCGTATTGTGTATCTTCAAAATTGGTCTATTCCTTTTTCAAGGAATTCCTGTCAACATCATAAAAAGGGCGAATCTTCTGAAGATATTTTTCTCCGTCCTGATGTGATCCCCATGGGGTGCTATGGTCCGATGTACCGTGTTTAGTACCGACCAAAGCAGCGCGGCGACCTTGAACCTAATATCTCCGGCTTGAAAGTCAGGTATCCTGTATAATTTTAGCATCGCGGACGGGCAGACTTAATTACACACTCATCACACATTTTTCTCCATAATATGGAAATTGGGAATCATGTGTAAGTAATACTAAATTCTCATATTTAGCCTGCGCTATCAGAAGCCTGTCAAATGGATCATTATGTTTTGGTGCATCGTTTGGTCGTGATAATGTCTTTAACAGGAAAATATGTCCTGCCTCTATAGGCAGCCTGGTAAATCCTGTATCCTGACACAGCCGGACAAAGTCTTCCTCTGATACAGGCATATTTTCCGGTTTGATCATATGCTTGATTGCAACTTCCTATACAGAGGCCATACTATAAAATACTTCATTACTTTCCTTTTCGAGAAGTTTCATCACTTCGTCCGACAGCTTTGACGTCTCTTATACAATGATTCAACCTGTTCCTTTAACTCTGAATCCATTCTTACTTGTAGGGTTGCCTCTTTAGCCATAACAAGCACCTCCTTTTTGTAATACAATTATATTACAACCGTATTGCATTTTCAACTATATTATCGTATTTAATATCTCCACTATTATTCGTAGTCTATTCGTTCAATTTTGAAAATTACAGGTCTTGTACCATCTGAGCAGCAAGCAATCATTGTGTTTTCTTCCTTCATCCACCCTTTCATAATAGAGCCACCCTGTAATCCCGCATAGATATATCGCGAGATTGCATCCCACGCCTCAGAACAATGCGGCATTTTAGGCCCGCCTGCCACAGTATCAGGATCAGCTTCTGTTTTAACCAGTGTGTTAAGTCCCATATTCCAGAAATCATCCCTCTCATCATCCCTGAAAAAAATGAATTCATCACCCACATTATAACATTGACATGCTCCGGAAGCAGGATCCGCACAATACTGCTGTTGAAGTTCAGGATATAGTTTTTTATCAATTACAGTTACTTTCACTTTATGATTATATTTCGGCCTCCCAATGAGTTTCGATTATTATTTTAATTTTAATATAGGCGTCAGATAGAATCAATGTCCGCTGACAGGATGGTACTTTAATATAGAAAGAATCCGTTCGATTCAGACGAGATAAATGGTAGGGTAAACCATGCAAAAAGGGTAAAAATCACAAGGTTCGGAAGGGCGTGAACTTCTGTTTTGGGGTGCTTCCGCCGCCAAATATGCACTTTGAGTTCTTAAGAAATATTCAAGCATTGGATATATGTGGAATGATGAATGGATGTATTCAAAACTGCATTAGGGTATTGTTCTAAAAGCTGCTGCACAATAAGGAGACCGCTTCCATGCCCTTTGCCTTTTGTAGTCTGTCCAGCATGAATCCCTGTTAGCTGTATTTGTGAAGTAAGAGGATTTTTGATAATATAGGAACAGGCAGTTTCATTGTTCCT
>OFGX01001918.1_pt1 | contig 11587 bp, 10 predicted proteins | sample 1521831 | NCBI WGS metagenome assembly OFGX01 (sample SAMEA3504080, study PRJEB24116) | mouse gut metagenome | biome: mouse gut; feature: mouse-associated habitat; material: faeces | place: Denmark | collected 2011
GGAAGCGCTTATCAGACAGCGGCGGCGAACGGTTCCAGCCAGTCAGTGAAAAATCAGGTGCTGGAAGATCAGAAGGCGGGGACCGATGCGGCCAGGCTGGAGCTTCAATATCTGCTGCAGGCCAAGACCAAAAGGCAGCCTGCCGGTCAGGCGGTGGAATTTTCCTATCAGCGGATAGGGCATGCGGAGACGCTGTACGGGCAGCTGCGGGCGGACGACTATCGGTCCAAGGCCAGCGAGAGCATCGACGCCCATATCCTCTGGCTGAAGTCCCTGGCCCGCTCTCTGGAGGAGGGGGACGAGGCCTCCTCGGACATGGAGAAGCTGGAGGAGGAGAAGGCGAGGCTTTTGGAGGAGCAGGCCGGGGCCAGGGACCGGAACGACCTGAGCACGGCGAAGAAATATGAGGCCATGATCGCCCAGGTGGACCGGGAGATCCAGGCGGAGGAGCAAAGGCTCCTGGCCATCCTCTCCAGCGCCTCCGGCTCCGCGGCCCAGAAGGCCAGGGCGGCGAACCAGGCCGGCAGCAGCTCCGTACTGAACCGGATCGGCCAGATTAAGGATGCGGCCCTCCTGGAGATCGCCGAGGGGAATAAGGACAATCAGGAGAGCATCATCAGCAAGCTGGACGCTCTGTCCGCTTTGGGGGCGGAGAGCGCCATCGCGGAGATCCAGGAAAAGCTGCGGGCTTCCGACAATGATTTCAGGGAGGCGGAAAAAGCGGCGGAGCAGGCCATCCTGGACAGCAGGGAGAGCAGCCTCCATGGCAGGTATGGGGGCGGGGAGGCTTCCGGGGCCGGAGGCGGGACTGGAGCCGGGACTGGGACTGGCGCGGGAAGTGGAAGCGGCACAGGAACCGGGTCTGGCGATGGGACTGGTACAGGAGCTGGGACTGGCACGGGAAGCGGCGCAGGAACCGGGTCGGGTGATGGAACTGGCACAGGAAACGAGTCGGGAACTGGCGGCGGAAGCGGGGCTGGCACAGGAAATGGGCCAGGAACCGGGTCTGGCAACGGAACAGGGACTGGCAGCGGAAGCGGCACAGGAAACGAGTCAGGAACCGGAACTGGCACAGGTGCAGGAACCGAATCTGGCAATGGGTCGGGAACCGGCGGCCTGGAGGGCGAGATCCCGGGCATTTCCGCCCTGGACGCCCAGGCCCTGGAGGCCCTGATAGAGGAGGCCCTGGGAGCGCCCTTTGAAGAGCTGGACGACAGCCGGAAAGCGGCGGCGGACCGCATGGGCCAGGCCGGGAACCAGACGGCGGCCCAGATGGCGCTGACCTGGCTGAATGCCTGCGTCAGTGAGAAGAACAAGTATGTATTCCAGAAGCTGAAAGGGGAGGCAGGCGAGCATCTGGCGCTGGACACCGTCGCCTCCTGCACCGGCTACCGCTATGTGTACAGCGATTCCAGGATGGAGGTGACGCTGTCCAAAAAGCTCTCCGTATACCGCTTCCGTGTGAACCAGGACCAGGTGCAGCTTCTGGACGACATCACAGAGAAGCTGGAGGGGGCCGTAAAACTACAGGGCGACCATCCCTATCTGCTGGAGGCGGACGCCAGGCAGTATTTCAATTGTGAGGCAGAGTATATCCATGGGACAGAGTATGGGATCTGTCTTGGACCAAAAGAGGAGGGCTTCGTGGAAAGCATCATGGAAGCCCTCCGGGAAGGGGGATGGTGATATGGCAGAATATCCGATCATTGCAGATGTGAGTTCTTATATCGTCCGGACCCTGCGCCAGAAGATGTGTCCGGAACCCATACCGTCCCCGAATAATATAGAGATCTCTTCCCCGGCGGACCAGGACGTGGATTACATCCTGGGACTGTATCTGTACGATATCCGGGAAGAGAGCGATGTGACCCAGCAGCCCTTTATCCAGAAGGGCAGGGTACAGCTGCAGAGACCGCCGAGACCATATGGCCTGTACTATATGGTATTTATCAACGGCTCCTCCCAGATGGGACTGAAGGCGCCGGATATACAGAAGATTATTGGCAGGGTGGCGCAGATCGTCAATGACAACAGCTCTGTGCTTCCGAACCAGCTGCAGTCCTGGCTGGACACCCAGGAACCTCCCATTGTACTGTCTCAGGCGAAGATAAGTTTGGAGGAGAAGGTGCGGGTGTGGCAGGCAATCAACAAGCCCTATCAAATCAGTCTGTTCTACAAGGCGGCGCCTGTATTCTTGTCCAGCGAGGTGGTGATCGACACGCCTCGCGTGGTGGATGCCAGTTTCGGTCTGCATCTTACAGGCGGGGAAGGAGGGGAAGCGTAGCGAATGAATGCATCGGTGATTCGTTTCCGGTTGGATCTGTTGGTCAGGCTGATCGACACTACCACCGGCGAATCCGTGGAAGAGAGGGATGTCCGCTTTTTCAGGGACAGAGAGGCAGTCCGCCCTGTTGCAAGGGGAAGCGGCAATTACGCGTTCTTGGACTGCGGACGGACAGACTTTTGTCTGGAGGTCCGGGTGTATGGATTTGAGCCTTTCCGGATGCATGTGCGGTACGAGACACTGGATGAGAACATGCCCGTTATCGAAGCGTTCCTGATTCCGTCAGAGAACGCGCTGGGGAACCGTCCGGTGATCGGCTTTTCCGGAAATCTTCCGGGCATCCAGTCTATACAGGCGGTAAACGTGAACGCGACACATTGCTGTATCAGCGGCTTTGACGAGCGGAAGCGAATCATGAAGCTGTTCGGCATGCACAGGCTGGGCATGGATGGAATCCACTACGGCCTGATCCACCCGGACAGGCAGGATTACGAGCCCTTTGCGGTTCAGAAAGAGATTGCGAAAGACGCGGTGAAGATCGAGCAGCCTTTAAAGGAGCCGTTCTCCGTGAACGCGCCCATCTCCCGGATCATACTCGGGAGCGTGACGTCCGCAGGGGATTATTGTATCCGGGTCCGGGACGACAGAGAGCATCTTCTGCACCTGGTCCGGTATGTGGTGGATGAGGAGGCGAGGTTCCGGCTGGTGGATTTCCGGCATTGCGGATCCGCGCTTTTGTGAGGGGAGGGCCTATGGCAGAGATTGTAGTGACCGGGGCATCGGCAGTGTGCTCCTTTGGAACCGCGCCGGGAACGGTCTGCGGGGGTTCCCAGGCTGCCTGCATGGTGGGGGGAAAGCCAGCGGCGACCATCCAGGACGCCCAGCCGTCCAGCATCACTCCCTTTGGGATGTGCACCTCCCTTGCGAATCCCCAGGTGGCGGCGGCCACAGCGGCCGCTATGGGGGTGCTCACTCCCCAGCCCTGCGCATTGGTGCCCGCGGGCACCTGGGCGCCCATGAAGCCGGGAGTACTGGTCAGCGGGCAGCCCTGCCTTACCAGGGACAGCACGTTGATGTGCGGCAATGGAGGCGGCATGATCAGCATCACCGATCCCGGCCAGGTAATGGCCGTGATATCATAAGAAACTAAAAAACAGCGGAACTTAAAATAAGGAGATAGAAAGATGGCAGAATATTTTACACCTGGAGTATACGTGGAGGAATACGACAATTCCCCCCGGAGCATCGAGGGTGTCGGAACAAGCACCGCCGGTTTCATCGGCTTTGCGGAGAAAGGGCCGACTGTGGGGGCACCGTCCCTTGTGACCAGCTTTAAGAGCTTCACCAGGCAGTTCGGCGGATTCTTAAGCGAGTTCACCTACGGAGAATACCGGTATCTGGCCAACAGCGTGGAGCAGTTCTTCATCAATGGGGGGACCAGGTGCTATGTGTCCCGGGTGATCGCGCCGGATGCCAGGGCGGCCAAGAAGGAGCTGGGAATCCTCTCCATAGAAGCCGCCAACGAGGGAAAATGGGGCAACCGGATCCAGATTTCCATGGGCACGGTGACCAGGCGGAAGATGCAGCTCATCGCCCAGTCGGGCAATGGCTACATCGCCAAGACAGTGGAGGGCTTCCGGGAGGGGGACCTGGTAGTGGCCGGAGGGGAGTACAACCGGATCGCCACCATTTATGACAATAGCGTCACATTCGAGAAGCCATTCGAGAACGATGTGGTGGACACGGGTATCATCCCCAAGACTGTGCTGTACCTGGTGACGGTGGATGTGAGCATCCGCTACAACGATGAGGTGGAGAATTACGGGGAGCTGAGCTTTAACCAGTCATCCCCCAACTACATTGGCTCCAGGCTGGCGGGAAGCGAGCTGGTGAAAGTCACTGTGGGCCAGACGGAGCAGATCGGCAATCCGGTGGAGGAAGTGTTCGGACAGGGCAACCCGGGCGGGATCTTCAATCTGGAGGACGGCTTTGACGGGACGATGAATCTGGTGACGCCCGCCACCTTTATCGGCACGGACGCAGGCCCGGGCAAGCGCACGGGAATCCAGTCTTTCCTGGAGAACAGCACGGTGAGCATGATGGCCATTCCGGGCATCACGGATCCGGAGGTGATCGTGGCCCTGATCGCCCACTGCGAGAGCTTGAAGAGCCGCATCGCGGTCTTTGACATGCCTGGGGATCTGTACAAGACCAAGGACTTGATCGAATACCGCAATATCATCGACTCCACTTACGGCGCCATGTACCATCCCTGGATCCAGGTCTTCGACCGGTCTTCCAACAAGACCGATTACATACCGCCCTCGGGGGCAGTGCTGGGCGTGTACTCCAGGACCGACATCAACAGGGGAGTCCACAAGGCGCCCGCCAATGAGATCGTGTTCTGCACCGGCCTGAAGGTGAACTACACCAAAGCGGAGCAGGACATCCTCAATCCGGAGGGCGTGAACCTGATCCGGGCCATCCCCGGACAGGGCATCCGCGTGTGGGGCGCGAGGACGGCCAGCAGCAACAGCGCGTTCAAATATGTCAATGTGAGGAGGCTCTTCATCTACGTGGAGGAGAGCATCAAGGCCAATACCAACTGGGTGGTCTTCGAGCCCAACGACACGGCGCTGTGGCAGAGGGTCAGCCTGACGATCTCCTCTTTCCTGGACAGCATGTGGAGGACTGGGATGCTGGCAGGCTCCACGCCCAGCGAGGGATATTTCGTGGAGATCGGCCCGTCCACCATGACCAGGGACGATATCATGAACGGCAGGCTGATCTGCAATATCGGCATCGCGCCGTCCAGGCCGGCTGAGTTCGTGATCTTCCGGGTGACGCAGCACACGGCGGAGTCCGGGGGCGGCACAGAGGCCGAGGGGCGCCCCGCGGCAGAACTATAGCTACCTGACGGCGAAAGAGCCGGTGATGCTATGAAATCAAAAGAATTGCGATAAAGGAGAGATGAAAGATGGCGACGTATGAGAACAGTAAGGGTCTTGCCTATCCTTTGACTAAAATGAATTTCCTGGTGACCGTGGACGGGGTATCGGGAACAGCGGCGTTCAGCGAGGTGACAGGGGTTGAGGCCACCGTGGACGTGATCGAGTTCCGCCAGGGCAATGCCAACAGCCTGGCTCCGGTGAAGATTCCGGGACTGGTGAAGCACGGGAATGTGACGCTGAAGATGGGATACACCCTGGACAGCGCTTTCAAGACCTGGGTGCAGGAGTGCGTCAGCGAGGTGAGAGGCGAGATCCCCCGCAACAATGTGCAGATCGAGATGATCGACATCAACGGAGGCGCCCCCCAGACGCTGGCCACGGCCATCACGGGAACCAGGGTGTGGGTCCTGACCAATGCCTGGGTGACCAAGTACAATGCGCCTGACCTGGACGCAAAGACCAGCGATGTGGCGATCGAGAGCGTGGAGATCGCTTATGAGGAGCTGGTGATTCCCAACTAATCTGGTGCATCCGGCCGGGCCGGACGGAAATTTGAAAGAAAAGTAAGCCTGTATGTCCGGATGCCCGCCATGGGCATCTGGGCGTATGGAATATGGAGGAGGTAGGGGATGGAGACCGTATATGATTTTACGCTTCCCAGGGGATATCTGGACAGCGCCGGAGAGCTTCACAGAAAGGGCAAGATGCGGCTGGCCACGGCGGGAGATGAGATCAGCGCCACCAGGGATCCGCGGGTGCTGAGCAATCCCTCTTACCTGACCATCGTGGTGCTGGGAAAGGTAGTGACCCAGCTGGAGGGCGTGGAGATGGTGACGGCCAACCTGATCGAGAAGCTGTTCACGGCAGACCTGGCCTTTCTGCAGGATATGTACCAGCGGATCAATGACATCGAGCCGCCCATGATGGAGACGGTCTGTCCCGACTGCGGGAAGGTGTACAAGGTGCCGCTAAATTTTACAACAGGGGGATGAAGCTGTATCCGGAGGAGGAGCTTTATCGGGAGATGGCATTCATCTCCTACTATTTCCACTGGAGCAGCGAGGAGGTCATGGCGCTGGACCACATGGCCCGCAGGAGATGGTGCAGCGAGATATCCACGATCAACAAGAGTCTGTCCCCCGAAAAGAAGTCCAAGGAGAAGAGCATTCTGGACATGAAACCCACGCGTTAGACAAAGAGAGGTTGACAGGTTATGGCATTGGCGCAGGCGAATTCCGGCAATATACTGGTCCGGAACTATGGGAACAATCCGGCGGTGAACTTTAACTTCCTGCTCCGGGTGGAGGGGATCTACGATCTGCCCTGCAGGTCCGTGCATGTGTTCCAGAAGGAGAACGAGTACGAGCTGATTCAGGAGGGCGGGCTCAACGACTATGTCCACATGCGCCGCAAGCCCATATCCAAGCCCTTTACCTTTCAGGTGGAACGGTATGTGGGGACGGATATCCTGGACCCGCTGGCCAATGGGACGGACCTGGCCCTGCCGGTGATCCTGATGGTGAACCGCTATCGGATCTACGGGGATTTCCTCCCGGTGCGCATGTATGTCTTTACCGGATGTACGGTGATGGCGAAGGAGTATGGGGAGCTGAACGCGGAGAAGGGGGGACTGCTGGTAGAGACCACCACCATCGCCTACAGGGAGCTGGTGTGCATGGAGAATGTGGCGGGGAGCTTCCTCATGGAGGATCCCTGGAAATTCGACAGCACCAGCAAGGCGGGCAACGGCAATCAGTCCGCCAACCGTTCCCGGGACGAGGACTCTGCCGCCCAGATGGAGGAGCGGGCGAAGAGATGGATGTTCGCGGGGGGAGACAGCGCCCTGAAAGTGCAGAGGGTAGGGGGGCCTCCTGGGGAGGAGCAGAACGCCCAGCCGGATTTCCGGGGGATGAACGGCAGCACCACGGACAGCGCTCATGCCCAGAGGGAGATCCGGAAGGCCCAGATGGAAAATAAGGCAAAGGACCACAGATGGAGCTTCCACAAGAATGAGGAGGGGGCCTCCGCGGATGGAGCAGGGGCATCGCCGGATTTCCTGGGCTCCCATGGAAGCACTACGGAGAGCGCTTACGCAAAGAAGGAAATACGGAAAAGCGCTATGGAGGAAAAAGCGAAGAAGTGGAGCTTCGGCGCGGGAGAGGGAGACGGGGACGGAGCGGCGCCGGGCTTCCAGGGCTCTAACGGAAGCACTACGAACAGCAACTACGCCCAGAGCGAGATGCGCAAGGCCGCCATGGAGGAAAAAGCTGTAAAGTGGAGCTTTGATGCAGGAGAGGGAGGAGAGGACGGCGCATCGCCTGGCTTCCAGGGCTCCAACGGAAGCACCACGACCAGCAGCTACGCTCAGAACGAGATGCGCAAGGCCGCCATGGAGGAACGGGCACAGAGATGGCCCCCTAAGCGCAGCGCGGTGGACACAGCCAGATTCCTCGCCGCCCAAAAGACGGATGCGCAGGATTCCTGAACATGCATGATAGAGGGGGATGATGATAGATGCTGACTTTGAAGGCGCCGCTGGAACTGAAATGCAATCCTGCCATGATTTCCTCCCACGAAGCATTTTATCATAGGATCACTGGAAATTACGGACTACTGTCCTCGGGAATCAATAGGGAAGATCTCCTCCATGTAGTCACCGCCCCTCTGGAGCTTTATCTGGAGGAGGGAGGGGGCATCCAGATTGCTGAGAACACCCGCATCCAGAACAGCCAGGAGACCAAGCTGGAGATCATCAACAATTTCCTCAACCGGATCGCGGTGATGGAGGAGGCGAACCTCACCTATCAGGACCGCGTCTTCATCACCGATGTGCTGAACAAGCTGGGCATCCGGGAGGTGGAGCGCTTCATGGGGGAGGTATTCCGCCTGAAGCAGGAGACCCGTACCACGGAGCGGCTGATCAGCCTCTACTGGAACCATCTGGAGGAGCTGAAAGACCGGGTGGAGGCCTATCACAGCCGGGAGAGGGAACGGCAGACCGTAGAGGAAAGGACGGTAGACGGACAGGAAAGGATTGCCCTCTATCAGGAGATTCTGGGTCGTCTGCAGACAGGCGCCATCTACCAGATCCTGAACAATTTCCAGCTAAGCCACAGCGGGAACAGCCGCTACGTCACAAGGCAGGAGCTTCAGGTCAGCGAGCAGAAGCGGGTGGCAGTCCAGATCCTGCTGCAGAAGCTACGCCAGGAGGTGCGGGGGGAGGCCTTGCCCTTAGTGTACCGCCATGAGGACGGGTATCGTCAGTCAGAGCCGGAGGAGGAAAGCGCCATAGAGGCATGGGTGGACAGCCAGATCTCTTCCTCGGTGCTGCTGAACCTGATCGACAATCTGTACCTGAGCCTTTTTGAGCGCCAGCAGCACCGGGCCGATCTATGGCTGTCCATGGAGGATGCCCTGTACCAGTCGGCGGAAAATACCCTCTATCGGCTCAAGACCGGATTCCATGCCCAGTGGCAGGTTGCCAACAGACAGAACCTGTGGAACATCCGCCAGCAGCAGTTGAAAGGAATGGAGATTCATCTGGCCCAGGCCCTCCTGGAGGCGGGATGGGAGGCACAGGAGCGCTTTACCCTGCTCTGGAATCAGTACGGGGAACAGACCTGGCAGCTTTTGGAGGATGGACACAGAAGCGCCGAAATCGCCTATGGGGAGGGCGGGGACGCTTCCCGGGAGGAGCTTCTTCCGGGAATGCCGGAGAGGGAAAAGGCGGATGGGGAGCCCATGCCCCATCCTGCCCAAAGCGGCGGGAAAGGGGCGGAGGCGGGGGGAGATTCCAGGATTGATGCCCCGGAACGGGCAAAAGGGACAGAACAGCCCAGGGGCAGAGCGCTTTCAAAGAAGCGGGAAGAGGAGCTGGCGAAAGCCGCCGGGCATGGGAAGAGGCAGCGCCAGGAGCAGGAGAGCGGCGCAGGCGCAGAGCGGGCGAAAGCGGAGATCCATTTCCTGCCAGGGGAAGCCGCCATCCGGGAAGAGCTGCCGCCAGGGCAGCCCGTCAGGGAGCTGATCCGCCTGGCCCAGGAGAGCCGGGAGCAGTTCTACCGGGTGGTGCAGCAGTATCTGTCGGCGTCCCGCCTGGAATACCGGGAAAGCATGGAGACGTTCCGGATCCGGGAAGATTCCGGGCTGTTGGAACAGATTACGGAAAGGCTTGGGGACGCCCAGTCCCCGCAGGAGATGCCTGGGGAGAAAGACAGGGAACTGGCCCAGGCCGCCGAGACAGTGCTTTTGAGATGGCAGCCAGGGGAGCAGGAACAGTTCTTACAGGGGAAAAGGGCGGAAGCCTCCCGGGCAGAAGAACCCGGAAACAGAATGGCCCAAACCCCCAGGGAGGCCACAGGACAGGAAGCTTCGAGAGAGTCCGTGGAGCGGTTCCCTCCCCAGGAAGCGGAGAGCGCGCAGGCCATGGAGATCCTGCACAGGATCGAGGCGCAGGAGAACCATTTTTATCACCCGGAGGAGGGTTCTCTGCCAGGCGGGACATCCAAGGAGGAATCCGCGGAGGCGCTGGAGCAGCAGATCCGCCAGATCAACCAGCAGAATCTGGAGCGGCTGGAGCGCTTCCGGGAAATGCAAAAGGAATTGGCGCCCGGCCCCGGGAGAAGGCCCGCCGCCCAAAGGGACATGCGAAGGGACAGCCTAAAGGCCCTGCAGGACCCCCAGGGCCTGCTGCGGGAATACGAGGAGGAACGGCGCAGGGCCGCCCAGGAGGAACAGGGCCGCGCCCAAAAGCTGATGGAGCTTCTGCCAGTGCAGACCCGGAGGGTCTACGAGAGGCTGGAGGAGTATCTGGGGGCGCAGAGGGACGGCGCTCCCCAGGGGCCCCAGGCGCAGGGCGCGGTGGGGATGCTGCTCAGGGATATCCGCCAGGCCCAGACTGTGCACCGGGAGACGGAACAGACCCGGGAGGAGGAGCTTCGCCGGATACAGGAGAGCTCCGAGACCGTGCTGGAGAGATGGGGGGAGGCGGCCTCCTCCGAGGCGGAAGCCGTTCGCACCCTCCGGCAGGAACAGGAGAAGAGCCGGATCGCCCTGTTCCATAAATCCACCCAGCAACAGATCGACCAGGAGATGCTGGAATCTCTCATGGAGCAGAACCGCACCACCCAGGGGAAGCGCCTGGTGGACCATGAGGAGGTACAGGACCGTCAGACAGTGAGCCGGACCGTGCACCAGCAGACCCAACAGGTGGTGAACAGGGAGACCGAGGATATCACCGAGATGATCCAGAAAGGGGTCCGGCAGCAGATGGGAGAACTTTCGGAACAGATCTACAGCAGGCTGGAGAAGCGTCTGCAGAATGAGAAGAAGCGTAGAGGTTATTAAGATATGAATGCAGTGATACAGGACGCAGTGAGCAGTTTGACCGGCAATCTTCCCAAAGCCATCCTCTGCGTCAGGGACTTGTCCCAGGCCCAGGGCGGGGAGAAGGGGGACGCGGCGAAGAAAGCATCCGACCTCCAGAAGCGGCTTCTGAAGAGTACCGAGGACGCCCTGAACGGCCTGCTGGAAGATAACCGCGGGGGAAGCCAGACGTTCCGCTCCCTCACAGGCAAAAATGGCGCTATGGCGGGAAGCGGCTATCTGGCCCTGGAGGTCCAGTATAATCCCTCCTCCATCAGCATGAGCACCCAGGCGGGCAAGCAGGTCCAGTACTCCGGCGGAAGCCTGGGGCAGGGCGGCGCCAACCAGATCACCCAGATCGTGCAGCCCGTGTCCACCACCATGAGCTTCCAGCTGGTCTTTGACGACATGAATCCCCAGGACGCCTTTGTGCTGGAGAACATGGCCCCTACGGCGGGGAACCTGGTCTCCGGGACGGCGGACGTGGCCAGGAAGGTGAGAGGCGCCTACTCCGTCCAGGCCCAGATGGACGGGCTCATGTCCCTCTTGACCCAGCCTGTGACCAGGAAGGTGATCTTCTACTGGGCGAAGATGTGCTTTCAGGGGGAGCTGGTCAGCGTGTCAAGCCGCTATACCATGTTCAACAAGGACGGAAATCCCATCCGGGGCATGGTGGACCTGACCATTCGCCAGGGAGAGGAGTCCGGCTTTGACGTGGCTTACTGGGACGAGGCTTTCACCAGGACGTTCGGAGACCCTGGGACAGACCAGATAAGCGGGAAAATGGGAATGGCCACGAAAGCCATGCAAAACAATCTGTTGAATATCCATCTGTAGGAGGCGCTTATGGATGCCACATCCATTTTGAAAAATGCCGCTCAGAGCGCGGTGGGGCAAATCGAGAAAGCCATGATAGAGATCATCGACGAGAGGGGCGGGGAGACGTCCCTGGAGGGGCCCGTGTCCATGGGCGGCGGCTCCCTGGCGGCAG
>OFGX01001923.1_pt1 | contig 11554 bp, 8 predicted proteins | sample 1521831 | NCBI WGS metagenome assembly OFGX01 (sample SAMEA3504080, study PRJEB24116) | mouse gut metagenome | biome: mouse gut; feature: mouse-associated habitat; material: faeces | place: Denmark | collected 2011
CGCCCCATCACTGAATTGGCCGGATGCCGTGCAGCAAGTGCACGACACCGTGTGAACAGTAACGGTTACAGGTTACAGATCACCCTTTGACCAGATATACCTATAGCTCAGGCCGCCCCCTGACCGGGAGCGGCCTGCAGCCCTATCCTCTACTCTTTTTTTGTATAATCGGTGCTGACAATGCCTCGTCTCGTTCCGTATAGTCTTCCCGATAGTGCGCGCCGCGGCTTTCCCGTCTCTCCAAAGCGGCGGAAGCCATCATTTCAGCAGACACAAGCAGGCTGTACAGCTTATATACATCCAGGTTCAATTCGTCACATACCGGGGCGTTCCAAAGGTTTTGAAGTTCCTGTGTTACATGCGCCAGAACACGCCGCAGCCCTTCTTCACTTCTGCAGACAAGCAGATACTTTTGATTGATTTCCTGAAGCCTTCTTATCTTTTCCGCAGAATCCACCGATTTGTGAAGGAGTTCCCACAATTGCGGCCTTTGGTCAAATACAACGCCCGGGATTCCCTGGCATCGGGCCCATTCTGCCGCATATCTGCCCGCCCGCCTGCCAAAGACCTGGCAGGTCACCATCATATTGCCGCCCAGGCGGTTTGCACCATGAGGCCCTCCCGCCACTTCCCCAACTGCATACAACCCCGGTATTGTAGAGGCGCATTTCTCGTCAATCCGCACCCCGCCGTTGGTAGACTGGGCAAATACTTCCAGTTCGGCACGTTCCGAGAGAAGGTCCACGCCTTTTCCCTTCATATATTCCCGTGCCACAGGCCACATATGATGCAGCCCGCAGTCGTCCGGAATGCTGCTGACATAGAAATCCTCCAAATGTCTCAGATCCACGCAGACCCCTCCGTGCGCCCCGCATCCTCCTGCCAGAAGCTCTTTCTGGATGCCTGCCTCAAGATATCTGGATTCATCATCAGACGAAAACGGAAAATGCTTCCTGTGAGCATCCATTACCTGTGTTTCTGAAAGGAGCCCCGGCAGGTATTTCGAAAGGAAAGTCTCTCCGTTTCCATTGGTCAGTTTCGGATGCGCCGCCCAGATGTATCCGTTAAAAATATTGAAAACCGGATATGAAAAACCAATTCCTGCCTGCATAAATTCCATATTCATCAATTCCGCACCTGCCTTATATGCCAGCAGATACCCGTCTCCGCCAACATCATTTGGATTCATATTTTTGAGAAAAGCCTGAGATGCCCCTCCCGTGGCAAGTACAACTGCTCCGGCTGTCATCAGGCAGAGAGAGCCTTCCCGGCTGATTCCCCATGCGCCAAAGCACTGACCCCCGCTAACGATCAGTTCTATTACGGTAATTCCCTCCATAATCCGGATCGAAGCCCTTCGGGCAATCTGCCTTTTCATCGCATTTACAATCGGTTCTCCGTGTCCCCGGATAACATGAGTCCGCGGGGAAGAAGAAAAACAGCTTTTAAATATGTAGTATTCGCTTCCTTCCTTTTCAAATTCCACCCCCCATTTTTCCAGCACCTCTATCGTGCCCGGAGCCTCCTCTGCCAGAACAGAAACCAGTTTTAATATGCAGCTGCAGAGAATATGTCAGCCAGTTCTGAATGTCTAAAGGAACCCAGACATAGAAACGCATCCTGAGTCTGTCTGATAATAAACAAAATATGGATGCAGCCGGAAACTCCGATTACAGCCATATTTTTAGAATCAGTTAAACACCACATCTCCGCCGAGGCAGCCTTCAGAACCCTGAGATCCCACGTCTGGCACTGTCGGAGCAGGTGCAGGTTCGGTTACAGCCGGCTGTTCAACAACTGGTTCCTGATACACAGGTTCCTGGTATACAGGCTCCTGCACCACAGGCTGTTGAGCAACGGACTGTTCAGGTACAGTCTCAGCAGCCGGTTCAGAGGTCTCCGTTTCAGCTGCTGCTTCCTGCGCTTCCTTCTGTTTATCCGCTGCAGCTTTTTCCTGCTCGAATGTATCAACTTTTTCTCCGTCAGATGAGGTATATGTCAGATATACAATCCCATCCTTTTCACAGAGATCAGCTGTACCCTTGACAGAAGGAAAACTGAACTCGTTCAATGTTCTGATTTCACCATTTTTCAGTCCAAACTCCACGATATAAACAGGATTCAGTTTTTTGGTTTCAGGATCTTCTGCTTCTGCAGGTTCTGCAGGTTCATAAAACCAGTGCAGTGTCTGCCCCGTATCAAATGACTGATCTGCACCCAGAAGATTGTCTGAGAAGCTGTCCGATCCCTGTTCCCTGATTTTTACAGATGTAATGGTCTGACTGAGTGTGTTCTTCAGTACAGTATCCACTGTTTTATCGGTCTTTCGCCCAATTGTGACATCGTATGCTTTTGTGGTTTCAGGCTCTTTCACCGTTTCTTTTGCAGCCGGTTGTTCCTGGCTGGAGCATCCGGCTGCAAACGGGCACAGGCCAAGCAGAGCTGCCAGGAATAATTCTTTTCTCATTTTTCTTCTCCTTCTGCGATACGGACCGCATAAGACACCGCCGTATCCTGGTTTGTTTTCACAATTTCTATTCTATCATTACTGTTTATCTGGTTTTTCAGGAGATATACGTCAAATCCATTGTTTCGATTCCCATCCACGGTATAAAAGACAGGCACCGTTTGCGTAAGATTTTCGCTGGTATCACTGATTTGCAGATAAAATTCATCATTCGGATCTTTAACAGGGACCTGTCCGTGAATCCGTACAAAGTCGCCCTGCTTAACCATTTCAGCACGCAGGGTCTCTCCTGTCTCTACTGCGTTAATTTTGCTCAAGCCGGGCATAATCATCACCGGAGCACTTTCTTCAAAGGAGCGAATTCTTCTTTCCACCCGTTCAACAATCACAGTATCTGGTTTCAGCGACTGAATTTGAACTAAGTTATAGGGAACCAGTCTGGAAAAGTAAGCCTGGGCCCAGGTGTCCGCCAGATAAGGGATGATATTTGTTCCAAATGAATCCCGAAACATCAGCAGTGTCCCCTGCCCCTGTGGATTGGACGTATGAATGAACTCCTCCATATTGTCTTCTGTACTACTCTGATATGTGAAGTTTCCAGAATAATCATCTTCCTGTTCTTCGTGCCAGACTTTGGGAAGCAGCATTTCGTCAAGATCGCCTTTATGTACAGCGCTTCCTGTAGCTGTGTATTCTTTTGGAGCCAGTCCCAGAGAATTCATCAGCTGTGTATATCCGAACAAAGCGCCTGTCTGGTTCCAGTGAGAATCCCTCTGATAGTAAATCATTTCCTCTTTGTTATCCGTCAAAACAGATGACAAATCAGTGTAGGGAATGCCATTGGCTTCCATGGCTTCAGCGAACAGGTCCAGGTTTTTCCGGCTGCCTGCGATATACCCACTGTCCATTTTTTCGGGATAAATCGTACTTTTGTTTGGACATACCGTCACCATGAATGAAGCTCCCTGCGTTTCAGCAGACCACTGCATCAGCTTCAGATTATGGACTATGTTGAAAAGCTCCCGTTCTGACAGCAGGTTTTCTCCTGTGTAATCAGCAAGAGTTTCCCGATAAAACAGCCAGTCATCCTGACCTGGCAGTACTTTTTCAACCGGACTCGTATTAAACAGCTCTGTATAGAGCAGAGAATTGGCAGTGATGAGCTGCTGACGAAACGCATAGTGGTTTTCAAACCATGCCCCCCAGTCTGCAAGCCAGTTGGTATTCGGGGAACCATCCACAATGAATGAAGGTTTTTCAACCATTGGTGTATTCTCTGTTGTTTCATTTGTTGGCCAGAACATCATTCCGACAGCAGGAATCATCAGAACGATACATACAGTCACTGCATATATTTGATATAGTCTGTTTTTCATAAGTCAGAACCGGAAATAAATAAATGGATTGTATGAACCCCCTGCCAGGTTAAGCATAATCAGAACCAGCATAACAATGCTCAGGCCGAAGGATCCTGCCTGGATACAGGGAATGTCCAGCTTTTTTATCGCAGGTACAACTGGAAAACTGAACACAGCAGCCAGGAAAATGGCAAAGACCAGTACTGGAGTCCAGATACGGTGCAGGAGATTCACCTGCGATGGTTCTGCAGAAAAACCAGTAAACATAGTTTGGATGATTTGTATCCCCTGATGCAAAGTATCAGCACGGAAGATGACGAAACCCAAAATAACAATCAGCATAGTTGCCAGCCACCGAAGAACCACCGGGACTCTTTTCAATGGAACCCACTGCTCAAGCATAATGAAGAGACCGTGCCACAGGCCCCAGACCAGAAACGTCAGATTGGCACCATGCCATATTCCTGTTGCCATAAATACGATCAGTTTGTTCAGCGATGTCCGCAGCTTTCCCTTCCTGTTGCCGCCCAGTGGAATATACAAGTATTCCTTAAACCAGGTTGAGAGAGAAATATGCCATCGTCTCCAGAACTCCTGTATGGAGCAGGATATATATGGATAGTTGAAGTTCTCTTTGAAGTGGAAACCGAACATTTGCCCCAATCCAATGGCCATATCGCTGTATCCGGAAAAGTCAAAATAAATCTGCAGGGTGTAGGCAATACTACCCCCCCAGGCAACCGCCGGGGAATTATGCAGCGCGCCGTTCTGCCAGACAGCGTCTGCCGTGGCCGCCAGGGTATTTGCCAGGACTGCTTTTTTGGATAATCCGATGATAAAGCGCTCCGCCCCATAGCAGAAATCATCCAGGGAGGTGCTCCGTCTGTGAATTTCTCCGGCAATATCCTGATAGCGCACGATGGGCCCCGCAATCAGCTGGGGAAACAGTACGATATACAGCGCGGCCTTCCCAATATTTTTCTGCACCGGAACCGTCTCCCTGTATACATCAATCACATAAGACATTCCCTGGAATGTGAAAAAGGAAATACCTACCGGCAGTATGATATTGTGCATCACAAAGTCGCATCCGGTTAATTTATTAACGGAATCCAGCACGAAATTGAAGTATTTATAGTAGAACAGAATGCCCAGGTTCACCGCCATTGCCATGGCCAGCACCGGTCTGCGCAGTGATTTCTGGGCATTTACCAGCAGGCCGCTGCAATAATTGACCACAACATTCAGCAGGATCAGCCACAGATAATCCGGCTGCGACCAGGAAAAAAATACCAGGCTTACAGCCAGCAGCCAGGCATTCCTGCAATTTTCCCTGATCACAAAATATCCTGCCAGTGTGACGGGAAGAAACAAAAATAAGAAAAGAGCCGAACTGAATACCATACTTCCCCATTCTCCTCAAATATATGATGCATTGCCAAATATCAGGCTTTCCATGCCCAAAAGCGAAACAAAAGAGTCACGTCCCATGTTTGTTCTCCTGCCGTTCTTCCACATATGCCTTCACATCTTTCAGGAAACCCGCCGTAATCAGAACCATAACCGCCCCTATGGGAAAGGCTGCCACAATACTCACAGACTGCAAATTGCTCATGGAGCTTTCGGCAAACAACAGGGCAACCGGCAGTAAAATCAGCAAAATGCACCACATTAGCTGAATGCCCCTGTGGGGCTGTTCCCCCTCTTTCAATGTCCTGTAGCTATAGCAGGATGCCGTCAGGGCAATGGAGTCAAAGGAAGTGGCGTAAAACAGCACCATGGTCACCAGCACCAGTATCATGACAAAAGAAGCATATGGCATGGATTTGATAATCGAAATAATCAGGCCATAGAGATCTCCCGTTTCCATGTACTGGTTCAGAAAATCAGCTTTCCCGCCGGTCTGCATACCCATGGAATAATTGCCCAGTATAATGAAGCTTACCAGGGTGGATCCCGTTCCAAACACATATCCCCCCAGAATTGTCTGGCGTATGGTTCTTCCCCGGGAAATGCCGCCTATGAAAAACGGCGCCGCCACACACCATACCATCCAGTAGGCCCAATAGTAAATGGTCCAGTTTTGCGGAAAGCCCGTGGTTCGCAGCGGATCCGTCCAGGTCGATAAATCAATAAAATTCTGCACCATTTTTCCCAGGGACGAAAATCCGGTTTCCATCGTATATTTTGTCTCCCCGCAAAACAGCAGTACAAAAATGAGCAGTCCGTAAAACAAGTAAATACAGACCTTTGCCAGTATGCCGATTCCCCGGAAACCGTGCAGCAGCGAATAGGTATATATAAAGCAGGTAACCAGCAAAATTATCACATTGATGAGCGTAAGCTCTGCCTCCACATGAAAAAATTCCCTGATAATACTCGCCATCAGGGGCGTTGCAACGCTGAACGTGGTCGCCGTCCCTGCCAGCAGCGCAAATACTGCCAGTAAATCAATCAGCCTTCCCCAAATGCCATCCGTATGCTTTCCCAGGACAGGGCGGCAGGCCTCCGAATATTTCTGCCGTGTCCTCTTACGGACATGGAGCATAAATCCGAATGCCACCGCCAGCACCAGGTAAAATCCCCAGGGAATAAAACTCCAGTGAAACAGCGGATATACGCCGGCCCATTCCTGAATGCTGCCCATCTCTTCCAGATGCGGGTCCGCAGCATACAGAATCCACTCCGAAAAAGAATAAAACAGAATGTCTGCCGCCAGTCCGCAGGTAAACATCATGGCTCCCCAGGAAAAGAAAGAATATTTTGGCTTCTCTTCCGGGCCTCCCAGCACTACTTTTCCGTATTTTGATCCCGCCAGAAACAAGGACAGCAAAAAAATCCCAAAACCCACCAGCAGATAGTATATTCCCAGCACATCCCCAAAAAAGAACCTGATCCGGCCCAGCACGGCATTCGACTGTTCCGGAAGCATAAAAAACAGCACACACAAAGACACGATGATACCCAGCGGGACTAAGGTTATCACCCAGTCAATTTTTCCATCATTTCTGTCCGCTCTCTTACCCTTGCCGTTTCTCATCCCTGTTCTCCCGTTCCTTCCGGTGTATGCCCCGCACGCGCAATGTATTTTTGATAACTATGGTCCAGCGCCGCCAGTTCCTCCAGGCTGTCCACTTCCACAACGTCACCGGCTTTCATGGGCATAACCTTAAGCCTGTATTCCTGAAAATGGCGGAACATCACCACATCATCCCAGTAAATCCGGCGGTTTTTCTTTTCCTCAAACTCCAGTTCCAGATGTTTTTTCAGCCTCTCCCCATCCTTCATGGTCCATCTTGAAATGCTGTACAGCTGCCAGCCGCCCTTCCCTCCCGTCCTGCTGCAGGATACTACCAGTCCGTTTTCCACAGTCTGCAGCCATTCCTTTGTTTCCCCTTCCGTCCACACACTGTTATAACCGGATTCTTCAAACCCGGGAGCCAGGACTGCCGGATTGTATATCATCTGATCCCCGTCCAGAATCATGGCATCCCCGATATACTCCCTCGCGGCATATAAAGAGGATATATTGTTGCATTCCGCATAATACGGATTTTCAATCAGTTTTACTCCGTACTCTTCTTCCAGCACCTTAAACTTCTCTTTTAAATAGCCCACCACCACAAAAATCTCTGTGATCCCGTTTTTGTGCAGTCCCTGAATGGCAGTGTCGATCATCCGCACTCCATTGACCCGGACCAGGGGTTTGGGTACCTCAGACGTTACCGGCTGCAGACGGTTTCCCACACCTGCAGCCATAATAATTGCCCGCTTCACTGTATGCATTCTTTTTCCACCCCGAGCCTCTCCCGCTCTTTCTCTGCTATCTGAAAATAATCCTTTGCATATCTGTACTGCCCCAGGGCATACGATCCGAATTCAACTCCCAGGGCCCGCTTGTATTCGCACCAGTTGCTCCACAGCAGACCGCAGACTGCCATATAACAATATATCTTTATCCTGACTTCCCTTCTGCATCCCTCCGTAAAATACGCGTCTATCAGCCTGTCCGTCTGCTGTCTGTCATACATGGCATAAATACAGAACATGGCGATATCCACATGCGGATCCTGCATTCCGGCATACTCCCAGTCAATCAGCCGGACCTCTTCCGTCCCGTTTTCATCCAGAATCAGAAAATTATCCGGCACCGCGTCAATATGAGTCAGCGCCTTCTCCCCCGCCCATGTCTCGATATAGGGTTTCAGGGACAGGACATTTTCCTTTGTCTGACGGTAGTCCCGGTAAGCAGAAGGCATCCCCTGCCGCAATGACTCATATAATTCCATCTGGCCGAAAAGATCGAATTCATGTTCCACGGTAAGCTTCATCTCATGGAATTCCCGAAGTTTTTTCATACATTTTCTGACATCTCTTTCCGAAAACGGATTGCAGACCCTTGCCCCCTCCAGAAAGCCGGTAATCTTACATCCGTTTTCCGGATTGATGTACGCTATGTCGTCACAGATTTTCTTTCCGGCAATTACATGGTACACTGCCGCTTCCTGCCTGCGGTCAATGAGTTTGTCCGTCCCCTCACCCGGAATGCGCATAATATACTTCTTTCCGTTACAATGAAACGAAAAGGAGCGGTTTGTCATTCCTTTTTTCAGGACTGTCAGGTCCGTAATTTCATCTGCCCTTTTGTGCATCAGCCTGCAGGCCAGCCGGATGATATCCTCTTTTGCCCGGCAGGCCCGTGGCAGTCCGCAGGCACCTGTCCCGGTTATCTCTGTCTCATCTGCAGTTCCGGCCATTGCAACCACTTTCCTTTCCCATACAACTCCCATTTCAGCGCCTTTGATTCACCATTGTATTTTCCTGCACCCCCGGACCGGCCCAACTCCCCGGTTCACACTGATACCGTCGTTTTAAATTCCTGTTCCGGTCAGAAATGGTGGGTTGTATTGACTTCCGTTTCCGGGGATATGGTGATTTTATCCTTGTAATTGTTCAGATAGGATCCCCACCAGCCAAAAGAGCTGATGGTAATAATATTATGCCTGCACAAACTCATCAGCTGCATGTCCCGGAAGCTTTCCCCGCCCTTATTCCAGTCTATAAACATCACCTTGTCCCCGGAGTAATCCAGGCCAAATATTTTCTCATTCTGTTTACACCACTCTGTGCTTTCCGGGTCGCAGAAAAAGCAGAAAACAGGATCTGATATCTTATGTTTCAGAAATTTTGTCGCCCTTCTGAAGAAGCCTCCCTGGTAATAACGTCCCGAGAGCCGGAGCATATCCCCCCTTCTCACATGGATGGCAACCGTCTGGGCGCCTTGTACGGAATCCAGAAAATTTCTGTTTTTTTCATCCGTAATGGCGGGAAACACAAAAGTTTTTCTGATCTCCGGATCAATCCGCTCAATGCCGCTGTTTTTATACTCAAACAGCAGTCTCTGGCCGGTAAGGGCGTCCTCCCTGCCTTTGTAAAACAAAATATCCTGGTCTATTTTCTTTTCATAAAATAAATTTTTTCCGTATCTGCGCAGATTTGCGTAGAGCCATGTTTTTTGAAACTTCTGATAGAGACTGTTGTTCCGCAGGCTGTTATGGACTGTGGCCTCCCGGCGCCTTCTGTTCTCTTCAAAATCTCCCCGGAGATTCCGCAGTCCAACCCCCTGCTCCGCAAATGCCTGACAAAAGTATACCGGCCAGTTCCAGTTTTTCTCCCAGAAACCCGAATTTTCAATGGATGCATGTATTGCATCCCACTCCGGTAAAGTAAAGAGCTCCCTCACATTCGGATCCGAAATACCAAATACTTTTTCCAGCTCATAGCCGTTCCACTGCGATATTACTTTTCCCGCATCCCCGATCTCGTAAAGTATGGTTTCCAGATAGCACGGCTCCTCCGGATTCACCTTTTTGACTGCCAGCAGTTCACAATACGAAAGCATTTGATTTCCCAGGCCGGACTCAATATGTATCACCTTCATAACAGATACCGTTTCCCTCTTTCTTCAGACACTGACGCACTTCTTTTATGTGCATTCCTATAAAATCATGTTTACCTGTCATCCGCAGTAACTTTATACACCGTCGTATCATAGGAACCCATGTTACCATCCATAATAATAAGCTCATAAGAAAAACCCTTTTCCTTCAGCTCCTGAAATACCAAAGGAATTTCTTTCCATCTCTCCACTACCAGCCAATAACAGAGATCCTTTTCCAGCTCCACATCCAATGACCGGCCTATCCCCCTTACCGCAATGTCAGGATAGTAAATTCCTCCCACCGTCCATGCAAATCCAGGTACATTTGTTAAAATAACATCCCCCTGCCTTATGACCCCTGCCGTAAGTTTTAATGTCTCTTCAAACCGTTCATTCTGCTCTCTTTCCTTTGTGTATGTTGTATGATACGCCGGTCCAAAGACTGTGAGCATATAAATCAGTGCCAGAACAATATATACCTTTCTTCCCTTCAGTCGGGATATCACGATTCCCAGAATCATCCACATCACAATGGAAACCGGATAAATATACCTCAATGTGTAAAAAGGCCTGACGAAATAAGAAATCAAAATGGCAGACAAAATCGTGCCGAATACACTAATCGGCCCTACGATCAGAATGATTGCAATATCGGAAAACACAATACGGTCAAATGATACCGAAAAAAGTCTCCTTCCATCTTCCGTTTTTTTATTGTCCAGTACTCTTGTTTCATACAAAAGGGCTGTTACCCCCCCAATGCCAAATATTCCCCAGACCAATATTCCAAACTTTCCCGAAAACAGATAACTGACGCTGGCCCTCCAGCTCGGGATGCTCTCAATCCAGTAATTATCAACCCTTGACAACATGGATTGCAATGCAACGAAAAACCACGGCAAATATCCCGCAATAGCTCCCATGCATGAAGCCAGTACCTTTTTCCAGCTTAACCGCCTTTTGTACAATGCCAGAAATAAAAGCGCCAGATAGAAAAAAGAGACAGACAGCAGACAATAATAATGTGTGTATGACGCCATCAGGGAAAACACCACAAATAAAACATAACTGCTCTTTTTTTCCTGTCCCACAATGCAGCAGAATTCGTAAAATGTCAAAAGAATGAAAAGAGCGCCCCATGAATACATCCGCACTTCCACATTAAAACGGACAGCATTCCCGGATAGACAAGATAAGGTAATCAGCACTGCCGACACTTCCCTGCCAAACCGTTTCCAGATAAGCGTCAACGCCAGAATCAGTATCACGGCGCAGGGAATCAATGATACCAAGTGAAAAATTACCCCTTTATCCCCAAACAGACTATAAAAAGCTTTTACAATCAGATAATACAGCGGGGGATGCACATCTGCGGCCGTCCCCGCAATTAAACCGGGAATTTTGTTTTTAACCAGTTGAATTGTAAACGCCTCATCTGCCCAAAAATTATGATCGAATATCCTTACGGCATTCAGTGAAAACAATATTATGGCATAAGTTCCTGCCGCAAGTCTCCAGTTGATATCTTTTGGTTTTCTACTCAAATCTATCTTTACAGCTACTTTTTTTCTAAAAAAGCACTCCGCGGCCGGCTCTGCAGCCGCAATAAATAAAGAAAGAAAAATATATTTCAGGGCAAAGTCATTGTACTGGTTCAGCTTACCATATAAGTTATCCTTATTATGGAATCCAAAGTACAGAATCAACAGCATCAGGAAATTCAACAAAAGCACCGACAAGGCATAGTTTAAAATACGGCCCTGTTTATCCCATTGTTTCTCCATAAAT
>OFGX01001924.1_pt1 | contig 11546 bp, 11 predicted proteins | sample 1521831 | NCBI WGS metagenome assembly OFGX01 (sample SAMEA3504080, study PRJEB24116) | mouse gut metagenome | biome: mouse gut; feature: mouse-associated habitat; material: faeces | place: Denmark | collected 2011
GCTAAGGCAGGTGAGGAAAAGAAGCCCACCGAGCCGCCCAAGGCCGAGCCTGATCCCAAGGCGACCGCTACCACTCCCGCCAAGGCAGATGAGGAAAAGAAGCCCACCGAGCCGCCCAAGGCCGAGCCCGACCCCAAGGCTACCGGTACGACCCCCGATAAGGCAGGCGAGGAAAAGAAGCCCACCGAGCCGCCCAAGGACATACCCGACCCCAAGGCTACAGATAATCTGCGGTTTGTCAAGTTGACTGACATTCAGCCCCTTCCCGGCACCTACGTCAAAGACACTCCCCGGAAGAACTACAAGGACCTGATCGACAGCATCCAGAAGTCCGGGCTGGAAAAGCCCGTCATTCTCCGCCAGGGCGAAAAAGGCGACTATCAGCTTGTGGACGGGTTCCACCGCTGTGAGGCGCTGAAACAGGCTGGTATGCTGGAGGTGCGGGCCGATGTATACGAGATGCCGCTGACAGCGGCCAGCCGCTACCGCAAGGAACACCGGGATAAGCCGGACCTTCCCATTCCTGGTAAGCTGGTTTCTTTGCGCCCCATTGAGCCGGAGAAACCCGCCGAGCCCCCCGTCGCTATCATCGAACAGGGAGAAAAAGAAGAAATCCTCAAGGATTACTGTGTGCCTACCACCAAAGAAGGCCAATCCGATATCATCACAACGCTGAAAGTGGATGACATCCATCCCCAGGAGGGCCACCTATTCAATGCCGAGGACGATGATACTATGAGGGAGCTCGTAGACAGTGTGAAGAAATTCGGCGTTCGGGAGCCCGCTGTGGTCATTCCCCGTCAGGCGGGCGGCTATGAGATGGTGTCCGGCCACCGCCGCCTGCTTGCGTGCCAACTTGCGGGCATCCAGACTATGCCAGTCATTGTCCGCCAGGTTGACAGTGACAAGGTTATTGTTGGTGCGGAAGAAATCCCCGATGACTTCAAACTGCCCATCACCAAGGAGGGTCAGTCCGATATCGTCACGACCCTGAAAGTGGACGACATCCATCCCTTCGAGGGCCATCCCTTTGATGTTAAGGACGACAAGGATATGCTAGACCTCGTGGACAGTGTGAAAAAGTTCGGTGTTCTGGAGCCCGCTGTGGTCATCCCCCGTAAGGAGGGCGGCTATGAAATGGTATCCGGCCACCGGCGCCAAATGGCGTGCCGTCGTGCAGGCATTCAGACTATGCCGGTCATTGTCCGCCAGCTGGACCGGGACGAGGCTATTATCGTCATGGTGGACTCCAACCTGAAACGGGAGAGCGTCTCTGTCATGGAGAAGGCCAGGGCATACAGCATGAAACTGGGGGCTATGAAGCGCAAGGCCGGGCGGCGTTCTAAGGAGGAAATCATCGGCGGAGAGAAACCTATGCGGGCGGATGAACAGCTGGCCCAGCAGACCGGTGAGAGCCGTAGCAACATTCAGAAAATTGTGCGGTTGAACAACCTGACCCCGGAGCTCCAGAAGATGGTGGAGGAAAAGAAGCTCCCCGTTCACACCGCCGCCGATTTGTCCTACTTGAAGAAGGAGGAACAGTCCGCTGTAGCTGACGCAATCCAGAAGGAGGATAAGGTCCCCTCCGGTACTCAGGCGGTGGAACTGAAAAAGGCCAGTCAGGCCGGGACGCTGACTAAGGAGAAAATTGAAAAGACCGTGGCCCCCACTAAGCGAGAGGAGACCCCGGTTCTGAAAATCACACTGGGCGAGGAGGACCTGCGGCCTTATTTCCCGGACGCACGGACCACCATCCCCGATGTGAAACGGGGTGTCCTGGAGGCACTGGATATACGCAAAAAGGTCATTGAGCGTCAGAAGGCAAAAGCTCAGGCGCAGGCCCAGCCTGAAAAGGACGGCAAGGGAAAAAAGTCCCCTTCTCCAGCGAGGTAAACGCTGATGAAGAAAAAAACAGTAGTTGAGGGCTATACCATCATCAAGCGTGAACGGGCGGGAGAAACTATGATAGTAATAGGCCACAATCCCAAAGCCATGCAGCCCTACGTCACTTGGAAAGCATACAAGTTTTCCAAATTTGAATCTTTTAATTATGGGCACTATTTTTCTACACGCAAAGATGCCATGGTTGATTTTCATAAGAGGCTGGCTGAGGTGTGGGAGTATTTCACACCCACCCAAGCGGAGCCCCCGGCTCCTAAAAAGCCCCGCAAGGACGAACCTCCGACCCGATGAATGTGGTTGAAAGGAATCAGGCAGTGAATGTACTTAACCGGAATGAAACATACCCTACTCGAGCAGAACGGCTAAAAACAGCTACCGACAGGCTGGAGGCTGGAATCGCCGACCTGTTCAACAGTGATAATTATGCCGCCTATCTGACTGCCATGTCCAAATTCCACCGGTACAGTTACGGAAATGTCGTATTGATCCTCAGTCAGTGCCCGGAGGCCAGCCAAGTGGCCGGCCTCCGCACCTGGAATAAGTTTGGCCGCTCCGTTAAAAGAGGTGAGCGAGGCATCCAGATACTTATGCCATGCTCTTATACCAAACGGGAGAAACAGGACGCAACAGTTGAGGAGCAGGTACTGGACGAAAGCGGCCAGCCGGTGCGGGGTGCTGTAGCGATCTCACACCTAAGCTTCAAGGTCGGGTATGTGTTTGACGTATCACAGACTGAGGGCCGGGAGTTGCCTGATATCGTCTGTGAGCTGAGCGGCGATGTTGAGCAGTATGAAGCTGTCTGTGCCGCTCTGCGGGAGGTCTCCCCTGCCCCTATCAAGTTTGGTTATTTGCCGGATGGTGTTCGGGGCAGTTACGACCATGCGGACCAGGAAATCACAATTCGGCCTGCCATGAGCCAGGCGCAGACGATAAAGACAATGGTCCACGAAATCACCCACAGCAAGCTACATGCCCTGCCAGTAGTAAACGGCATCGCTATTGGCAACCATGAAAAGGACCGAGGCACCCGTGAGGTGGAGGCCGAAGGTGTAGCCTATGTCGTCTGCCAGCATTTCGGGATAGACACCTCCGAATATACCTTTGGCTATGTAGCCGGTTGGGATAAAGGTAAGGATATGCCCCAGCTGAAAGCGTCGCTCAGCTGCATCCGGGATACCGCCTCCGAAATCATCAGCAGTATTGAGGCGAAATGTCCGGAGCTGGTTCCGCCCGAGCCCGAACCGGAGAAAGAGCGGCTGGAGCCCCGCCGCCGCACACGGAAGGAGCAGGCCAGTCGCACACGTTGAAATGCGTCTCAAATCGAGACGCATTTCGACATTTTACAGAGGCAATCAACAGTAGTACAACTTTTTGGAAAGGAGCGATTCTTATCAATACCGACAGTCGTATGAAAGAAATCTCCGCAAACCTTCAGCGGGATGTGAAGGACCTATTGGAGGAAAGCGCCAACATTGTGATCGGATTCTTTAAAAACGGGGTGTGTACAGCCCGTGGTGTTACTGCCCGCTGGAGGGATTTTACCCATGATATTTCCGGCGCAGTGGTCACTCTGTTCAAATCCTCTAAAGAGGATATCCTGCCCGACCTGTCTGTAGAGCAGGAACCCTTGGTTACTGTAATAGAGAGCGGCGACATAGAACTGCCCATTGGCACTAAAATGACGCTATCAGAGGCTGAGCGGAAAATAGCCGATTTAAGTGATTCAAAGTGGGATAGTGATGAACCGGCCCGGCCTGTCAAGGTCGCTATCGACTATATGATGGACGGACAGATAGACCGCTATTGCCTGCCCCTTAATATCGGGGCGGGCGAAGGCTCCATGCTGGAGCAGATGGAGCACTATGTGGAGACTTGCTTGAAATACCCCTCAGTGACGACAGCCCCCTTTTATGAAGCACCAGACGACCTAGCTAAATTACTCCATGAGCAGTTTGGCCCCCAGCTTCAGACCGGCCTGGAGCAACTGGCAGGCGGAGTGATAAATCTTTTTCAGCAGCACTACACCATTACTAGGTTGGAGCAGCAGTTTGAAACTCAGGCGATGGCGATACCAGAGAAAGAACAGGAAAAATTTCTGCAACACGCAAAAGCGGCGATTACGGACTTGCGGAAAGCCGCCAATACCAGCAAGACTATCGCTCCAGCCCAGGAGCGCACCGCCCCCGTTTCTCCCACGCCCGCCCGTAGCGGCGACAGGCCCCGGCGGTCGGTGAAGGTGAAGCTGCACCAAATCAAGAAGGAGCAATCACAAGTCCAGCCCTGCGCCAAATCCCGACCCGCCCCGGAAAGATAGGTGGGCTATGGAGGAAAACGTTGATATTCTGGCATTTCTGGAACAGGTGATGTTGGAAAACACCCGCAGTTATCAAGACGATTTTCAGTTCGATATTCGCAAGCTGACTGCGGCGGCACAAGCGCCGGAAGCGGAAAAACGTGCCTTTTACTGGATGTCCCGTCCTTGCGGAACATGGTGCCTGAATGAGCGTTCTGTATTCATTCATGAATCCTTTGAGCATAGTGCGTGGACAGTCTATGCGGATACGGCTGATACTATCCGGGCATTTCTTGTTATCGTCAGCGGCCAGGAGCAGGGGAGGCCAATGGGAAAAGTTTCCCCCATTGACTACAAGGATAATGTCCTGAAGGTGGAAAAGAACGCACTCCATGCGGAGACCGTTGTTCTTAGTTTTGCGGACGGAGAGACCGTTACCCTGCCCTATGAGCAAGTGAAGGGCCGGTTGAGACAGCTTAGGGACCAGTACGGCACGATTGAAGAGTTCCACTACACAGTTGAGGATGAACACAAATTGGAGGCGCTGATCTTTTCAGCACGATGCCCACCTGAGCGAAAATCCAGGAGGCCCAAACGTGCGCCCCAGCGGGGGCCGGACAGGCGGGGACCGTGCCGGGCCTAAAAGCGTTTTTCTCCGTCAATGTTTTGGAAGACAGCCGCTATATCGTCCAGCAGGACAAAAAGATAGGGGGGATATATCAATGTCACTCAAACCAGGCCGTGAGCTCAAAATTTCACAATACGTTGCGCTTTACACTGAAAATCTACATCTTGATGAGCTGGTCAAATTGCCCCTGGATAAGTTAATAGAAATGGAGCAGGAGAGTATAGCCAAGGAGGAAGCTATTTATACCAAGGTTGAGAATGAGGTAAAGGAGTGGGCAGAACAGGCAAAAGAAACCATTCGGGCGAGGAAGGCGCAAGAATATCGGCAAATCTACCCGGCTAATCACACGTCAAATTATTGGGTAGAAGATAAGCATGGAAACCATGAAATAAGCAATATGGTCTACAAAATGAGATACCGCATCTATGAGGGAACGGACTACAGTTCTAATATAAAACCACGCCCGGTTTATTGGAAACTGTCGTGGTATGTAACTTTTAACATACCCCCAAACCCGGATTATTCTGGGAATGGACGGCAAATTGCCGGACAACAGGGGAAAAAGTTCAAGGACAGGGCCGAGATGGAGAAATATCTGCAAGGCCGTATCAAGGCATACTCCCACCTGTTTAGAGAAATTTCGCCGTCCATCCCGGAGGACGCCCGGAAGCGCTTTTGCGTCAATGGGGTGCTTCTGCCCGGTTATACCGTAGTCGCACCCATCCCACCCCCTCCCAATATGGACGAGCTGTTATCTCTGTTGGAGGACGGGGATATAGACGCTTTGCTCCAGCCGGAGGAACCGGTCCCGCCCCCGGACCTCCTGTCCCGGAGGCAGACCCCTAAAAAAGCCAAGCCCCACAAGCGCCGGAACCCAGTCCCGACACGGTAGACAGCGGCGCCGTTGGCGTCGCTGTCCCAGCAAGTACGGAATTTTGACTGCAAAATTCCACTTGTTAGGGGCAAGCCCCTAATACCCCCGCTGACCGGAAATGCGTCTCAATTTGAGACGAATTTTTTGATACCATTTACAAGGGAAGGAAGTGACCACCTATGGCAAAGCCTTACAAAACCATTACCCTGCGGCTCAATGCCAAAGAGTACGCCCACCTGCGCAAGCAGTCGGAGACCAGCGGCCTAAAAATGGAGCCGCTGATCCGTCAGCTTATTCTGGGCGTTGAGCTACGCCCCCGTCCGCCTGATACTTACGCCGCACTTCTCCGGGAACTGTCCGCCATCGGCAATAATGTGAATCAGCTGGCCCACCAAGCCAATGCCAGGGGGGAGGCTGTTCAGGAGGAAATCGCCGAGGCGGCCCGTCTGATAAAGCAGGCGTGGGAGTTGGTAAAGGAGGGGCTGTAGTGGCCTATGACAAAATCATCACCATCCGTTCTCGGCTGGACCATTGCATGGATTACGTCCTGGACCATAAGAAAACCGACATAGGCGCTGTTTTGACCTACATCAGCCGGGAGGATAAAAACACCCTGCCAGATGGGCGCTCCATGATGGAGACAGCTATCAACTGCGAGTTAAGCAGTGCCTATCGGGATATGATGCGGACGAAACGCCGCTGGGGAAAGACCGGTGGCGTTTTGGGGTATCACCTGATCCACGCTTTTGCTCCTGGCGAGGTCACTCCTGAGCAGGCCCACAAAATTGGGGTGGAATTTGCGTCCCGGCTGTTGGGGGACCACTATGAGGTAGTGGTCTCTACCCACCTAGATCGAGAACATCTGCACTGCCACATCCTGTTTAATTCGGTATCTTTTGTGGATGGAACAAAATATAAAAACACCTTTAAAGACTATTTTGGAGACATCCGAGGCATTTCCAACGAGGTGAGCCGGGCCCACGGCCTGTCAGTGATTGAACCGGAGCAGGGAGGCAAGCACTACGCTGAATGGAACGCAGAGGCCCAGGGAAACCCCACCGTCCGGGGGCTTGTCCGCCAGGACATTGACGCTGCTATTGCCGGGGCTTTTACCATGAAAATCTTTTGGTGTCAGTTGGAGGACCTGGGCTACAGCATTAAACGGGGGGCTAATGTCAAGCATACCGCTGTCAGGCCCCCGGGGGGGAAGAAATTTTTTCGGCTGGACGGTTTGGGAGACGGATACTCAGAGGAAGCAATCCAGGCCCGACTGTCAGCTGTGCGGTCCGGCGAGGTATCAGCTTATGCCAGTGTTGCTCCTTCCACTCCAATAAAACGATTGGCTTCTGGACAGCGATACCGGCCAAAGGGTATTTTCCCAGGCCGACCCCGCAGGCTGAAAGGCTTTCGGGCACTCTATTGGAAATACCTGTACCTGTTAGGCGCTGTCCCAAAGGCTGTCAGGAAAAAGCGGACCTCTTTTGTTTCACGCACAGATATCATCCGATTCCAACGCTACCAGGAACAATTCCGATATCTGATGAAAAATCAGATCGAGACAGCCAGTCAGCTATCCATGCAGTATGATGCACTCCAAGCTGAAATCGACGCTCTGACCGGCCAGCGGCGGGAGCTTTATAAGCTGCGCAGGTCTAGCTGTGGTGGGGATGCTGTTAGGGAAGAGATCAACGGTATTACAAGCCATCTGCGGATACTACGCCGGGAATTAAAGCTATGTGTCCGCATTGAGGATGACCTGTCCAAAGTGGCGGAGGCTGTGCGGGGGGACCGGAACCGTGTTGGAAGCATGACCCACGAGAAATCCTATCACAGCAAAAATTTAGACCGATGGAGGTGAATGTCAATGGATGTAAGCGGCGATGTGGCTGACCTGATGGTAAAAGAGAGCATCCAACTGACCGAGGCCAGTATCAAGCTGTTGGCGTCGGGGAGTAAGAATTTGACGGCGCTGTTGTGGGCCCTGGCAAAGGACAACAAGAAGCTGGTGGGCAGGACCGGAATGGGGCGCTTACTCAGGGAAGGCAGAGAGCTAAAGGTGTTCCAGATCAAGGAAAGTGATTTGACGGAGTTTAAACGCTTTGCCAAGAAAAACGTGCTTTTTGCCGTGGTGAAGGATAAGCGCCGGACTGATGGAGTTGTAGACCTGGTGACCAACGTGGATTTTGTATCCCAGGTGAATCTGTTTATGGAGCGTATGGGCTATGGTATTCCGTCCAGAAATCAGGAGGACGCTGAGCCAAAAAAAGCCGGCCCCCGCGCTCAACGAGACAGCTCCTCACCACAGCGCGGGAGTGGCTCGACGCCATCGCAGAGCGAGAGGAGGACGACGAGGACTACTGACGCCCCCGCCGCCAAAATCGGGGACATCCCCACTGTCAAAGGAAGGCTGGCCGCCCTGCGCGCCGCGTCCGAGGGCATGAAGGAGCCGGGGAAGCCCCCCCAGCGCCAGCCCACCAAGCACCCACCCAAAACACGATGAAAATGGAGGTAATTTTTATGGCAAATCTGGAACAGATCGTCTCCCAAAAGGCCGAGAATGACACCCGCTGGAAGGCACAGCAGCAGTCGGAACGGGAAAACACCGTCGCCTTGCAGGACGCGGGCATTATGCAGATCACCAGCAGCCCGGAGGCATACGCCCGCTACCTGGATATGCAGGGGGACAACCCGGCGTACAGTGTGGGCAACATCGCCCTGGTCATGGTGGCGCTGCCCCAGGCCACCGTGTTCGGCACCCGTGACCGCTGGCGGGCCCTGAACCGCTCCGTTATGGGCGAGGAAATGAACAACGGCGTGAAAATCTTCGCCAGAGGCCCCATGGGGCGGGGGTATGTTCTGGCCGACGCCTATGATGTGAGCCAGACCCAGGGCCGGGATCTGAAACGCCCCGTTTTGAAGGAGGGAAGCAAGGGCATGGAGACCGCGCTGACTACGGTACTCAACTACGCCGTGGCTCCCGTGGTCATTGACAAGGAGCTGCCCGTTCCCGCCTACTATGACCCCGGCAGCATAGAGCTGGCCATCAACCCCGATTTCCCCGACCATGAGGCGTTTGCCGCTATTGCCGCAGAGGTGGCACAGTCCCGCTTCCACGCCAAGGGCGCGACTCCTGGCTACAACAGGGCCGAGTGCGAGCTGGACGCCCAGAGCGTGTCTTACATCCTCTGCCGCAGGTTCGGGATCGAGCGGCCTATGCCGGAGACGGAACGCCTGCCGGAGCTGTATGACGGCTGGGAAACCGAGGACCGCAGGCACGCACTGGACACCATTCAGGACATGAGCAAAAAAATAGGCCGCTCCATTGACAAAAATCTGGAGGCGGATAAACAGCGGACCCGGACCCCGCCCCGCCGTCCCGGAAGGTAGAGCCGGAATAGGGGTGTTTTTCCCCTTTGAGAGACTAATCCGCCGCTCGTCCCCCGTCAAGGCCGGACGATTGCTGGCGCAATCGCCCGCGAGCCGGCCAGTCTGCGGACTGGCCGGACCTTGACAGGGGCCGTTCGCCGGATTTTTTAGTCACCAAGGGGAAAACACCCCAAAAGCCGCCAGTTGGCGGCTTTTGCTATGCTGGGAGTTCCATACTTTGAATGGAGGCTCCCGCTGTCCTGCCAGCGCCCCGCCGCAAGCCGTCGGCGGGGCGTCATTCAGGAAATGAGGAAAGGAGGTGTGCCTAATCTTGTGCAAACTGCTTGGCGGAGCTGGACGGGCCAGCCCCCCCTGAAATACGTCTCAACTTGAGACGTATTTCGACGTTTTATAAAATTAGGAGGTTATCACCATGAAACGCACAGCGACCCTATTTCTGGCTATGCTTTTGGTCTGTTCCACAGCTGGCGCAGCCCTGGCTATGGAACGGACCGGGGACACAGTGCCTGTCCGGACGGCGGCGCTCTATCCTACCGATGTAGTGGAATCCATGGAGGACGGCAACCGCAGGCTGGAAAAAATCTACTTGCTCACCGCCGCCGACGACCCGTCCCATATTCCAACAGAGGACTTTGAGCGGGAGGGCTATCGCTATACCCTGTTAGATGTTACCCGGCAGGACTATACCGAGAGCGAGACTAAGGAGCACACCGAGAAATTTACCTTGAAGAGCAAGACCAAGGATATGGATAAGATCATGCCTCAGCTGGCTGCAACCAAGGAGGTCACTACCGAGGACGGTTTTGTGGGTGTTTTGACACTGGATACTACCAGCGTCCAGGTAGAGACAGCGGGCTATGGCTCATCCTCCCGAACTGTCACCGCCGCCCGCAGTTACCCCAACCTCTCCGACGCTGACGTATCTCTAATCCCAAAGACTATCTCGGACGATGGACGGACGCTGACCCTGGCTGATGTACAGTGGCAGGAGGCAGGCGGTTTCTACCATGCTTCAGCCAGCTACACCGGTACGGCCACCAGTCGCTACGCTACAGGATACACCATCAGCGCAAGTTATACGGGAGAAGTGACCAAGACCATTGATGGCGAGCTGATTTATACAGCTGTGTTCAGTGGAAGCCCCATCAATAATGTGGTGCGGGACGAGCCAGAGCCGGACACTGCGGATAAGGATACGGAGCAGCCCGGGGACGCAGAGCCTGACGAAGGTAATAGTCTGAAATGGCTGTTTGTATTCCCCGCCGCCGCCGCTGTAGCTGGTCTGATTTTTGGCGGCAAATATTTGCATAAGACCATCCGAGCAAAAAAAGAATGGAGGGACTACACAAAATGAAGTGGAAAATGACATTGCTTTTCTCTGTGGTGTTGGCGGCGCTGGTGATTTCCCCAGCGAGTGCCCTGGAATACACCTTTGATAGGTCTCCTTCTGGAGAATTTGGGACCCCTACCTGCGGCGACAGTGTCATTCGTGCGCATGAGACCCCCAATGTGGACAGAAGTAAGAGCAGCGCACAGATCCCGCCTGGGTTCGGGACCCCTACCAGCTATCTCCCCTATTCGGGGGAATACCTGACGCCCAATTTGGCGGCTGGCGGGCCTTTGAATAGCTCGGTTCTCACCGGAGCGGCAGTTGGGGCCATGACCGGCTCCGCTAATGGCAATGTTGTGACACCTCCCAGCCCTGACGACACGTCTACGTTCACCTATTTTGTTACCGATAGCAGCGCCCCGGCCACCGGGTTTACTAGTGTGACCTCAGACCTCTACTACAGCGGCGGCAGTTTGGGGACTTTAAATATTCCCGCTATTGGCTTGAGTGTTAAGGTGTATGAAGGTACAGACAGCGCCGCACTGAAAAAGGGAGCGGGCCATTTCTCCGACACCAGCATTTGGGACGGCAATTCTTGTTTTGCGGCACATAACAGAGGTGTAAACAGCCATTTTGGCAGGATACACACCTTGTCTGTAGGCGATAACATTACATTGACGACCAAGCTGGGCACCCGGACTTATTCTGTTACCAGCGTGATGAAGATTGGAGAAATGGATAATTCCATGCTGGCCGCTACCGCTGAAAACTGTGTCACGCTGTTTACCTGTGTTCGGGATGAACGGGACTATCGTTGGTGCGTCCGAGCCATAGCTCAGTAAAATAATACGTCTCAAGTTGAGACGCATTTCGACATAGTGACTGGCTGTAATGCGTCTCAACTTGAGACGCATTATTCGACATTAGCTTTAATTTTTTGACCATTTCCTGTATATTGTGGTACAATAATATTAACAGGAGATGATCTCCTAAATAATATTTTGGAGGTAACAGAAATGAGAGGAAAGTGTCAGTTTCTAGCCGGTATTATTGTCGGCGGTATCCTGTTCAGTGGTGGAGCGGCTTTCGCCGCCGGAATCCTGGCGGAGCACGCCCCTCAGACGGCCTATGT
>OFGX01001927.1_pt1 | contig 11543 bp, 9 predicted proteins | sample 1521831 | NCBI WGS metagenome assembly OFGX01 (sample SAMEA3504080, study PRJEB24116) | mouse gut metagenome | biome: mouse gut; feature: mouse-associated habitat; material: faeces | place: Denmark | collected 2011
TCCCAAAAGAAAAGCCGGCTTAACTTAACGGAATAAAAAACAGGCAAAACAGCAAATGGTGTTTTGAAAATTTGACAAGCCTTGCATATGTGTAAAAAAACAAGATAATTCCTCATTTTAAGTAATAACACAGCCTGCCCCAGAATCTCAACTTGTCCGGACTGTGTATTAAAAACCAATCCTGTGAATTTTTCGGGATGGTCATTTTTTGAAAATTTTGACAGGAAGTCAACCGTAAAGTTGAGAAAAAAATACTTTCAACGCATCTTTGCAATGTAAAAGTTATCCAAAATATATGCGGAAAGCAACATTTAAAAATGTAACAAAAATCCTACGATTGATAAGCTGAAAGAAAAGTGTTGCAATCTGAGCAAGAGTTGATATTGTACTATTTTTCAGTGCCTTTTTCGTATTCATCAAATATTCCTTTTTCCAAAACTTACACGGTATAAAAACCATTTTATACCAATCAGATATATAATACTTCTAAAAAATCCTATTGTAATAACATTAAAATAAAACATATGATCAAAAAAGCTAAAAACCGTATAATACCAGATCTGACAATATAAAATCAATGAAATCTGAATATTTTTATTATCTCCATGATCTTTATCCTTTTTAATAAATCCATAAAGAATCTGACTACATACAGCATGTAACGATGTATAAATAAAAACTCCAAGCCAACCACCGTCAAACAGATAAGACGCATAAACTGTATAACAATTTCCCAAATAATACCCATTAATGCGTCGATCTGGCCAGAATGTTGTAAATAAATCTCTTGTCTGATATAACTCTGTCATATGAAATCTCACAGAGATATAATTTAATATGGAACTCAGAGTCTGATTGGTATTTAGCCCTTTTGAAACACCTTGAAAAGCAGAGATAGCGTCTTCTGACTCTTTCAGAAATGTATCTAAATTTCTAATGGGAGCAGATAGATACACTGCAAAATAATCTAAGTTACTATACTTAAGCTCTCTTCCTAAAAATCTTCCTAAGCTTTGAAAAGCAACCAATCCAAATATCACAATAATAGCGGCATAAATATATCCTCTTCTTCGCATCTTTCGATTTCTTTTTCCAGTTCCTGTATCACTAAGTGTATAATAAAGGCTCCATCCAATTACAATGATACTGATAAGATTTCCCCTTCCCCCCAACAATAAGGATATGGTTACCGATAAGCATAAATTTATCAGCAAATATATTTTTATCTTCAAATTATCTCTTTTATTAAACGAATTAGATAACAAAAGATATATCCAAATATATCCTGATACAATGGATACTGATCTCATAATGCCAATCCAGGAAGGTAAATCAACATATTCTGCTACTGTTTTTTGTCTAATTGCATTCATTACAAAAGCAAAACTTCCCACCCCAACAAGGGATACAATATATTGATATAAAAAGATCAACGTTGTAAATTGAAACACAATAAAAAACATATATTTCCATGTTGCAATTCCACTGCTTCCTGAAATTGTGGTGAGTGAAGAACAATAGGATGATACAGCCCTTTTTATTGCATAAAGCTTGGCAAATTTTATTTTTTTCACTACCATTGATGTAATTACAAAAATTAATAAGCCGCTAATAATTACAAATATAGTTGGTAAACCCAAATCTACGTCCCATTTCTCAATATATAGTAATAGCAATAAGGATGAAGGAATGAAAGACAATGCATATGCCGCTCCTGGGGAAAATATCCCGTCCTTTGAAGTAGATAAATAAATGGTTATTATGATAACCGAAAATAGAACGATTGTCATTAATTGGAACATATAAAATTTTGTCTCCCTTATATCGAGTTATACGTTAACCTTATACTATATCTTTCGATTCACAAAACAATAGAATTCTATATCAATATCCATCCTTCACAAGCAAATGGTTTATGATATGCTTTTGCTGCAATACGAGGCGCAATAACTACTTTTTCGACGTTTCGGTTTAAAAATGCTCCCCAATAACTAAAGGTACTGTTAGCTATTATATTATGTTTACATAAACTCATTAACTGCATATCTCTATAGCTGTCCTCTTTTCTATTTCCAGAAACATATTCCGCATTTTTCAAATTACTAAAATACTTTTTTGCATATTCTATATCATCCGAAAATATAAAATATTGAATATTATCTGATCCTACTTTGGATTCCATTATCTGAATACCCTTTTTATAGTAATCTTCCGGCACCTGTGTAATACCCAGTGTGATGTAGTCTCCACGCCGCATATGGATCGAAACAGAATTTGAGTTTCTAATCCGGTCTGCGATTTCTCTGTTTTTACTACTGTTGAATGAAGGAAAAGAAAAATCTTCAAACAGTGATTCCTTCACATCCTTAAAATAATTTTCGTTTATCCATGTTCCCGAAAACATATAAGAACGTATTGTATTTAATTTAAATACCTCTGGATAAAACTCTGTTGGATCATCGACTGTAATCAAAGTACCTTTTCTCCCATTCATGATTGTTCTTAAAGCAAAATATTTATTTATAATAGGATGCATAGTCTCTTCGCCATGATAATCCGCCAATTCCATTGCTTTTCGATTTGTACATCGTGGAAGTTTTATACCAAATACTCTCTCTAAATGATATCCATCACTTTTTTTTCCATAAAAATTGCATATATCTACTGTAATCCGGTTACAAGGATATTGATATTGAAGTTCTTTATAAAAAGCATACTGAAACATTTGATTTCCTAAACCACATCCAATACTGACTACAAACATTTTTCACCTATCCTTTATTCATGAAAGCAATTAAATCACCTATCCAAGATACCAATTTAGGGTAATATTTTATATACTTTAACAACGCCAGATATGAGATAATCCCTCCTCTATTCAGAAAGATAATCCTTTCTTCTGCTGCATTAGTGTATTGTTGAATCCATCTTTTTTTCTCCTCTGATATATCTTTCATATTCCTCAACAAATGAAACGAAAGCTCTTTTCTGGATTCAAGAAGCTCTTTTCGGCGTTTGCAGGTTTTTTCATTAGAAGGTGTATTATTTCCCTCATGTCTTACCTGATACATTAATGGTTTATTTAAAATATATAAAGAGCCCCTCATTAATCCTATTGACCAAATTAATGAATCATGAGCTATATCCTCAATCCATAAACGCTTTATATCTGGTAGAATATCTGCCGAAAAAGCATATGCACATCCTGGTCTAATAGGTCTATATGTAGAACCATTTAACCGCACCCTTTCCAATTTTTTAATTTTGTATTGTTTTGCTGATTTCCTGATTTTAGGTTGGGTATTATCATTATATTTAACACGGATATTACATGAAAGAACCTGTATATTCTCATATCTATCCATTATCATAACCATTTGCTCTATTTTATTATCAAACCAAATATCATCCTGATCAGAGAGGAAAATAATCTTTCCTTTTGCTTTTAATATTCCCTGTACAAAATTTTTCCTCCACCCTAAATTGTACTTGTTAACATATACATACCAGTTTTTTTTCCTATGATTTCTGATAAAATCTTTGATAATTTCCACTGTAGAATCAGAAGAACAGTCATCAAATATAAGCACTTCATCAGCCTGAACAGTCTGATTTGCTATTGATATCAACTGTTTCTCTATGTATTTCTCTCCATTATATGTAGCCATTATAACGGAAATTTTTATATCATTATTTTCTCTACACTCTCTTTTCTTCATGATATTCTAGCCTACACAAATATTTTCATTTCAATTAATACATTAAAAAACATATTTCTGCTGAATCTTATAGCTGACAAAGAACAATATTGTGTCTATGGTTATTTTAATCCATATCTCCGGAATAAACATAAGCCATCTTACTCCTGCCATTGTAAGAAACGCACTAATCAGCATCTGAAAAATTGCCAATATTACATACTTTGCAGCAGATTCTCTCATCTTTTTTCTGCTGGCAAATACCAATTTATAGTTAATTATATAATTATATGCCGCAGAAATCACTCTGGCAAATACTACTGCATACCCTGCATAAAAAACCATATCATATTTTTTAATCAGTGAACAAAATACGGTAAATAAAACCAAATCTACAATACTTGATGATAATGAAGATATAAAAAATCCCGCAAAAAGTCTCATGAAAATTTTATAAATTCTCACAGAATCAGCAACAGGATTAAAATGTGTTTTGTGGTTCTTACTCGACTCATATATGGTTTTAATCGGAACCTCTAAAAATCCGGTCTCATCCTTGGCCTTTATTAACATATTTGTCTCATATTCAAATCTCTCTCCTGGTGTCGTTAAACAAATCTTCATAAAATTCTTTGGAATACCTCTCAAACCTGTCTGAGTATCAGAAATTTTTATTCCACATAAATAACTGCATATCTTTTTTGTTATTTCGTTGCCTACCTTACTTTTCCACGGCACATTATCTCCACTAAATTTCCGGCATCCTAATATCAATTTATCAGGATTGGAACAAAGGGCATCCCTGCATTTTCTAATATCCTTAAGAGAATGCTGATTATCAGAATCAGCAGTAATTACCCCTAGTATGTCTGGAAATACATTTAAAACATAATTAAAGGCATCTTTTAGCGCTCTGCCCTTTCCCATATTCACTACATGATTTAAAACAATAATGTTTTCCTTCTTTAAAGACTGAAATATTTCCCTATATTCCTCTCCGCTTCCATCATCAATAACTATTATTTTTTGTGTTATTTCTTGTGATATTTTTTTACAAAGATCGATTAAAGACCTATCGGGTTCATATGCCGGAATAATAACAGGTATCTCTTGGTGCATCTCATAGTTTTTCATTCTATCTGCACCTCTCTAAGATTCTATTGTCCCTGTCTACTTTGAACAGCGAATTATCTGACAGCTCCTTTATGTTCCCAAATACATCTCCATAATTTTCTGAAAAATCATCACCCACTCTATATACTGCTACATAATCATATTCCTCCTCAATTAACTGTTCAATCCAATCCTCTGGCGATATGTCTCTATACCAAACATCTTTATCATAAGTTGCCTTGCCAAGACTCCATCCCCCAAAAGGATCTATTACATAATTTGGTCTAGCATTAAATTTTGTTATCCAATAATGTAAGCCACTGTCTCCTCGTGACAAAAAATATATCTTATCATTTCCATTACATATTTTTTCAATCTCCTTAGCTAAAGGAACAAACTCTTCCCTCACTTTTTGGGCTTCTTTTACAATGTCCCGATTAATAAAACGACCGACATTCTCTAACGGAGCTGTTATCATACAACTGCATACCAGACAAATTACCACTATCCTTTGAATTTTACTTATAGCTGCAAATTTAATTATCCCTAACAGCACTACAATCCATAGGACAGCAAAAGATATATTCATATATCTTGAATAAGATGCCAACATAGATGCCTCATATTCGGTAAAGCGATATACATATACTGCTCCAATAAATAAAGCATAAATAATTACTTGTACAATCGGTATAATAACATTTGTAATATTGGATAGTTTCTTTTTTGCCTCGCCAAATTTACATATATTTACATAAATAAAAATTAATACAATTGCAAACAAAATAAGAAGCTGAAAATAGGAAACTTTAAAACCGGCAAAATTAACAGTATACTCAAAAAATGCATCTTTAGCAGCATTTACAACAGACTGTCTGTATGTTGTATCATCTTGCAAAAAATACATTCTTAAATATTCAAAAATTTCTATCTTCTGTGAAAAAGACCTTTTTGCACCATTAGTTTTAACTTCAAAATTCCACAATAATTTTGTTATTGCAAAAAGAATCAACGGTACAAAAAGGCTTAAGGTATCATCCCCCCCCCCCGAAGAATTTCAAAATATTTGTTTCTTTTTTTTCATCAATTTGAATCATTAAATCCATTTTATTTATTATATATGCCATTATTACAAATACTGCAAAGAACATCCCTATATCCTTTACAAGAACGAGATTAATACACGCTAAGCATATATGTATATCATATAACATATCCTTTTCTGTACAAAAAAATATTAATGCAAGAGTAGTTCCTGCAAGAATAGCCGCAAATGGATCTATATATATACTTCCATAGAAATCTGGATAAAAAATCAACACAGATAGTGCCAGCCCAATGAACAATAAAAATTTATCAAATACCCTAATATTATCTTCCTCCAAAAACGGAAAAAACATTGCAATGGCAAATGTTTGATATGCAAGATATAATCTCCATTCAGTAAATAGCCGATTTCCGCGAATAATCATATGTAGTTTCTGAAAAAAATATTGCAAAAGAGCCATTCCTGGTGGATAAGATTGAAACTGTGAATGAGAATCCGGATTCGTTGCAAAATCATTTATATAAGTCATTGCTTTTACAACATCTGCCCAGTGAGAAAATTCATCCCAACTATGCGCTACCATTCCTACATAGCAAATATTCAATAATATAAAAAATAGAATAAATATTAACATTGCAGGCGTAATTACAGAATTTATAAACTGTGTAAAAGTTATATGTTTACGTATCATAAATAAAACTGTCACCACATATAAAAAAATCACAATTCCTATTACCACACAAATGCTAAGTGCAAGATGTCCTCCAATACCAAACCCAAACAAAATTGTTACAATTCCCATCCATGTGACAGGAATTATTCTTCCTGGTTTCTTTCCATATACAACTGCCCCACATACACTTCCTGATAAACTTATTATCAATGCAACAAATAGAAAGAGCATTTTCCCATCTCCTAATATAATCCAAAATAAATCAACCCATACTGATTAACCATCTCTTTGATGTCACATACGGTTTTCTTCATTTTGATTTTTCCAATTTTCTCTACACAATCCTTTATACATTCCAAGCTTTTTTCATCCGTAACGCAACCATACATTTTCGCACTTTCCATACTTCCACCGGTATTATATGTAATTACTGGTGTCCCACATGCGATTGCTTCCAGGTTGGTCGTAGGATAGTTATCATCTGTTGTAAGGTTTATAAATACATCTGATATCGAGTATAATTTTCGTAATTCTTCAATATTATTTGTCTTTTTCAACCCAATAATTCCTTTTGAAAGTTTACTCTTTTGTCTCTCTGTCACCCCTACTAAAATCATAGAAACCTTACCTTCCAATTTTTTATAAAGCTCATTAAATTCATGTAATCCTTTTCGTTCTTCCCAAACTGCCGCCACACCAAGCAAACACAACTTGCCTTGTAATCTCATCTTTTTCTTTATTTCAAAATACCCCCCCCCGATGCTGTTATTGTCTTTATAGATCGTTTCCATATAATACATAAGCTCTGATTTTTTGTCATGAGGTTTGTTTGTTTTTGTATTTTTTTTCTTATCAGAAATTCCTCTTTGATATAACTCTTCTATTTTTTCTTTTACTGCTTCAAGATTCCCTCTTTCCACCGCATATCCTTCAACGTTTTCCAAGGTTTCTTTACAGCCCCCAGTTTCATATGTAATAATTGGAAGTCCACATGCTGAAGCCTCTAAATTTACCATTGATGAGATATCACAATATGTAAGGTTTACAAAAATATCTGCACTGCTATATATATAAGCTAATTCTTTAATACTGTCAGTTTTGGGAAAAGATAAAATTCTTGACGGAATATTTTTCCTCTGTTTTTCATTCAATCCTATCATAACAACCTGATATTTACTGTCTAATATTTTCGATAATTGAATAAAATCTGACAATCCCTTTAGATCACTCCATGCACTGGCTACACCTAATATAATTATTTTGTTTTGTAGATTATAAACATCTCTGAAATCATTCACTAATGGATAAAATTTTGATGTATCCACACCATTGTGGATAACATGTATCGGATATTGTCCCAAAAAAGAATCATGAACTAGATTTGCTAACCAATTTGATGGAGTAATCAAAGTTAAATTCTCGACTCCCGTAAAAATATTCCTTTTCTTAATCCAGTTTCTTTTCGACCTATCTATAAATGATTTCGGATATTCATTTTTTTGAGGACAGGCATAACATCCTGTTTTCCATCTTTTACATTCAATAGCATCACAAAAAGCACTATGCCCTGTAAATGACCAGCAATCATGAAGCGTCCATACAATTTTTTTATGACAAGTTTTCAAATATCTAAATAATATATCTACATTTAAATAATATCCATGAATATTGTGCAAATGTATCAGATCTGGATCAAACGATTTCACCCATTCAATAAACCTGTACGTTGCTTTTTCACTTCCAAATCCTGATGCATCATAAAGTCTCGCCTTTACACCATGTAATTTCACATCAAAATCACTTCCTATTCTCACTGCATACTTTGAAAATTTCTCTGACACAGTATCTCTCCCATATGCAATTTTCACTTCGTGACCTTGTGCATCTAATTCCTCAGCCAAGTCAGTACAGATTCTTCCTGTACTTTTTATTCCACATACAACATTAACTATTAAAATCCTCATCGATGCCCAGCCTTTTCCTTCTATTTCATTGTACTAATCCTTTTAAAGATTCCCCCAACCTCCTCATAAACAACCCTTTCATAAAATTCTCCCTAAAATACTTCCTCCCCCTCTCCCCACATTCTCCATAATCCTTTACATCCTTAATGAATCGGCTCAAGATCCTCCCATAGCCTTCCCAGTCTCCAGCTCCCACACATAACCCACACCCGGATTCTTCTATCACGCCTCTGGCCGCACCGTCTGTTGCCGCTAACACTGGCTTGCCCGCCGCCATATATTCCTGTAGTTTCCCCGGCATGGTCATTCCGATAAAGCTGTTTCCCGTTAAGGTCAAAAGGCACCCGTCCGCCATTTTATAAAACTCTGGCAGTCTTTCCGAGGGAAACCGCCCATGAAATGTCACCCGGTCCTGAATCTTCAGTTCCTTTGCTAACCTTTTACTTTCCAAAAGCTCCGAACCATCCCCCACTATATGTACATGGAAAGAAAGCCTATCTTCAATCTGTCTGATGCCCCGCAGCAGACAGGGCATATCCTGAGCCTTCCCCACATTTCCGCAGAATAATAGCTGTACCTCCTCCCCCGCCGGGTGAAACAAATTCACCTCTAGATAGTTTTCCTCCGCATGCTGCGGCAGGTATTCTATCTCATTTTTCAGGCCGTGTACCTTCCGCAGATAATCCACAAACGGCAGGGAGGTCACTGCGATCCGGTCACATTGACGATACAGAAATCCGCTCACCTTCTTCATGATCCGAAACAGCATTTGTCTCTCCCCTACCTCATACGCCTTCAATGACTCCGGCCAAAGATCGCAGCAGTACAAAAGAATCGGAATCCCATATTTTTTCTTTAGGATCCATGCCGGTATCAGGGAAAATACGGGCGATGGCTGGTACACAAAAATAACATCAAATCTTTTTTCCATCCAAAAGGCTTCCCAGGACGAAGACCAGGCCAGACTTGCATAATTTACTGCCAGGCCCAGCTTTCCCGGCCTCCTGCCAACCTCCCAGGTGCGGATCACTTCTGCTCCGTCATAAGAGTCTTTGTGCCTTCGGTTTCCCCGGTATTCCTTCGGGATATGGCCGCTGGGATAATTAGGCAGTCCTGTCAGTACTGTCACAAGATGCCCTTCCTTTACCAGCTCCCTACAGATATCATTGATCCGAAAAGCCTCCGGATAAAACCGCTGGCTGATTACTAGAATCCTCATTCCTCTTTCCCTGCCTTATACCCTTCCGACATAGCCGCTGCATCTTCCGTACCAAACCCTTCCGTGCTTTCCTTCATAAACAGAATCTTCACGGTTTTAAAGATAATCTCGATATCTAAAAGCAGCGAATAATTCTGGATATACATCAAATCCAGTTTCAGTTTGTCATAAGCTGTCGTGTTGTACTTCCCATATACCTGGGCATACCCGGTCAGGCCGCCCTTTACCTTCATCCGATAGCCAAACTCCGGAATCTGCCTTGTGTACAGCTCCACATGTTCCACTCGCTCCGGCCGGGGCCCTACTATGCTCATATCCCCTTTTAATATATTTAGGATCTGAGGCAGCTCATCCATCCTGGTAGCCCGGATGATCCGTCCAACTGGCGTTATCCTGGGATCCCGATCTGTGGCCGGAACCCATTTTCCCTCTTTTTCTGCATCTACCACCATGCTGCGGAACTTACAGATCCGAAATACTTTTCCGTCTTTTGTACAACGTTCCTGCAAATAAAACACCGGCCCTCCGTCATACAGCTTGATTGCCGCAGCCGTAATGATGAAAACCGGAGCAAAAAAAAGAAGCGCTGTCATGGACAACGCCAAATCCATCACCCGCTTCACCACCCGCTGGTCAAAGGAAAGTCCGTTATTCCTGGACAGCAAAAGAGGGGTGTCAAACAGATGCAGACTTTCCGCACTTCGTATGATTACATCCGATATTTTCGGAGTTGTGTAGGTTCGGATCCCTTTCTCGTAACAGTACTTTAAAATCACATTCCGCATGTGAGAAGGAAGATCACAGATCACCACTCCCTCATAACCCTGAATCTTGTCTTTTATAAAGGAAATCCCCTGAGAGATATGGACAATTTCCCCAATCACAAATCGGTCATTCCTGGTGTGAATCTTCCCCATCAGTCCCGCTACCAGATGCTCCCCATAGATCAGCAGCACACTTCGGGGAGGATAGAGCAGACGATACAGCCTGGTAGAAAGAAAACTCCAGATCCCAATCAGCATCAGCTCTGCCCCGGTCATAGCAAAAAGAGGGAAAATATCCTGGAATGATTTGGTCAGCAGCGTAATCTGGAGATATGCCATCAGATTAGCGCAGACAGCGGCAAGAAACTGGGAATAAATCATATTCCCCGTCCGCAGGTATCCCACCTTTAACCCGCCATAAAGCGTGTTAAACAGCATGAGAAAAATCCCATATACCGCCACCATCAGCCAATGCCCGCTCCGGTTATAGGGGGTTTCCATCTTCTGGTTATAAAAACTGATCCATATGTACCAAAAGACCGCCATTTCCAAGGAAAGCACGATCACGCTGAAGATAAATTTGACCATCCGCTTATATTGTTCCTTATTCCTGTTCATTGTCTTTCCTTATTATTCATGGTATTTGCCCCCTGATTGCTTATCATATTTTTCGCCATTCCTTACCAATGCACAAACAATGCACGAACAAACTGTAAAAGTTTTATCAAGTTCTTTCTCTCTTATCTTCCTTGATTACCTTTAACTTCCACACATAGGAATAATTTTTACGAAAACACTCCCTGAAAAACAATTGGTTTTCTCTGCTCATAGTCTTCCTTCAGCATAATCCCCATCACAATGGACTGCTCCTCCCCCCACAATTTATGACGGACCATGGCATAACGTTTTTTAAACTGGTACCGCTCACCCTGCCCCTGGCAGGCTTTCAAAGGTTCCGAAACCCTGGAAATCTGTCCCTGTTCATTTTTCTCTACATAAGAAAGCCTGACCACGTGATCCTTCCCTGATATTCTGTCCAAGAACTCTGCATCTTCTTTCATTAC
>OFGX01001928.1_pt1 | contig 11539 bp, 9 predicted proteins | sample 1521831 | NCBI WGS metagenome assembly OFGX01 (sample SAMEA3504080, study PRJEB24116) | mouse gut metagenome | biome: mouse gut; feature: mouse-associated habitat; material: faeces | place: Denmark | collected 2011
CCGGGGAGCACCTTTCAGTCACAGGCATTACAATGTAACAGGCTACCCTGAACTTGTAATATTTTTGTAATCTCTGAAAGCCTTGCGGCGCAAGGGATTTCTTCTTGCAATTACAAAATTACATTATTACAATTTAATATATAGAAAAATAAATTCTTATTCCCAAAATCTGTGGTAAAGGGGTGCCTGATGGTTGCTGCAAGTTATGCACATCTGCTCTGTAATTTTGCGATTTTGTAATACAGCGGCCGTATCTATTGCGCCGCAATGGATTCACAGATTACAGATTTCAGCATGGATTTTGTAACGGTCAGGAAGAGCCTGTAATTCCAGGTCCCAGGCTGTATCGGGCCGTGCGAGAACCTCCTTTTCCTGATGCCCGCATTTCCTTTTGTCCAAAACCTGAGATTTGTCAAAAGGAGAAAGCGGCAGCAGGAATTGGGCTTTTCAGGCCAGCCCGATACTGACGAAAATAATCGCTTGACATATACACCGAAAACGAGTATACTTACTTATAGTAAATCTCCTTGAAATGGCACAGCAGGATAATTGTGCCTATTTTAAGGAGGTTTTTGTATGAGCAGTCGTTTAAAGGAACGGATAATTGAATCGTTAGGGTTCGCAGTAACTAATTTTATGGTTTTTGCTATTATTTACAAGTTTTTTTTACCTCGAGAAGATTGGCTTGCTTCTTCTATAATCTGGTCTATTTCTTGGACAGTCGGTCATTTCACTTCACAGTGTATATGTACTTTTAAGAAAAGTAGATGGTTTAATCTTCTTATTGATGTAGGAATAATTGTAGCTGAAATAATTGTAACAATATTCATAATGGGAGTAGTTCCAGCTTGGAAAGAAATACTTATGGACGACATTGTTATTCCGTTCGGTATAGCTCTTATTCTTAACAACACATTTATGAAGAATGACTGATATTCAAAAAGAAAATGTCTAAAAATTTATGCCTTCTAAAAACTACAATAAAACAACTTGCGTTGACATAAATTTTTAGACCTTCGAGGAAAAGTGCAGTGGCGTTTGCGACCAACTGCACTTTTTCGTAGAAGTTCTACTGATGTATCTTCTAATAACTTTTATCTTTAATTATTTACACTTTAACATTGTGCTATACTAACACTGCCAAATAAGTTTATCTTATTTGTGCAAGTTCCTTTTGTTTATATTTTGACATTTTAGGTTGAGATTACTTTTGAACAAGTTAACTTGTGAGAAATGTAAGCGAAACCGTTGCAGTGTGGCAATATTATTTTGTTTCTTCATCTATCCACTTGAGAAAATCAACATTACCTTGCATAATATCATACATTAAAATACCACAAGTTTCATAGGTATGTAGTTTTTCTATTTCTTGTACTATCTCATTAAAAAGATTTTTCTTTGTTATCATTTGTAGATAATATTCAGAAGTATGCTCAATTTTTCCTTTCCAAAAACATTTACTATCCATTGGTGTTATTCCGCCACTAGCTATCAATCTTTTTTCCATTAATATATCTCTTACCTTGTTGGCTTCATTAAGATTGTCAAATGTTGTTGTTACTAAACAAAATTTTTCTTCCATTCTTTATCCTTTCTTTATTCAAACTTTTTCATGCGACAATTCTTTATAACTTATTATTAAAATTTGATTTTTTAAGCGTTAAATTTCCCCATTTAAACTTAAGAAACCAGAGGGGAAAGTTTTAAATCTCTCGATTCAAATTTCCATTCGTAAACTCTTTTCCTTCCAAACGTTTACCAGATTTAACGATTTGAATAATATGATTAATTTGTAAAATATCCTCATCTAAAACATCAACCCTAGCAAAATTAATAGGAAAATCTTGAGGTGATATAGAAGTTATTTTACTATTCAATAAAGTACTTACTGTTTGAATATTATCAGGAAGAATTGGAAATTGCATATTCAAACGATCTTTCAAATAATAAGTATGTTCATTTTGGCAACGAGATTTGCACTCTGGATAACACTTATCAGTTTCGCCAAGAAGACAATAATTCATATTAAGTAAAGGAAGTCTTCCATATACAATCATTTCTTTTTGTAGATAGTTGTAATCACATAAGGTCTGTATAGCTTTCTTATCTAATTCTGGCGATATCGTAAAACGACTAATACCTTGCTCTTTTAAAGCTAGAACCGTTTGAGAATTAAACACATTAAAAGTATAATTAGCAACTAGTTTGAAATATTTATCTAAATCTGTGAATAATTCATTTAAAAGTCTAATATTACATAGATTGGAAATGACAAATCCCTTTATTTCATAATTTTTAACAGAATTTTCTGCATTGGCATAAAATAAATTTTTATAGTTTCCTTTTATAATCGTTGGCATATAGATGTAAGTATCAAAATTCTTACTCAAAGTATTTAAAATAGTTTCATATTTTTTCATGGTAAAGAATTTCAAAGGAAGGTAGACATTATCGATATCATTGCTTAAATGTGAATAATCAAAGTCAAGGTTTAAGTGATGGAATAGAACAGAAATTTTTGGTGTTTGCATTTTGGATAAATTCACATCATTTTTTACACAATTTCTCATGTTAGTAAGGATAGCATCATCTAAAAGATAAGATTTATTGGTAGGAATTTGTTTTTGAGAGCTTTCTTGATAACTGCGAGAACAATGAGCAATGGCATAATCTTGTACTTGTTCTAAAGAGTTCCTACGTAGTTCATTTAAAATACTCAATTTAGGAATAAATACATTATCATCTAGTACCACTTTTATATTTTTGAAATGATAAGGGGTAGAGGCAGTTTTAGCAATTTGATGTATCACAGTTTGCTTTTCTAAAGGCTTATTTTTAGCTTCAACAGGAAATTCATTTAATTCGTATTGAATATTTAAATCCTTATATAAAGCAATTGAATTAGCAGGTGTAATGTGAATGGAAATAGGTTCAGATTTCTTTATGGTTACTTTACAATTCAAAGGGATTTGTCGATTTTCTTTTTTATAGCTTTCTCTAGCAAGAGTAGACAATTCTTTTGAAGAGATTTTGTAGATTTTATCGTTACAAGAAATATTTCCTTTCATTCTACCAATCGTAACAGTTTGTCCTATTTTTGTTTCTACAATATTTTTATGATTTTCCATCAATTCAGAAATGGTATAAGAACCAGTTTCATTTTCTAAAGAAATCGTATCTCCAATTCGAATAGGTTCCTTTAATTTTACTGTAATAAGTCCTTTGTTTTTATGATAATTTTGAACTGTGCCTAATAATAATCCCATGTTATTTGGTTTATCTTTAAAAACTAAATTACGATTTGGCTCATTATCTAAATGTCCAGAAGAGGACATACCACGATTAAATACTTGCATTAATGCTTTTCGGTCATCTTTATCAATAACATAAGGCTTATTGGATAATGCTAAATCAATATATTTTCTATAAATTCTAGTAACGGTTGCAATGTATTCTGGTGACTTCATTCTTCCTTCAATTTTTAGACATTTTACACCAGATGCAAGAAAAGAGGGAATATAGTCTAAAGCACATAAATCACGAGTACTAAGTAGATAGCCAGAATTAATTTTTTTATTATCCTCTAATAATTCAAAAGGAAGTCTACAAGGTCCAGCACATTTTCCACGGTTACCCGAACGACCACCAAGCATGCTAGAAAACAGACATTGACCAGAATAAGAAATACACAAAGCACCATGAACAAAACATTCAATTTCTAGCTTTGTATTTTTACAAATATAATCAATTTCATTCATGGAAAGTTCACGAGCTAAAACGACTCTTTTAAAACCAAGTTTTTGTAATACCAAAGCACCGTTTAAATTGTGAACGGTCATTTGTGTACTAGCATGAATTGATAAATCTGAGAAAAGTTTCATTAAGGTGGTAGCTAAACCTAAATCTTGAACAATAATGCTATCGATACCATTTTGATAAGCTATTTTAGCTAATGTAATGGCATCTTCTAGTTCCATATCTTTAATTAAAGTATTTAGGGTTAAGTTTGTTTTAACGCCACGAATTTTAGCATAATGAATAGCCTTTTTTAATTCTTCTAGTGTAAAATTGTCAGCAAAAGCTCTGGCACTAAAAGTATCAGAACCAAAGTAAACACTATCAGCTCCATTTTGAATGGCAGCTTTTAACCCTTCAAAATTACCAACAGGCGAAAGTAATTCTATCATATATAACTCCTTTGATTTCCAAGTTCTCAATAGTTACGAAATTAGATGCAATTGATATCCTATATAGATAAATATTTTTATTGAAATTTAAAACCATTGGAACTTATTTTCCTATACATTGTATCATAAAAATGAAATAAATTGTAGAAATAAGAAAAAAATTAGTTGACTAAAAAAAAGGCAAATGATAAAATGAACGCATAATAGGGAACAAAAGATTAGGAAGGAATGAAAGAAAATATGAAAGTAAAAAAAATAATAATGATAATGATGTTAAGTATTAGTATGATGTTTGGTTTACTAACCATTGAAAACCAAGCTACGAATCAAACAGAGGAAGAGAGTAATACCACAACGCAAAATATAACTAATACACAAGAAGCACAAAATACGACAACACAAAATACAAGTAGTACAAACAATAAGGTAGTAGAAAAGTCTAGCAATGCAAATTTGAGTAACTTGGGAATTAGGCCTCATGATTTTACAGGATTTAGATATGGAACCACTTCTTATGAAGTAGCAGTTCCAGAAGATACACAAGAAGTAGAAGTATATGCGAGTGCACAAGATGAAAAAGCAACTGTAACAGGAACAGGAAAGAAGTCATTAGAAAAGGGAGAAAATAAAATTCAAGTAGTGGTAACGGCTGAAGATGGGACAACCAAAACTTATACAATTAATATTATTCGTGAAGTACAGCAAGAAAGTTACAAAGAGATAGAAGAAATTAGGAATCAAGAAAGTGGAAATGGTTTAGCGGAATTAAAGATAGGTGACTTAAGTTTATCGCCAGAATTTAAAACCAATGTATATGAATATACAGTTAAGTATATAGGGGAAGATGTAAAATTAAAAATTGAAGCAAAACCAAAAGAAGAGGACTATATTGTTGAAATAATTGGAAATGATAATTTGCAAGAAGGAGAAAATTGTATTACGATATTAGTATCAGAAGAAAATGGCGATAATGTAGCCACTTATCAAATAACGGTTAATAAAAGCTTAATCGATGAAGAAGCTATAGCAAAAGAAGAAGCATTAAAAAAAGCAAATCAACAAAAAATAATAATAGGCATAGCAATTGTAGTAGTAGCTATCATAGTAATAATCGTTATTGTAAAACGTAAAAAAAATATAAAATTAGAAGAGGCATTTTCAGGAAGAAATCCTTATGATAGAATTTATGAGGAAGAAGATTTTGATGAGGAAGAGGTTGAAGAAAAAGTTCCAAGAGCATTAAGAGGAAAAAGATTTTATGAAGAAGAGGAACAAGAAGAGAATGAAATAGAAAATGATGAATTAGAGAAAGACTTTGAGGATATGTCAAAAGATGAATTAAAAAAGCAATTTTTGAAGGGATATGATTTTCGGAGAAAATTTTGATAATGAAGTAGAAGAAGATAATGAAGCTGAAGAAGATTTTGAGAAAATGTCAAGAGAAGAGTTGAAAAAGCGATTTTTGAAGGAATATGATTTTGGAACAGATTTTGATGGCAATAGCTATGAAGAAAGCAAAAAGAATGTGAAACATAAAGGAAAGAGATTTAAATAAAAGAGGGATTCATGGAAATAAAAGAATTGTCAATACCAGAAAAAGTGGGGCAAATGATTATGGTTGGTATGGATACCAATCATATAACAGAAAGAATTAAATTAATGATAACAAAATATAAAATTGGAGGTATTATTTTATATCGAAAGAATTTTAATACCTATCAAGAAATGTTAGCATTAATTAGACAATTAAAACAATTAAACCAAGAAAATAAAATTCCATTATGGATAGCCATAGACCAAGAAGGCGGAAGAGTAAATCGAATGCCAAAGGAAATTCTAAATTTACCAGCAGCCAATAAAATAGCGAATAAAGGTGGCATAGAAGAAGTTAAAAAATCAGCTAAAATTATTGGAGAAATACTTAAGAAATCTGGCTATCATATTAACTTTGCACCAGTATTAGATATCAAAAGATTTAAGAACAATCATGCAATTGGTGATAGGTGTTATGGAGAAAATAAAGAAGAAGTAACAAAATATGGGATAGCCGTTATGAAAGAATTACAAGAAGAAGGGATTTTACCAGTTATTAAGCACTTTCCAGGTCATGGGGCTACGAAGCAAGATTCCCATTATCTTTTACCAATTATAAAACAAAAAATAGAATTTTTAGAAAAAGAAGATATGTATCCATTTGAACAAGCCATAAAAAATGGAGCAGAAGCTATATTAGTAGGACATTTGTTAATCAAAAATATAACCGGAATCTATCCAGCATCCTTATCGAAACACTTTATAGGAAAATATGTAAGAATGAAATATCGATATAATGGACTAATTATGACTGATGATTTAAAAATGAAAGCAATTCGATTTTTATATGGAGCAGAATTTGCAGTAAAAAAAGCATTTGAGGCAGGAAATGATATCGTTGTGTTTCGATTCAACAAAGAAGAAGAACAACAAGTGATAGAAAAAATAATAAGACAAGTAGGAAACGGAAAATTGAAAGAAGGTAGAATCAATAGAAGTGTTAAAAGAATTCTAAAAATGAAAGAAAAATATGAAGTTTTGGATGGTACAGAAATAGAGGGAGTCGATATTGACAAAATAAATAATGAAATAAAAAGAATTAGAAATTTATGTGGAATGGAGTAAAAAGCGTGCAAGTTAGACTTACACGCTTTTTGAAAATGTTGTTAAAATTAGCAACATCCTCCTCTGTTACCACCGCAACAACAACAGATTAATAATATTAGGATTATAATCCAGCAACAATCATCACCAAATCCGAATCCACCGCATCCTCTATTTTCTGGCATAGTCTAGACCCCCTTCCATAAAGAAATATGTTTTTTTATTTTTTTCTTTTGTTGTTTTCCTTTGTATGATATATAATATGTGGTAGAGAAAAATGTGTTACAATTTTAGAAAATTAATTTGTTCGCTTTTATCCTTGAAGCAAATATGATAGAATAATTTACCTAGAAAGGAATGAGAAAAAGGATGTCAGAAAAAGCCAAAAAAGTAGGAGAAATATTTAGTGATTACAAAACAAATAGCAATATCAAATATGCAGAAATAAGAAGCCTAAATGTCATAAAAAAAACCAATACACTACAAGTTGTTCTGTATTTAGATGAATACATAGAAATCAAAGAAATATGGTATTTTGAGAACTTTTTAAAAGATCGATTTAAATTTCAGCACATAGACATAGAAATACAATACCATGAAAAAGTAGAAAAAAAAGCAATTGCAAATGAATGGAAAAATATCATAGCCTATATGTCACATAAATATCCATTAGCTAAACCAATGCTATTATTAAAAAGTGATGTAGAAGTAAAAGAAAACACAATTTATATCCAAATGCACATTAAAGGAGCAGACTTTTTAAAGGCAAAGAAAACGGATAAAGAACTGCAAAAAACGATTAAAAATCTATTTGGAAAAGAATATAAAATTGATATTACAGAAAAATTATCAGTAAGTGATATGAATGAAATACGTGAAACAATAAAAAAACAAGAAGAACAAATGATAGCCCACATAGAAGAAAATAGACAACAAACAGAAAAAAAGGAAATGTTAGATGCACCACCACAATATGAAGACCCAGATTATGTACCACCAACAGATTTAGAGGGCTATATTCCATCCGAAGAGATGGAAATGCCAGAAATAGAAGAACAAGAATACATTATGGGAAAACCATCAAGAGCCAAAGAAAAGTACATTAAGATTAAAGATATCACAGCCAATGATGGAAGAGTAACGTTAGAAGGAAGACTAGTAACCATTAATGTACGAGAAACCAAATCGGGAAAAGGCATGATTATATTTGATTTATACGATGGAACGGGAACTATTACTTGTAAATCATTTGGAAAAGATTATAATGAAGGAAAACAAATCGAAGAAAAAATAAGTCATGCAAAAGCCATCAAAGCTACTGGAAAAGCTGGGGTAGATAATTATGTAGGAGATGTATCGGTAATGGTAAATACCATTGTAGAAACCAATCGTGATTTACCAGAATTACCAACCGAAGAAGAAATAGAAGAGACACCATTAATATTAGGAACGACTCCAAACATCACAGACCCATTGGTAAAAGTAGAAGATTTAGGGGTAGATGATGGAAAAATAGCTTTACAAGGTGAAGTGATTTTTACTGAAGATAGAACCTTAAAATCAGGAAAAACACTGTTTAGCTTTGATTTATACGATGGAACCAGTACCATTACCTGTAAAGCCTTTTTAGATAAAGAAAAAGCAAAAAGAATTATGAAGCGAATTCAAAATGCCAAAGGATTAATGGTAGCAGGAAATGTGCAAATGGATACTTTTTCGAATGAGTTAACCGTTATGGCAAATACCATTGTAGAAACAGAAAGTGGCTTAAAAAAAGAAACGAGACAAGACAATAGCGAAGTAAAAAGAGTGGAACTACACATGCACACCCAAATGAGCCAAATGGATGCTATGACATCAGCCAAAGACTTAATCAAAAGAGCCATGAAATGGGGAATGAAATCCATTGCTATTACTGACCATGGAGTTGTACAAGCATTTCCAGAAGCCCATAAAATGTTAGGCTATGATAATCCAGATATGAAAATTTTATATGGAGTAGAAGCCTATTTAGCACCAGATAAAAATGCCATTGTAAGCAACAGCAAAGGACAAGACATTGACACAACCTACTGTGTGCTTGATTTAGAAACAACAGGATTTTCAGCAACAACAGAGAAAATCACAGAAGTTCGGAATTATGAAAATAAAAAACGGAGAAGTAATTAGCCAATTTAGTTGTTTTGTAAATCCTGAAAAGCATATACCACAAAGAGTAACGGAGGTTACCAATATAACCGATGATATGGTAAAAGATGCAGAAACGATAGAGCAAGTATTTCCAAAAATATTAGAATTCATCGAAGGTTCTGTTTTGGTAGCTCACAATGCACCATTTGATATGGGATTTTTAAAGCAAAATGCTAAAACGTTAGGATACGAATTTGATTATACCTATTTAGATACTTTAAGTTTAGCTAAAGATTTATTTCCAGATTATAAAAAATACAAACTAGGAAAAATTGCTGAAAATTTAGGGATTAAAGTAGAAGTAGCCCATCGAGCATTAGATGATGTAGATACAACTGTCAAAGTATTTCATGTTATGATAGAAATGCTTAAAAAACGTGGAGCAAAAACAGTAGATGACATTGATGAAGTAAGTAGTACAGAAGAAACCAAAAAGGAAGAATATAAAAAATTAAAAACATACCATGCTATTATTTTAGCCAAAAACTATATCGGATTACGCAATTTATACAAATTGGTATCACTTTCTCATTTAGATTATTTTTATAGAAAACCTAGAATTTTAAAAAGTTTATACCAAAAGTATTCAGAAGGATTAATTCTTCGGAAGTGCTTGTGAAGCAGGAGAATTATATCAAGCGATTGAACTTCGGAAAAACGGATGAAGAAATCGAAGCAATAGCGAATGACTATGACTATTTAGAAATTCAACCAGTAGGTAATAACCAATTTTTAGTGAGAAAAGAAATTGTAAAAGATGAAGAAGTTTTACGAGACATCAATCGAAAGATTGTAGAATTAGGAGAAAAACTAAATAAGCCAGTAGTAGCAACTGGGGATGTTCATTTTATGGATCCACAAGATGAAATTTATAGGCGTATATTAGAAGCGGGACAAGGTTATGAGGATGCTGACAATCAGGCACCATTGTATTTAAGAACAACAGAAGAAATGCTAGAAGAATTTAGTTATTTAGGAAAAGAAAAAGCATATGAAGTAGTCGTAACCAATACGAATTTAATAGCCGATATGTGTGATAGAATTAGTCCAATTTCACCTGAAAAATGTCCGCCACACATACCAGGTTGTGAGCAAACGATAAAAGATATTGCTTACGAAAAAGCACATCAATTATATGGAGATCCCTTACCAGAAATTGTACAGGAAAGACTAGACAAAGAATTGGATTCTATCATTAGAAATGGATTTTCGGTGATGTATATCATAGCACAAAAATTAGTGTGGAAATCGAATGAAGATGGCTATATTGTTGGTTCGAGAGGGTCAGTAGGTTCTTCTTTTGCCGCTAACATGACAGGAATTACAGAAGTAAATTCTTTGCCAGCCCATTATCGCTGTCCTAACTGTAAATATTCAGACTTTACCGACTATGGCTACAAAAATGGATTTGACTTGCCAGATAAAGAATGTCCAAAGTGTGGGCATAAATTAGATAAAGATGGAATGGACATTCCATTTGAAACCTTTTTAGGATTTAACGGAGACAAGGAACCAGATATTGACTTAAACTTCTCGGGAGAATACCAAGCAAAAGCCCATAGATATACAGAAGTTATTTTTGGAAAAGGAACCACATTTAAGGCGGGAACCATAGGAACCATAGCAGATAAAACAGCTTTTGGTTATGTAAAAAAATACTTTGAAGAAAGAAATATTCCTATCAATCGAGCGGAAACACAAAGACTAGCAACTGGCTGTACAGGAATAAAAAGAACAACAGGGCAACATCCAGGAGGAATTATTGTTGTACCAAAAGGAAGAGAAATTTATGAATTTTGTCCTGTACAACATCCAGCTGATGATCCAAATTCAGATATTGTAACCACACACTTTGACTATCACTCTATTGACCAAAACTTGTTAAAATTAGATATACTGGGACATGATGATCCAACTATGATAAGAATGTTGCAAGACATCACAGGAATTGACCCAACCAAAGTACCATTAGATGATAAAGAAACCATGTCAATTTTTAGTTCAACTAAAGCACTTGGTGTAACACCAGAACAAATCCATTCAGAAGTAGGAAGTTTTGGTGTACCAGAATTTGGAACGAAATTTGTAAGAGGAATGTTAGTAGACACAAGACCTACCACATTTGATGAACTAATTAGAATATCAGGACTATCTCATGGGACTGATGTGTGGCTAGGAAATGCCCAAAGTCTAATCGAAGCAGGAACCGTAACTTTACAAGATGCTATTTGTTGTCGTGATGACATTATGATATACCTAATTAAACAAGGATTACCGCCAAATCCAGCTTTTAAAATCATGGAAACAGTACGTAAAGGAAAAGCTTTAAAAGATCCAGAAAAATGGGCAGAATATGTGGCTTTAATGAAAGAACATGATGTGCCAGATTGGTACATTAAATCTTGTGAAAAAATAAAATACATGTTTCCAAAAGCCCATGCAGCAGCCTATGTAACCAATGCTTTTCGAATTGCATGGTTTAAAGTACATCAAGCTTTAGCATACTATGCATCTTACTTTTCGAT
>OFGX01001932.1_pt1 | contig 11528 bp, 11 predicted proteins | sample 1521831 | NCBI WGS metagenome assembly OFGX01 (sample SAMEA3504080, study PRJEB24116) | mouse gut metagenome | biome: mouse gut; feature: mouse-associated habitat; material: faeces | place: Denmark | collected 2011
CAAATAATGATTTTGCCATTTTCTGTTTCCTCCAGATAAGATATTCACTCCACATTATTGCGCCTACTGTCTTAAACAAATTTTTGAGTTTTCTCCTTATCTGGTTTCATTCATGGTCAAATAATAAAATGTTTTTCCACCCTTTTTTCTGTGGTTATTCCAATCTTCTTCTATAGCATTCTTCACATTTTGGGCATCCAAAAAATTATTTCCTCGTTTTTTACAATGTTCAGCCAACAATTCATCGCTGATATCAAGATATATTACTACATCACAATCCACAATAATTGTAGTGAACAACGGATGCCCGACTTTTACCGATATTTTCTCATAGACCAGCTTATCAATAAAGTCACCAATCTCCTTCGTCCATGGTTTTTGGCTGATAAATTCCGCTTCCTCCCTGGTTAATTGCGGCCATAATTCATCGTCCAAATCTACACAATCAGGAATTTGCTTCAGCAAGGTTGTTTTGCCGCAGCACGTTGTTGCCAAAACACAGATACGCTCGTTTTAGGCAAGCTGCACATTAATGCAGCACTCTGTTCTATAATTTTTTCTCCGCATCTACCGTCACCATTTTTATGTCTCCTCCCCCTTTGCTTTTTTCCGCGCTGTTTTTTCCACATCTTTAATCGTTTGCAGATATGCTTCCTCAACAGGCGAAAGTGTCTTCGCCTGATATTTTTTATATTCTCGTTTGGCTTTTTCTAAAGCCTGTGCATGACTTACTGTTCCGGCACCCTCCAACAAAGCTTCGCCAGTTGAACGAAGAATACGATCCAGATGTTCCACATAATCACTCATGTACATAGGATTATGGCGCAATGCCTGTATTTCAGCAAAATCAAAATATCCTGAAACAATGTTGTTCAATATCTTCAATTCCTCTTCTGCCAGGTAATTTTTTGCAATTCCAATCTCCTTCGCTGTGGGAAAATCTCCTGAAAATACTGTCAGACCCATAAATGGTTTGTCTGCATCCGCACGTTCGTAGATCACCTCGGCAGCGGTATGACCATGTGCCGCATAATGCAGCTTATTCTGTACCATCTTAAAAAAAGCAACAGACTCTGCGCTCTTCGGGTCATAGTCCACACTGGTGGCATATAAGTCAAGCACTTGCCGATACATCACCTTTTCCGACGAACGAATATCTCTGATACGATCTAAAAGTTCATGCCAATAACTACCGCCGCCGAGATTTTTCAGCCGTTCATCGTCCATCGTGAAGCCCTTGATCATATATTCCTTTAATCGCTCTGTTGCCCAACGCCGAAAATGTGTAGCTATCATGGATTTTACGCGATAACCAAGAGATATAATCATGTCCAGGTTATAGTGAGGAATTTCCCTTGTAACCTGGCGTAAGCCCTCCATTCGAACCTGTCGGAATTTCCGACAGGTTGACTCCTCGTCCAACTCGCCTTCCTCATAGATATGTTGGATATGCTCCACAATATTCGTTCGGGAAGATTGAAACAATTCTGCCATTTGCTGTTGGGTGAGCCAGACTGTCTCATCCACAAAACGCACATCTATTTTTGTGTCGCCGTTTTCAGACTGATATATAACAATTTCACCCTGATTGTTATCATAATTTGCATGTAAATCGGACACCCTTAATACCTCCTACACATTCAGGCGAACATGACCTGTCAGCAGATCATCCATTGCGCTTTTTCTGATTTGAATTATATTATCCTCATATCTGGCAATGGCACTAAACATTTGCCTATTGCCTCTTGATCAATTGTAGTCATAATTGCAGTTTTGGCGGAATGGCCCCTCCCACTGCGCTTTCGGAAGATAAACGATTTCATAATCCGCAAATTTCATCTCGTCTCCTGTTCGATACCTTACCTGATTTTCATCTTATCATTCTTTTCAAATACTGACAAGGAAAAATGACCAAAAACGCCCGCACTGCCCCTAAAAATACAGAGGTCTTCTCAAAGCCAAACTGCCGGAGGAATATTTCAGCGGAGTATTTCAGCGGAATAATTCTGTCGTAACAGCGCGCAAAAAAGGGATTGACAAACTCCGAAATATATGCTTAAATAACAAACACAATTACAGACAAAAGGCATCGAAGAGGAGAAGTACATACAAATCCGGATGTACAGAGAGAAAGTGGTTGGTGAAAACTTTCGTGAAGGACGTATGGAAGTGACCTTAGAGCTTTGAAAGGAACGGAGGATTGTACTGGTCCGCCAAGTAGATTTCAACGGAGATTCCCACCGTTAGCAGGGAAGCCCTATCGGAATAAGATCCGTCCCCCTGGGACAGTCGTATTCCCGTATGGTAATGAGTGCAGAAGTATTTCTGAATTTAGGTGGTACCGCGGACATGTTGATTCGCCCTAAGCATATGCTTAGGGCGTTTTTTGTCTGTTTTGTAAAAATTTTACAGGAGGTATCCCCATGGATAAGAAGTACGATTTTCAAAAAACGGAAGAAGCATTACAGGAATTCTGGGAACGGGAAGGCATTTATCAGTATCAAAACGAAAAAGAAAGGAAAACTTTTTCCCGGAAAACCTTTTCCCAGAAAACCTTTTCTGTTGATACTCCCCCGCCAACCGTAAGGAATTGTCTACAAATAACTGATGCGAGTTTATAGCCGTTTTCGTTGTATTTCTGGGCTTTCTCCTAAACAAGTTGCATCAGTTATTTTCCGACAATTCCTAAGCGGAAAACTGCATATCGGACATGTATTTTCCTATACCCAGGCGGAAATCATTGCCAGATTCAAGCGCATGCAGGGATATAATGTTTTCTATCCCTTTGGTTTTGACGATAACGGCCTGCCCACCGAACACCTGGTTGAACGGGATGAAAAAATCCGCGCAAACATGCTGCCCAGAAGCGTTTTCCGCGCCAAATGCATGCAGACAATCGGGAAATACGAAGCGGAATTTAAAGGCCTGCTGAAGCGCCTGGGCTTTAGTGTGGACTGGAATCTGGAATACCGGACAATCTCCGACTTATCCCGGAAAATCTCACAAAAATCCTTTCTGGAACTGGCCAAATCCGGGAAAGCCTACCGAAAGGAATCCCCGGTACTGTGGTGTACGGAATGCCGGACATCCATTGCCCAGGCAGAACTGGAGACAAAAGAATGCCAGACCCTCTTTCACTATTTCAACTTTCCTACAGAGATAGGGCCGCTGCTCATAGCCACCACCAGGCCGGAACTGCTTGCCGGATGCGTGTGCCTGTTTGTCCATCCGGATGACCGGAGATATCAGGCGTTTGTGGGCAAAAAGGCCACTGTTCCCCTGTATGATTTTGAGATTCCCGTCCTGGCGGATGAGACCGTTTCCATGGAAAAGGGAACCGGCGCCGTCATGTGCGCAACCTTCGGTGATTCCACGGATATGGAATGGTGCCGGAAACATCATCTGCCCTACCGAAAAATAATTCTGGCCGACGGCACCATTGAGGAATCGGTTCCCTATATAAGGGGAATGAAAGTCAAGGCCGCAAGGGCGCATCTGGCAGCGCTTTTGGAGCAAAAGGGGCTTCTGGTAAAGCAGGAGGAACTGACCCACATGGTTGCCATTCACGAGCGCTGCGGAAATGATGTGGAATTCATCCCTTCCTGGCAGTGGTATATTGATGTTTTGTCGGAAAAAGAGAGATTCCTGAAAGCCGCGGATGAGATAACCTGGCATCCGGCGCATTTTAAGCACCGGTATATCTCCTGGGTAGAGAATTTAAAATGGGACTGGTGCATTTCCAGGCAAAGGTATTTCGGAGTCCCCTTTCCGGTGTGGTACTGCAAAGCCTGCCGCAAGCCCCTGTTTGCGGCGGAAAATCAGCTCCCGGTAAACCCTCTGGAAAGCCCGCCGCCCCATGCCTGTGCCTGCGGCTCCAGGAAGTGGATACCCGAGGAAGCGGTTCTGGACACCTGGGCAACCTCCTCCGTCACCACCCTAATCAATGCCAGATACGGGGAGGAAGATGATATTTCAGATCAAATCCTCCCCATGGGAATGCGGAGCCAGGCCCACGATATCATTCGCACCTGGGCATTTTATTCCATTGTAAAAAGCCTTTACCACACTGGAAAAATTCCCTGGAAAGACATTATGATAAGCGGTTTTGTCTTTGCAAAGCCGGGTGAAAAAATAAGCAAATCCAAAAAGAACGATTCCGATTCTCCCATGGATTTGATTCAAACCCATTCTGCAGACGCAGTCCGCTACTGGGCCGCCAGCAGCAAGCTCGGCACAGACACCTTCTTCACCCAGGAAGAGTTGAGAACCTCCAAAAGATTCCTCAATAAGCTGTATAACGCGGCAAAATTCTCCATCCTGCAGTTGGCAGATTTCCAAAAACCCGATGCCTGGGAGGAAACCGAACTGCTGCCTGTGGACAGATGGATCCTGCAGCGGGTGAAGGAAACCACAAGAAAAGCCGCAGGTCTGTTGGAGGATTATGAAATAGGACAGGCAAGGCATGAAATTGACAATCTGTTCTGGAAGGATTTTTGCGATTATTACATTGAAATTGCCAAGGAACGCCTCTATCAGCCTGAAAAACACGGCGCGGAACAGCGATATTCGGGGCAGATTGCAGTGTATCACAGCCTTCTGGGAATTTTGAAATTATATGCCGTCTACACGCCCTATATAACGGAGTATATCTATCAGGATTTTTACAGAAAACAGGAAAAGGAACTCTCCCTGCACCAGACCCTTTGGGCCGCAGAACAGGAGGACATGCTGTATCTTGCATTCGGCGAACATTTGAAGGAAACCATCTCCCATGTGCGCAAAGCCAAGACGGAAAAGCAGATGTCCATGAAGGATCCCATCCCGGAACTGATCATTACATGGAATTGTCGGAAAATAACTGATGCAACTTGTTTAGGAGAAAGCCCAGAAATACAACGAAAACGGCTATAAACTCGCATCAGTTATTTGTAGACAATTCCATGCCCTGCAGAATTGGGGGATTTGTATCGAAAATCCGAGAAAGATATCATGGCCTGTACCGGGGCGGAGAAAGTGCTGTTCCGTTTTTAGTTACCTGCAGCGCAGCGCCCGCCCTGGCGGCTGTCTGCTGATTCGCCGTCAGATAGCCGTTATTCCTGTGAGAACCGGACTTCCCACCGTCCTCCCAGGAACAACGGCCATCTGTCAGCAAAAACCTGCGGTTTCATTCTACCGAAAAATGTATAGCAGATAAAATACTGACAGGACAAAAGTATAAACACCAAAACTCCAATACCGCTATACCGATCCACGTCGGACTATCTGGTTTGAATACACCAAGCATAGGCATAATCAAACAGGAGATAAAAAACACTCCATGTATCATGAGAAGATATTTCAGCCCTTTATCTATTTTTGTCCGTGCTTTGATAGTCAGTCCCGCAAAAAATGTGGCCAATGACATAACCCCATAGCCCAACAGGTCATAGTTAAACAGAAGCCCAAATTGTTGAAAATCCAGAAGAATAGCAGCCTGCTCTGTCAAATCATTTAATCGTACGGTGGTGAGTTGCGCAAAATAAACCAACAAAATGACAGCAGCATATATAACGGAAAAAGCCACCGAAACATAGCCCGCTGCTTTCACGTCCTTCTCGGCACAATCAGCATATCCGCACATCATCAGCACAAAGCTAAACGCAATGAACATAGACGAAAAATAGCTTCCCTCCTGAAAACCAAATAACATAGACAGGGCAAAGCAGAGTACTGCAATGAAATTTGCAATAGAGCCATACACACCGATTTTCTTATTCATCCGCCTGCCATCATCCCTTCCCAAAAAAAAACCCGTTTACCCTATTTTTCCTCGGCCCTGTACCTGTCAGTCCCTGTGCACAGCCAGAACTGCTCTCCCTCCTGTTCCAGACGGAAAACAATCCCGTCCCTGTCCGTCTCCGAAATCAGGCAAGTTTCATTTTCCTTTCGCGGATCACATACAAGGGGCACAACAAGGTATTCCTCATGGTCTGTGGTAAACAACAGCACATTTTCCTCATTGACGGCTTCCAGGCATATTTTGTGGAAGACAGCATCCTCTCCTTCCGCTGTAAAACAGGTTCCCACCAGACCGGGCCAAAGTGTTCCCGGGGCAGGATATCCGCTGTTTTTCTGGCAGAAAGCCTCGCCCCACCTGATATAGTAGATATTTCCGTTATATTCCTCCGCCAGAATTTTGTCATACTCACCTTTTGCAAAGCATTTCCCATCCCACTGAAAATCGCTTAATTCCTCTTCCTTTTTCCAGAGGCCCTCTTCCAGGATTTCCGTATTTAACGTATTTTCACAAACGGAAAAACGATAGGCTCTGCAGCTGCCGTATGCCAGTCCGCTGTATTTTCGGGAAATATCCAGGGGCACCTTCTCTTCCATCCCCGACTCCACGGCAGCAGAGGCTTTTGCCTGTTCCCCGGCTTCCCCGTTTTCGGCGCTGCCTGCCTCCACAGATTCCTCTTTTTCCGCACTGCCTGCCTCCCCGGATTCCTCTTTTTCCGCACTGCCTGCCTCCCCGGATTCCTCTTTTTCCGCACCTTCCCCGGTCTCCTGGGGATTCCGGTCAGCCCCGGCTCTGTCTCCGTGTTCAGCTTCTCCCTTCCGCTCCTCTTCCATGATCCTCAGGGCTTCCCTTCCGATATCTTCCAGCACCTCAAGCAACCAGACATCTCCGTCACTGGTAGCCGCAACAGCCAAGGACAGCCTCCGGGCAGGACTCACCAGAAGGTAACTCTCAAACTGCTCCGTGCCGCCGTCCTTTACCACTGCCCCTTCTCCCAACGGAATCCGGTTTCTGGTGTAAAGAGAATCCCACCCCAGGCAGAAATTGGACGCATCGTATGCTCCCTGGAGAAAAGTCACCCCCTGGGGACGCCTGGTCTCATCCAGACAATCCTGCCCGATGATCCCATGGGAATCAATAAAAAGGGAACCGAACAGGGCGCACTCCGGAATTGTGGTATGAATTGCGCCTGCGCCGAAGCAGTTATAATATTCCGGTTCATTTCCCCTGCAGGAGACCTTTACATAGCCTTCCGCAAGCCGCCTTCCGGCTCCCACGGAGGAAAGCCCCGCCGGCAGCGCGATCTCTTCCCTCAACCACTGAATATACGGCTCCCCTGTCACCGCCTCCACCACTTCCGCAAGCAGATCAAAGCCGTCATTGCTGTAACTGGAAAAACTGCCCGGCCTGGCACGCAGCTTCATGGAACCCCAATATTCCGGCGTATTCCGGTATTTTCCCGTAAACAACGCCTCCCCTTCCTCCGGCACAAGATGATCATGAAGATTGGTTCCCGGTATGCCGGAGGAATGATTCAAAAGCATCCTGACAGTGATTTCCCTGTAACGTTCATCCGCCAGTTTCCAGTCCGGCAGATAAGTATTCACCGGTTCGTCCAGACATACCTTGCCCTCCTGCACCAGTTTCATAATGGCCGCCGTCACATAAACCTTTGACACGGACCCGATGTTATATAAATCGTCCACCCTGGCTTCGCTGTTCTCGAATCCCCTTGTTCCTGCGCAGGCTGCCGCCAGAAGCTCACCCTCCGCACAGACGGCTGCACACACCGCCGTGATTCCCGTTTCCCAAAGAATATTATCCAGTTTCTCCTGTATCCACTCCGCCAGTGCAGGGCTGCTTCCGCTGCGCCTGCCGCCTGTCTCCTTAAATACTTTCTTCTTATCAGACATTTTCGCATCTCCTCTTAGGAACTGTCGGAAAATAACTGATGCAACTTGTTTAGGAGAAAGCCCGGAAATACAAGGAAAACGGCTATAAACTTGCATCAGTTATTTGTAGACAATTCCTTACTATGCTTCTCTCCTTTTTCCTGTTTCATTATACAGCATCCATTCCCTGTTTTCTACTGCCATTTGCATAAAAATGGGAAGAAAAATGCCCGTAAATTTCTTTTAAAACCTGTTCCATGCCGCAACCAACTATAGTATAATTGGGGTAAAACGGAGGATATGGATGATGAGCCTGACAATTGGAGAAAAAATAGCCGCCCTTAGAAAAGCCAAAAACATTACCCAGACACAACTTGCGGAATATCTGTTTCTGGTACCCCAGACCATATCCAAATGGGAGGTTGGAAACGGCACGCCGGACGTAACCCTGCTGCCTAGAATTGCGGATTTTTTCGGGGTGAGCATGGATGAGCTGTTCGGAAGGTCCCCCGTGGACAGGGCAATTGACCTGGTGCTGCGATATTCTGTTTTGAGAGACGATGTTTCTTTCCGGGAAGCCATGGACTGTCTCGACTCGCAGCTTCAGACCATAGACAGGCAATTGGAAAACAGCATCGGAGATACAGCAGAACTGGAGCGGGATAAAATCAGACTGGAAAGCAATAAAATGCATTTGCTGCTGCAGCAGGGATGGGAATCCAGCCAAAGAGCACTGGATTTGGCGGAAAAACTGGCACAGAAGACCGGGGAAATGCCCTTCCGCCTGCAGCGGGTGCAATTGCATACCATGTTGGGGAAAAATCGTCAGATACGTCTGGAATGCGAAAAAAATTTCCGGGAATCTCCCTGTGCGGACACACTCCTGCTCTACTTTGAAGCGCTGTGCGATCTGGGCTATGACGAGGAGCTGTTGAAAATGCAGGAAACGGAAGAGGCAGTCATTGCGTTGATGATGCCGCCATCTTCCGACAATGCCGCCCTGTGGCAACGCTGCCTTCTGGCGGCGCTTAAAATCGGGGAAATCGAATACGTTGAGAAACACCGGGAAACCGTATTGGATTATGGCCAGGACTTTGACAAATTTTCCCTGTTGTGGGAACTGACGAAATTCTACAAGGCCAGGAATCTCACCGAAAAATACACTGTCACCAGGGAAATGGTACTCTCCCTGATGCCCCGGGTGAAACTGGAGCCTTATATTAAGGAAGCAACGGAACAGGCGCTGCAGCAGCTCTGAATCCGGACACTATGTTTACTTTTCGGTCTATGTCAGTCAGTTAAGAAGTACCAGTTCAGTGTACCGTCCGAACCGCTATTACGTTTAGAGTAAGACGCGAAAAAGTTTTTCCTGTTGTATAAATATATCGAACGCCAGGGGTATAAACACTACTCACAAATCTTCCAATAGCCATATCGTTTGCCGCCTTTACGTTCTATTTTCCCTTTGCCCTTTAATACATCCAGACCCCTCTGAACTGTGCGCCTGGTAACTAATAGTTGTTTTGCCATTTCAGTAGTAGTGATAGATGCATTTTCTTTAAGCAGTGCCAATATTTTTACTTCTATTGTAACATCCTTTGTGACATTTGGGACTTTGGAATCTGATGCTTCAGCATTTTGAAGAGCAGTAAATTTCACCATAATATCTTCTCCATGAACAATATACTTCGGATCGTCCACTCCAAGTTTTTTGCAGGCATCCCGAATTTTCTGAATGCCACGCCCCCAACTTTCAATATATCCTGCCCGATAAAATACTCTTGCAATATCTGGATTGTAAGGTTTTGATACATGAGTACTCAAAAGAGTCTCAACCGTCCAACCAAAGGGCAACATACTACAGTTGCTGATATACATGGTATCATCTTCAATACGTATTTGTACCGGAACATTATCAGCCCAATTACAATGAATCAAAGCATTAAAAACAGCTTCTCTTATGGCGTCACGGGCAAAAGGATATGTCTCCACTCTTGTTTCTTTGTAATATGAAATCGTCGCCTTCAAATATTTTAGATAAATCAGGTCAATCACCCGATCTGCTAAAATAAGCAAAGAGCCATGTACTTCATCCTGATATAATAACTCACTGCATACAGAAGTTTATGTAAAAAAGCGTTTATATACAATGCTCTGTTGTATTGAATGCAACCGCAGATTGCTTGGAAACCATTTCCCCATAAGGTATTCTGTAAATATCCAAAAACAAAGGAAAAGGAGTAAATGCATATGTATCGTTATCTGTTGCGGAAAAAGGGATATTGTCTATTATTCGCGGCGCTGCTTGTGACCAACGGCGCGGCAGGTCCCTTATTCTCTCTGGTCATGAGCGCGTTGGTGGACTGTGCGGGAAAAAATGCGGAGGTGCTGTTTCGGACGCTTCTGGGAGGGATTGGGTACGCGGTAATTTACAATCTTCTGGCCCTGTCTTACCGCTGCATGAAGACCTGGATTTTGACGGACGCAAGGTATTTTCTGAAAAGAGACATCTTTGCTGCGCTGATGAACAGGAGCGTGGCGGATTTCGATGCCGGGAGCAGCGCGGAATACATGAACGAACTTAGCAATAACCTGAATCAGTTTGAAAATGTGTACTGGGGCAATCATCTGCATCTGTTTGAATGCCTGATGTCCTTTATCGCCGCAGCCGCAATCTGCATCTCCCTGCAGCCGCTTCTGCTTGTCCTGATGCTCTTCCTGGCGCTGCTTTCCATGGGCGTAACCAGGCTGACAACATCCCCTCTTGAGAAAAGTATGGAGAGCTTTGCCAAAAGCGCAGAGTCCTATACAGGGGAAATACGGGATGATTTCGCCGGATTCCGTTTAATTCGTTCTTATGGAATCCTGCCCCTCATTCTGCGGAAACATGATAATAAGAACCGCGCCATGGAGACAGCAAACCGACAAAACATAAACTGCAGAATGGTATGCGCTTATGCGGGAAATTTTGTGGGACTGCTTTCTACTGTACTGGTGATGGCTATGGCGTCTTATTTTTCGCTGAAAGGAATGTTTTCCGCGGGAACGGTGATTGCCTTCGGACATTTGATTGGACAAATCATCTCTCCCATCGAATCCATGCCCTCCATTGTGGCTAATTTCCGCGCCTCCAGGCCTCTGGAAAAACGGTTTCGGCATTTATTGGGAGAAAATATCACATCCCGGAATTTGCTGATCCAGACGCTTTCCACGAAAGATGCCGACATTCCGAAAGCAAACGGCTTCCGGGAGGAAATCATCCTGGATAAGCTTTCTTTCAGATATGAAACCCTTTCCAGGGAAGTCCTCCGCAATCTCTCCTTCCGTTTCCGGACAGGAAAGCATTATGCCGTTATCGGAAAAAGCGGCTGCGGAAAGAGTACGCTTCTTTCCCTGCTTCTGGGGCACTATCCCAATTACAGCGGCAGCATCCGTTATGACGGCGTGGAATTGAGGGAACTGACACGGGAGTATCTGGGAAATACGGTGGCATATGTCTCCCAGGATACCTTTTTGTTTCAGGACACAATTCAAAATAATATCACTCTATATCATGAAGAATACACCCCGCAGGAAATCGAAGCCGTCCTGGAGCAGGCAGGATTGAAGGGGCTTGTGGATTCTCTTCCGGAGGGGCTTTCCGCCATGGTGGAGGAAAACGGTAAAAACTTTTCAGGCGGCGAAAAGCAGCGCTTCAGTCTCGCCAGAGCGCTGCTTAGGAAGAGCCGGGTACTGCTGTTGGATGAATTTACCGCCAATCTGGACAAAGAAACGGCAGAAAAAATCGAAGAACAGGTCATGGGACTTTGCTCATGTGAGATAAAGAAGTAAAAGAAGTGTAAAAAATTTTGCCGTTCCCT
>OFGX01001937.1_pt1 | contig 11515 bp, 11 predicted proteins | sample 1521831 | NCBI WGS metagenome assembly OFGX01 (sample SAMEA3504080, study PRJEB24116) | mouse gut metagenome | biome: mouse gut; feature: mouse-associated habitat; material: faeces | place: Denmark | collected 2011
GGAGCGATACCCCCGTTGGAGACCTGCCGGGTTCGGTGGAAACGCTGGACATCGTGGCCGGCCATTTTACCCGGGAGAGCTTGATGCTGATGCGGCGGCCTGATATGGAGAAGCTGGCCGGGGATCTGGGCGTGGATGTCAGCCGGTGCAAGAACAAGGGCGGTATTGCCGATCTGCTGGTTGAAGTCGAGGTTGGGACCCCGGCGGAGGACGGCGGCGAGGCTCCGCCCGAACTGGGCACGGAGGCCCCAGTGGTATGAGCTTTAAGGATATGCTGGCCGACGACATTCACAACGTGTTTTTGAATGTGGACGAGTTCGCGGAGATGCGCACCGTGGAATATGACGGGGAACACTATGAGGACATCCCCATTGTCCTGACCGGGCTAAAGGAGAAGGACCGGCGGCAGCTGGTCACTGATCACGTCCAGGGCCTCTATCTGGTGTCCTCTGTCCTGCATTGCGCCCTGAAGGACCTGGGCGGCAACCAGCCGGAGAAGGGCCAGCGTATCCGCATCAACGACGAGGAGGGTAGCGGGGGATTCTTCCGGGAGTTCTATGTCGTGTCCTCAGTCTGCGAGCTGGGGATGTTACGGGTGGAATTGGAGGCGATTGACGAATGAGTGATATTACCAGCGCAGACAGTAGCCATGCTAGGTACGCCGGTCTGGCGGTAGACATCGCCGAGGACAGTCTGGATAAAGCCACCCGGCTCCTGGCCGGTATCAATGGCGGCGTCTATAAGGCGGTGGGAAGTGCGCTTACCCGCGCTGCGGCCGCTGGCAAGACCGCCGCAAAGCAGCCGGTTACGAAAGAGTACACCATCAGCCAGAGTGAGTTTCTGGCCCGCACCAAGAATATCAACCATCTTGTCCGGGAATCCAGCGGCGGTATCTCCGTGGTGTTCGGCTTCCGGGGGAATGTGATCCCGCTGATGAAGTTCAACACCCGCGTCAACGGCAGCGGTCAAATCGTCACACAGGTAAAAAGGTCTGGTTCGGCTGAAACACTGAACCGGGCCTTTTCCGCTCAGATGGGCGGACACAAGGGCATCTATGAGCGTGTCGGGGTGAAGCGATTCCCTGTGGAAGAACTCTATGGCCCGGCCACGCCACAGATGATGTATTCCAACGAGGAAGTGATGGACGAGATCGAGCGCAAGGTGGCCGACACCTACGAGAAGCGCATCGACCATGAAATCCTGCGCTTACTCAACGGCTGGGGGAGGTAGGCCATGAGCAAAGTAATCCTGCTGAAAGAGCTGAAAGCGTTCACTCTGGATGTTACGCGGGATTTGATTTTCCCGGTGGCGCAGCAGAAGGAGGACAAGGAACCTCCTAAGCCCAGGGCGGCCGAGGTGTTTTGCACCCGTCTGCCTGACAGCAAATCGGCAAAGAAAAAGGCCCCCTACATTCTGCACCAGTTTCTCAATGATAAGACCATCCAGCCCCCAAGTCAGCGGTTAAACTCCACAGCCATTGTGCGTTCGATTTTTTGCGTGTATCACCCGGACGAACAGGCGGGTGGGCTTGCGCTGTTGACCCTCATGGATCAGCTGTACCTCTCCCTTTTGGAGCGTCCCATAGTCGGCGCACAATTCACACTTGACCTGGAAGCCGGTATGGAGTCCGTGGCCTACCCGGAGGATTCCGCCCCATACTTTGCCGGGGAGATGGTGACTGTCTGGAAAATGCCGCCGGTGAAGCGGCTCGACACAACGCGGGTCATTCACGGGATGCCGCCCTGGGATCCCCACCCGCAACACCTGGAAGAAACATTTGCGCTGAAAGGAAGCGATTGATATGGCGAAGAAAGACCAACCTGCGGCCACCCCCAAGGCGGCTGAGGCCAACACGTCCGGTTTTTACATCTACATCGGCCCAAACATCAAGGGCCTGATCCAGACCGGGAGCATCTACCGGGGCGACCGGGAGCACGCGTATCAGATGGCGGCGGCCGCTATCGAGAAGCACCCCAAGGTGAAGTCCCTGATCGTGTCCGGCGACGCGCTGCCGGAGGCGCGGCTGCGGGTCAAGGCTCCCGGCAACGTCCTGTACGCCAACTATAACGAGCTGAAAAATCTGGCGGGAAAGTGAGGGAATAGAGTATGGCAATTCTCGGCGTTCGTGTATACGAACAGGCCACGTCGGTCAGTACGCCCAACGTGGCCCAGGTGGGCATCCCCTTTGTGGTAGGGACGGCGCCGGTGCAGTCGGCGGCGAAGCCCGCCAAATCCAATACCCCCGTGCTGGCTACCAGCTGGGACGAAGCGGTGGAGAAACTGGGATTCTCCTATGATTGGAAGAAGTACACGCTCTGCGAGTTCATGTACTCCCACTTCCAGCTGTTTGGGCAGCAGCCCGTGATCTTCTGCAACATCTTGGAGCCGGCGACCATGAAGGAGGCGGCCGCCCCGAAGGACTACCCCGTGACCAATCATCAGGTGGTGCTCCCTATCGACGCCATTGCCGGCACGCTGCAGGTGACGGCTCCTGGGAGCGGCGAGGGCGCGTCCCCGGTCACCTTGAAGCCGGACGAGGACTTCTCCGCCATTCTGAACATCGGCTGGAAGGTCATCGTGGTGAGCCGCCTGGAGATTCCGAAGACCGGATATGCCACACTGGCCTTAAAGGCGATTTCTGACAGGGCTGATCTATATGACCTGTTCGAGCGCTATGTCGGCAGAGACCTGGACGATGAGGAGCTGAACTGCGTGGACGAGATGATCCACAGGGTGTTCGGGCATACATTGGCCCTGCAGCTAATCGCCAGGCAGGTGGCCTGCAGCCACATCTCCGTGTCCCAGGCGACGGCGCTCCTGCGGGAGAAGGGATTTTCGGATATCGCTCCCGAGAAGGTGGACTATGTGAAGGACTGGCGGCTGTATCAGGATACGGTGGCGGATATCATCGGGGTGATTTTTCAGGCGGGGGAGATGGAGGAGAGGAAAAAGATGATTCTGAAAGCGCTTTCGTTGTTTTCGGCAGAGGGCGTGGACATTAATATCTTTTCGGATATGCTTGGACTGAATTCCAAAGACGCAATCAATGGACTGGCAAGGGAGGGCTGGCTGGAGCTGAGAGGGACGGAATTGTCGCTCCATCCGGTGGTACAGGAGGTCATCAGGCGGTGGGAGTGGACGGAGCTGTACCGCGAGGCATTTGAGGCAGTGATGGACAGCCTTTTTTGCTATATTAAGATAGAGAGCAGAAAGGAAGAGTATCCGAAGGAACTGCTTCGTTTTTTTCAGTGGGAGAAAGGGTACATGGAGAAAAGCGAGGTTTTACGGAGAATAATGGAGAAGCGTGCCGTAAAGAAAGGGGTGATAGCAGCTATCATAATGAAGCGGGTTGCCGACAGCGATAAGAGACAGGTGACGGATCATAGAAAACAGCAGCTTTGGCTTCGCATGGCAGAAAATGTGCTGGATTCGTGCAGAAAAGAGGAAATTCTCTGGAAGGACGATATGTACCGGAATGTTCTATATTGTACAATGATAAATATGCCTCGTGACAGAGAGGAGTACATTCTGGAGCATGCCGATGAATTGCTGGACGGTTTCCGTAGGACAGATGGCATTGCCTATTTGAAGATTTGTGAAAGGGTGATATCCATTTATGAAGAACGGGGAGCATTTGCGGCTGCCCATACGGAGGTGGAGAAAGCCTGGGAATTCATTAAAATGGCATATAGGGAATCCAGTATATTTACGGAGACGGGGAGGAGGCTCAGACGAAATGGTAAATATGTGAAAGGGATGTTTTATAATATTCTTGCGGGATATTACGATTGTGTAATCAATGGGGAATATTATAATGAGGACAGGATAGAAGAAATTGATAAAATGCTGAATGCAATCAATAAGGCAATCCGATATATGAAAAGAGACAGGGGAAAGTATGCTGACAGCAGAGCCATGCATGCGAAGTATCTTCTCTCTAAGGCAAACATTCTCATTCGATGCTTTCCTCAAAAGCGAAATGATATCGAGAAACTGTTGAGCAAAACAAAGAGGCTGGCGGAGAAATATACACAGGAGTATTCAGCATTGCGTTATAATTATAAGTCAGTGAAAGCCTGGTATCATACACGGGTGGATTTTGATTATGCAGGGATGATGAGGCTCATGGTAGAAGCTTTCGATATTGCCAAAGTTACATCTGGCACAGATTTGGATATCATTGATGGCATCATAATTCCCTGGGCCAATATGCTTTTTGAGTGGGGAAAATATGAGGACATGGATAAGATGCTGCGGATAGGAATAGGAATATGCGAGGAAGAGGAACATAGGGAAATTATCCCATATATCCGGAAGAAACGGGAATTATATGGATATCTGCTGGAGGCTTATCAGGAGATTGGAGATTTGGACAAGTGCAGGGAGGTGGAGAAATCGATTGAAGAGGAGAAGGAAGGGAGGAGAGAGGGGGTGGAAATAGCTGCTGGAGGATGAACGGCAAAGGAGTATTCGGGTGTGGGATGATGGGAGCAGAAGTGAAGGTTCGGGAAGAAAAGCGGAAGGGAATATAAATGGGTGGCTATAATAATATGGAAGATAAGAAGGAGAAATCTAAGGTGGGTTCAATCATGAAAAAGAAAAGCAGAAAATATGTCGCATTAATCGTTGTTGTCGCAATTTTGTTAATAGTTCTGGGAATATTTTACAAGGGCTATTCAAGCGCCAAAGAGAAATATGAAGCGACTATCAAACAACTTGAAGAGGAGGTCGATAGGCTTTCAGAACCGGTGGCCGTTTATGAGGAGGCTGCCCAGGAGATAGACATCGCCGTGATAAACGCGGAAATCCGTGATATCGGCGAGCTTGCCACGATAGAATATCTATACACGGATGCCGGAAAATTTGAGGATCCCGCGGAGCTGTTTGGAAAGGAAATCCCGTTTTCATTCACCACAAAGTCTTTTATTGCGAAATGGGATGGCTCTATCAAGGCAGGGGTGGACATCAGCAAGGTCACGGCAGAAGTGAATGAGTCAGAAAAGGAGATAGTAGTACATATTCCAAAAGCAGAAATCCTCTCGCATGAGGTAGATGACGAGAGCATTGAAACCCTTGACGAGAAAGATGGCCTGTTCAATAAACTTAAGATTGATGATATCAGAGCGTTTGATGCCAACAGTAAGGACGCTATGGAGAAGCGGGCCATTGAAAACGGGCTTTTAGATAAGGCCTTGGAAAACGCAAAGGCGATTATCCGCAAGCTGATAGATAACGACATAGTGAAAGAATTGGAATATGATATCACGTTTGAGGTGATTGAGGAATAAGCAAAATAGATAGGGCGTCAATTTAATGAATGGAGATAGAAGAAGCAGAATTTAGATGATTTCTAAAAGCTGCTTCTTTTTTAGGCCTACATCCACAAATCCAAAACAAAAACTGCCGTTGTATACTTATTTATATGAAAAAGCGGAGATGCCCGCTGATAAGGAGGAAAAGGCTATGAGACGAAAAAATAGGGTTGCTGGTTTTGGGGTAGTGATTGCGATATTGGTTTTGACATCATGTGGGGAGGTTCCAACCATACAAGAATCGTCACCCCAAAATGCAGAAGTACATGTAGAAGAGAATGGTGGACAGATAAGCGAGGAGGATGAAGCCGGCAAAGATGCAGACGAGAATCCGGGTACAGAAGAGATTGATGAAGTGGAAACAGAATCTACAGGTATTCGGGCAGAAAGCTTTAAGACCGCTGCCAATATAGAAGAGACGGTGCTTGTGGACGAAAATGACATAAAGATAACGGCTACGGAATTGAATTATACAGATTATTCCGTTGAATTAGGCTTGCTGATTGAAAACAACAGTAGTGTAAACCTGTCATTTACTAGCGGTACTTTGGGATATGACCGCAATGCTGTCAATGGTTATATGGTTGGCGACGGATATCTCAATGCGGATGTATCTGCTGGTAAAAAGTCGCATGAAACGATCAGCTTTAGCAAGGATGCGCTGGCGTTATTTGGAATTACAGAAGTTGCCAATATTCAGATAGGGTTCTCTGTACAGGATGATGACTATGAGGATTTCTATACAGGAATGGGACAGGTAAATACATCTGCCGCCGATTCTTACGACTATGAAGACAGTAATTACCAAAAATCTATAAAAAGTGGAATCTGGGAAACAGCATACAACTGCAGCATAGACTATTATGCAGAAGAGGAACTATATAATCAGAATGATATAAGGGTTGTGTCAGAAGCCCTTTTGACCAATAAAGACGGAGAAAAGATTATTCTTATCGAAATCGTAAATGATTCACAGGAGATGATTTATGGAGTGGCATCTGAGATAACTGTGAATGGACTGATTGTGAATGCGTCAAATTGGTCTGCTGAGGCTATTAATCCTGGAACCCGTCGTGTTATAGATATGCCCATTACATCCATGCTTGATAAGGTCTACTGGCCTGTGTTTGGAATTCAGGAGATTGGAGAGTTCGCCTTTTCATTTGCAGTAGAGAATGCCGCTCATGAAGAGATAGCTGTATCTGAGGAAATCAGAATTGGATTAATGGGAGAAGCGTCGGCAGTTGATGACAGCGGTGAAGAGCTTTATAGCGACAAGGGAATAAGGATTATCTCAAAAGGACTATTCGAGGATCCAAGGGAATACAGTGATGACATTCACTTAATGCTGTTGGTAGAGAATCAATCCTCGGAAGCAGTCTTTATTGATGAAGAGTATGGTTCGCTTTCTGTAAATGGGTTCATGACAGATTGTTCTGCTTATAGAGGGGATGCTGTTCCTGGAAAATATGCCATCGTTGATGTTACGATGCGGGGATCTTCACTGGAAGAGAATAAAATTGCTGAGATAGAAGAAATAACCAATATAGAAATAACCCTTGAGATACGAAATCTGCAATATGGCACAGTTGATAAGCCAACAATAGCTATAGAGTATTGAGCTACATGATTATTTCTATAAAGTGCCCTCTGCGGATGCAGGGGGCACAGGCCGCTGAGCCTTTTTTGATTCCCGCAAGCAACGAGCCAAGTGGGCATGCCCGCATGCACATTAAAGCCATATTTGGCCCTTGACAAATCCCCATTTCTATACTATCCTAAACTCATGGATAGCGCAAAAGCAATCCAGAGTCTTGATTTCGATTATTTCTAAGGGTTAATGGCGTTTCTGCTGTTTTTCATTGGAAAGGGAAGAATAAACAAAAACGAAAAAGGGCGGGCGAATACCTGTAGCAGTAAAGGCGAAAAGCATGATAAATGGACTATAACCATGGAAGGAGACGATGAACATGGCAACTTCAAGTATTACAAAGAATTTTATTATTTCAGATGAAAAGCAGATAGAACTATTTGCTAATGCTATTGAGGAATCATATGAGGAGTCTTTGAGGACATCACAGAGTGCTGCTTCGATTAAGTTCAGGGAACTGCAGAATGCGGATGAAATAAAAGAAATTATGGAGAAGTGGAGGAAATCTCATGAATGATGAATTTTTAATACTCAATATTAGAGAATATTTGAAACAGGGACAAGACGGAGAGGATTTGCTTAGACAGAGCTTTTCTGCATTTTCCTGCAGAAAAAACATTGATGTGGAGAAATTTCTGCAGGAGCAGTCGGTTGATTTTACTAAGAAAAACCAGTCTGTTACATATATCGTTCTTAACCCGGAGGAAGGCCGCATCGTAGGATATTTCACATTAACAATAAAACCAATTTCTGTTAACGGAGAGAAATTCAGCAATACAGTGAAACGAAAATTATCAAGAGTGAGCGAACAGGATATGGATAATGGAAATTATCAATTATCGGCATATCTAATTGCCCAACTGGGTAAAAATTTCCATGATGGATTAAACGAAAAGATTACAGGGCAGCAGCTCCTCGGTCTTGCAGTTGAAAAGATTAAGGAGCTGCAATATATGGCAGGCGGCATGGTAGTATTTCTTGAAACCCAAAACGAAGAAAAATTGTTACATTTTTATGAAAGACAAAACGGGTTTAAGCGTTTTGACACAAGAGAAGTAAAGCACAGCGCAGAAGAGCCGCGCTGCCTAATCCAGCTATTGAAGGTACTGTAAATCGCTTTTCATCTTGATCATCATGGATGGTTCTGACCGGTAAGCTCAGAGTGTTGATTTCAACTGTTTTCCAGAGTCGGAAAGTGTTTCTGCTGTTTTCTTTGAAGAATCACACATTCAATAATCCTAAATTTCCAAAGCTACGTTATATATGCCACGCACTCACAAATTCAGCCTGTAAACCCAGGCATTGTTCCAGGCATAAGCAGGAAGGAGCGGATGACTGCGCTGCTGCTGTGCATCTTTCTGGGGGGATTTGGCATCCACAGATTTTATGTGGGTAAAATCGAAACATGGCGTCTGAAGAAAAGTTCGAAGCCTGGGAAGGCGATATGAATGATGCCGAGCTAAAACACTATACAGAAGTCCAGCTGGGCATTTCCCAGAAGCTGCTGGAGACAAGTACAGAAATGCAAGAGTAGATTTAGGCAAAAATGCAGTTCGTTCTTTACTATCCTAAACCCATGGACACCACAAAGAACCAGTCCAAAGTCTCAATTTCAATCATTTCTAAGGTTTAATAGCGTTTCTGCTGTTTTTCACTGGAAAGAGTAGGTAAGCAAAAACGGAAAAGGGCAGGAGCGGCAACATCCCAGGTACCAATGAGCCTATGGACTGCTCCGGATTCCCACATCCCTTGGGGCGGTGTTTGTCCTACTGCCTCTTCGGGGCAACAAGGCAGGCCTGGAGCGAATCCTGGACGAGAACCCTGCATATGAGAAGCTGGACGAGGAGACGGCGGAGACAATAAGCGCCCTGATGGGAGTGAAGGAAAAGCATGGAAAACTCTGCAAACCCAGGCATCACCCAAAATACAGCCGGACAGCTAAGGCCTTTCCTGTATTCGCAAAATAGCCGCAAAAAGTTTCACAAAAAATTTAGCAAAAAAATGCAATTCGTTCTTTGCGAGTTGCATTTTTTATGTTATACTGTGTAGGACAATAATCATGGGGGTATTTGCGGTTTTCCGACAAGGCCCCGGCAAGTCGTTAGTATTTATCTAATTATAAATGGAGGACTGAGAGCATGAGTACTACTTCAAAAGCGAGCCAAAGAATAACAGCTTTGCTCGATGACAACAGTTTCGTTGAAATCGGCGCCCTTGTGACAGCCAGAGCCACTGATTTCAATATGAAACCCAACGAGACTCCTTCTGACGGTTGCATTACCGGTTATGGAGTGATTGGCGGGAAGCCTGTGTATGTGTACAGCCAGGACGCTTCCGTGATGAACGGGACCATCGGCGAGATGCATGCCAGGAAGATTGCGGGTCTCTATGATTTGGCCATGAAGACCGGCTCCCCTGTGATTGGGCTGATCGATTCCGCGGGGCTGAGGCTGCAGGAGGCAGCGGATGCGCTGAACGCTTTCGGTGCTATCTACATGAAGCAGACATTGGCTTCCGGCATCATCCCTCAGATTACCGCCATCCTGGGAACCTGCGGCGGCGGGCTCGCCCTGTTCCCCACTCTGACGGACTTTACTTTCATGGAGGAGAAGGATGCCAGGCTTTTCGTCAACGCGCCCAATGCGCTGGACGGAAACGTGATCACCAAATGCGATTCCTCCACGGCTGCGTTCCAGTCTGAGGAGAGCGGCATCGTGGACGTGGTGGCGGACGAGGCCACAGTCCTTGCCAAGATCAGGGATCTGATTGCTTTCCTGCCTTCCAACAGCAACGAGGGCAGCGACATCGTGGAGTGCACGGACGACCTGAACCGTGTGAACGAGGAGCTGGCGGGCTGTGCGGGGGACACCTCCATAGCGCTCTCCATCCTGGCGGACAACAATGATTTCTTCGAGGTAAAGGCGGGCTACGCCAAGGATATGGTGGTAGGCTTCATGAAGCTGGACGGCGTCACCGTAGGCGCTGTGGCCAACCGCAGCGAGATATGCGACGAGGAGGGCAAGGTGGCGGAGAAGCTGGATGCCGTCCTGTCAAAGCAGGGCTGTGAGAAGGCCGCCGACTTCGTGAACTTCTGCGATGCCTACGAGATTCCCGTGCTGACGCTGACCAATGTGAAGGGCTACAAGGCCACCATGTGCTCCGAAAAGGGAATCGCAAAGGCTGCCGCGAAGCTGACCTACGCCTTCGCCAACGCCACGGTGCCCAAGGTGAACGTCGTCGTGGGCAAGGCGCTGGGCACGGCCGCCATCGCCATGAACTCCAAGGCCATCGGCGCGGATATGACTTTTGCATGGCCCGATGCCCAGATCGGCACCATGGAGGGCAAGCTTGCGGCGAAGATCATGTATGACGGACAGGGCGCGGATGTCATTAATGAGAAGGCAGCGGAGTACGATGCGCTTAACTGCAGCGCCGGAAGCGCGGCCAGGAGAGGGTATGTAGACAGCATCGTAGAGCCCGCCGACACCAGGAAATACGTTATCGGCGCTTTTGAGATGCTCTTCACCAAGAGCGAAGACCGTCCCGCCAAAAAGCACGGAACTGTATAGAAAGGGTGATGTAAATTATGAAGAAATTGATAGCCATACTGTGTATGATTACCTGTCTTCTGGGACTGACGGCCTGCGGAAGCGAGGCGGCGCAGTCAGAGTATCAGCAACAGAAGGTGGCCAACGCACAGCAGCTTGCGGACGAGATGGTCCTCTATCTCTTCTCACAGTATATGGATGACGCAGTGGCAGGTTCCTTTGATGTCTATACGGCGGAAGAAGTGGAGTATATACTGAACAATCAGTACAACATCTATGTGGACGGAAATGCGTTCCTGAAAGCGATTGATTCTTTCCATTCCGCGAAGGAAGACATGGGCACGATCACGGGGACCAACGGAAGCGAAGTGATGATTGACGGCAATCAGATCGTCGTGGAGGTAGCGGTCACCGGAGAGAAGAAGAACGCCACGGCGGAGGTCATCTTCTCCAACGACATGTTCATGAAACTGCAGTCCGCGGCGCTGAACCCCACTTCGACGGTGGGCGAGCTCATGGCCAACGCGGGCCTGAACACCCTGATCGGCATGGGCACCGTGTTCGTGGTGCTGATCCTGTTCGCCGTGTACGTGCCGATGTTCAACATCTACAACACGATCTGAGGGGGGACGGCGCGTGAGGCGGAAAATACGGAGCCGCCGGGGGTTTACCCTGGTGGAGGTGCTGGCGGTGGCGGCGGTGCTCCTGATCCTGCTGGCGATTGCCATCCCGTCGGTGATGGGAGCCATCGACCGCGGGCGGCACAAGCATGACGCGGAGGTGGAGCGGGCGGCCGCGGCGGCCTTAACCGCCCTGGTTCAGAACGGGACGCTGGAGCGGGATAAGGCCGAGGGCAAGTACAGCACCACCGTTTACCTGTTTGACGCAGAAAATGGGAGGATTGTCTACGCCAAAAGTGGATTTTCCCCGGGCGGCTATACCCCCTATGGGGAGTGCCGGACAGAGGGGCACCAAGGAAAATTTTTGTGGCTCCAATATACGGC
>OFGX01001942.1_pt1 | contig 11493 bp, 16 predicted proteins | sample 1521831 | NCBI WGS metagenome assembly OFGX01 (sample SAMEA3504080, study PRJEB24116) | mouse gut metagenome | biome: mouse gut; feature: mouse-associated habitat; material: faeces | place: Denmark | collected 2011
GGTGGCTGGGAGGCGCAGAGGCCGGGGCGCCCTATAATAAGTCTTTGACTTACGCCCAATACCCCAATGCCGCAGCGCCGTATCCAAGGCTGACCGATACTGCGGTGGCAGCAGCTATCCAGGCCGGGGAGATTGTGTTCATAGAATCCTTTGGAAATGTAAAAGTCTGTACGGACATTAACACTCATACTTCTTTTACAGCGGAAAAGGGACCGGAATTTGCCAAGAACCGGGTTATGCGGGTTCTGATGCAGTTGTGCAACGATGTATACAAACAGTTCAGCTTGTATTACATCGGGAAGGTTGATAATAACACGGCAGGGAGGAACCTGTTAAAAGGCTGGATTGTAGGGTATTTGAATGAAATGCAGGCAAATGGCGGAGTACAGAACTTTTCCGCAGAGGATGTGTTGGTTCGGGCGGGAAATGCCATTGATTCTGTTTTAGTAGATGTGGCGGTTCAACCGGTGGACAGCATTGAGAAAATCTATATGACCGTGACAGTATCGGCCAATACTGTGACGGAGTAAAGGAGGGGCTATGTTTTTACTGGAAAAAGATGCGTTAAATGGAAAGGAAGGACAGGGGTTTTTGACTCTTCATGGGGAAATCCATGAGATGTTCAGTATGAAGAATTTTCAAACTGACGCAGAATTTCAGGAAAGCGATTTTAAAGTAGTAGGATCCAGGATGGTGCAGAAAAAGACTACAGGAGTGGCTCTGACCGGGAAAATGACGATTTATTATGGGACTCCTCTTTTCGTAAGGCTTTTGATTGAGTACTTGAAAACAGGAAGGCTTCCCTATTTTACGCTTCAGATTACAAATGACGATCCGGGAAGCAGTGTGGGGACCCAAACGATTGTGTATTACAATGTGAAATTGCAGAAGCTGCCAATATCCAAGCTGGACGCGGATGCAGATTCTCTGGATATGGAGGTGGCATTTTCTTTTACCCACATGGAGGTGCTGGAGTATTTTAAAGATCCAGAGCAATTAGGACAAAATTAGATCAGGAAGGAGAAAGAGGATGGGAGATATTAAAGCATTTTTACAACCTCCGGTTATGGATGAAACACAGGAGGTTATCGTATCAAAGCGGTTTAAGGGGGAGGACGGAAGGCCGGTTCCGTTTGTAATCCGAGTCATTGACCAGGCGACAAATAACCGGCTGATGAAACGGGCTATGAAAAAGGATAAAAAACAAAAGGAACAGGAGCTTGACAGAACACTATACGGAAAAATGCTTTTAGAGGCATGTGTAGTATCTCCGAATTTCAAGGATGCAGAACTGTGTGCTTACTATAAGACGAATGATCCGTTAGATGTGCCGGAAAGGATGTTGTCTTCCGGGGAATATAACCGGCTGATTCATGCTATCAACCGGCTAAATGAATTTACGGATACAGATGATGAGTATGAGGAAAATGAGGAAGAAGCAAAAAACTAGCAAGAGGAAACACGCTGGACGCAAAGCTGTGCCAATTTATGCTGTGTGAACACGGCGTGTTTCCTTCTGATGTAGTCAACCGTCCGCAGAGAGAAAAGCAGTTGATGTGGCAGCTTATCTTAAGGCAGATCGAAGAAATTAAGGAAATCCGTGAAGGGAAGAAGCTGTAATGGGCGTGATACGAGAAGAATTTTTGCTGGTTGACAATTTTTCTGCGGCATTCAACGAATTGGTTTCCTGGGGAGAACAGGCTTCTGGCAGTTTGACAGAGATTGCGGACCACGCCAAAATTGCCCGGGAACAGCTTGCTATGGCTGGGGCTTCCAGTGAAATACAAACCCTTACCCAGCAGTTGGCCATCCAGGAGCAGATGATCGAACAGCAGGGAAGGGCAACGGAGGCCCTGACAGCGAAACAGCAGCAGCTTGTGATTTTGCATGGGGAAGAATCCAGGGAGGCTCAGAAGGTAGCCATGCAGATTGCTGCCAGCCAGATAAAAGAAACAAACCTGTGGGCAGCCGCAAACCGGACAGAACAAAAGATTGTAGAGCAGCAGATTGCTCTGGAAAAAGCAACCAGGTCTGTAGAGGCTATGAAGGAGGAAGAACAAAAGGCCGCAGAAGCGGCAAAGGAGCTGGGCCAGACGGCACAAGGTGCGGACCGTGAGATACAGAAAGCGGCCAAGAGCCAGGGGCAGGTTACTTCCGAGATAAAAAAGAGCAGCAATGAGGCAAAGAAACTATTATCCTTAATCAAACAGGTGGCAGTGACCACAGGAGCTGTGAAACTGACAAAAGCATTTCTCGGATTTGCGGACCAGCAGGCGCAGATTAATGCCAGGCTGGGACTTATGACAGAAGAATTGCAGAGTGTGGAACAATTAAATGACATGATTTACCAGTCTGCCATACGATCCCGTTCGGTTTATGAAGACACTGCAGATGCTGTGGCAAAAATGGGACTGAATGCGGGAAATGCCTTTGATTCCAATCAGGAGCTGGTGGCTTTTATGGAGTTGATTAATAAGCAGTTCGCTATTGGAGGAAGCAGCGCCGCAGCAATGGAAGGCGCAATGACTCAACTGACCCAGGCCATGAGTTCCGGCGCACTGCGGGGGGAGGAGCTAAATTCAATTTTAGATGCTGCCCCGGGAATTGCGCGGAATATCGAAAAATATATGGGATGGGCTTCCGGATCCATTAAAAAGTATGCAGAAGACGGGCAGATAACAGCGCAAGTAGTAAAATACGCTATGCTGGATATGGCAGATGAAATCAATGAGCAGTTTAATGCCATGCCTATGACCCTTTCCCAAGCTATGAACCTGCTTCAAAATGAGGTGCAGCACAGTTTGCAGGAAAATGCCGCGTCGTGGAACGATTTTATCAATAGTGCAGACGGGCAGCGGGTTTTAGGTAAGATGATAGCTCTGTTCTCTACCTTGGCTCTGGTTGGAGTGGAGGCTCTGTCTATAGTTGGCCAGGGGGCAATGTTTGTGATGGATAACCTGGATTTTATTCTTCCGATTCTTGCAGGGATAGGGCTGGCCTTGGCAATCGTTAAGGCAGAATCCATCATGGCAGGGGCTGCAAGCGTAGGAAGCGCCATACTGTCAGGCATAGCCTGGGCAGCGGCACACTGGCCCATTCTGCTGTTGGCAGTTGCTTTTGCGGGCGCTTTGGTGGCTGCCCAGCAGTTTGGTTTTGGAATGCAGGAGATCGGAGGAGGAGTTGGAGAGATCTTTGGTTTCCTATATGCTATCGGATATAACGTATTTGCGGCATTGTGGAATGTGATTGCGTCTTTTGCGGAGTTTTTTGCAAACGTGTTTAATGATCCAGTAACAGCGGTAGCCCATTTGTTTTTTGATGTGTTTGACGCCATTTTGGGGATAGTGGAAACGGTAGCCGGGGCCATTGATGCACTTTTGGGTTCAGATTATGCTGGGGCTGTGTCCGGATTTAGGAGTAAGATGTCTGGATGGGTGGATCAAACCTTTGGGGCAAATGCGGTAGAGATTAAGAGAATGTCAAATCTGGATGTGCCGGACACCTCCCGGCTATTTGGGGAATATGGCGCAGAGATTGGTTCAAAATTAGATGATATTGATTTTAACTTAGATGATATGGCGGGAAGCTTTGAGGGATTCAGCCTTGGGGATGTTCCAAAAGCAGGTATTCCGGAGGACATTGGAAAGGTCGGCAGCGTGGGAAGCGTAAAAGAGGTAAAAGGAGATGTAAACCTTTCTGATGAAGATTTAAAGATGTACCAGGATCTTGCGGAGCAGCGTTATCTGAATCAGATTGAACTGAAAACCATGGCTCCGGAGATTCATATCGATCTTTCTGGGAGGGCTGGCAGTAACCTGGATGCAAATGACGTGGCAAACAAGATTAAAGGGATGTTGATTGAACAGATGGCATCCCATACAGCGGTTTCTCATGGATAGGGAGGCAGGGTGCAATGAGGGTAAAAAACAGTTGTTCTATTTATATAAAATTCGGGAACAAGAAAATAAAGCTTCCGGTTAATCCGGAAGAACTGGAGATTGGATATCCTACCAGCCATAAAACCTATGACGTATTGGGGAAGGGAGAGATTGTGGTTCCTGGGAATCCATCGCTGAAGGTGGTTTCCTGGGAATCTTTTTTCCCTGATCCTGATGGGGAAATGTTTGTGGACAACAGGGCGCGTAAGCCGGAGTTTTATGTAAAACTATTTGAGAAGGCGCTGAAGAACAAACAGAAATGCCGTCTGATTATTGCCCGATCCGGATTGTATGATACCAATATCCGCTGCATTGTGTCGGACTTCACAACAACAGACAAAGGAGGAGAGCCAGAGGATATTTATTATGCATTGGAACTGACGGAATACAAAAGCTATGAACCAAAGACTATTTCTATCATGGTGACTCCTGCAGAATCCGGTGCAGAGCCGGATGTCCAAGCGGCTGTGGAACAGACACGTCCAGTGGAAGCACCGGTTCTGCGGGTAGGGGCTGTGGTAATTGCCAATGGAAAGTATTGGTATGATTCTTATGGCGGCAAACCGTTTGGGACAGCAAATAATCTAAACACCACTGTTACACGCATTGTATCCGGAAACCCTTATCCGGTATGCATTGGTCATTATGGGTGGCTTCAAGAGAGCCAACTGCAGATTACGGGGTGATACGGCTATGGGCATATCTATTTTAGTTGAGCGTACCCAAAACTTGCCAAGCGGCACAGCCTTGATCCTGTCGGATTATGGGGATGCTGTGACAGAGGCGGAGTTTTCCAGCCAGAGGTTTGATGCTCCGGGAAAGTTGACTTTTTCCAGTATTGAAGAAGGGGGAAATCTCATAGAAATGGGAAGCCCTGTTACTTTGACCGTTGACGGAAAGCCAGTGTTTAAAGGGTATATATTTACAGCAGAGCGCAACCGATATGGGGAAACCACCTATACTGCTTATGATCAGCTCCGTTACCTGAAAGCCAATGCAAGTTATACTTTTGAAGCCATGACATTGGGGCAGATCATTGCTCAGATTGCATCGGATTTTGGGCTAACAGTTGGAATGTTGGAAGATACTGGTTATGCGTTTCCTTGTCTGATCAAGGAAGATGAGAGCTGTCTGGACATTATTTTTGAAGCTCTGTCCCAAACCATTATCCAGACTGGACGGATTTTCAACTTTTATGACCAGGCAGGAGAACTGATTTTAACAGAAGCTAAAAACATGTGTGGTACGATTTTGGCAGGAGACGAAAGCATGGTAACAGATTATACCTATAAATGCGATATTGACTCTCATACATATAATCGCATTAAGCTGGTTCGGCCTAATAGCGAGACCGGAAGGGCAGATGTGTATCTGCATGAGGATACGGATAACATTAAGAAATGGGGGCTTCTCCAGTATTATTCCCAGGTGGATGAGAATCTTAATGAGGCTCAGATTGATCAGATGTGTGCTCAGTATCTGCAGTATTATAACCGGATTACGCAGACCCTTACTTTGGAAGGATTAGGTATAACAGGGATTCGTGCCGGCAGCATTGTACCGGTTCGAATTGAGGTGATTGATGATTTAAGCGCTCCCAGACTTTTGCTGGCGGAAAAGGTTACTCATAAGTTTGAGTCCGGAGGGCATACCATGAGCATTGCAGTAAAAGATTTTGGTCAGTTAGGGGTGGTGTAAATTGGCAGATGTGGATTTGTTAGGGGTCATACAGATGATTGTCCAGGAGAATTTAAAAGGGCAAAAGTTGGCAGATAAAATGACAGGAACCGTAATCTCCATAGCTCCCTTGTCTGTTCAGCCAGATATTTCCATGCCTCCGATTCCGGCAGCAGGGTTGATTCTGACGGATGCAGTTAAAGCAAGAAATGCTGAGGTAAAAGGGGGCGGCGGAGGTATGGTGGAGGTGGTTCCGGGGCTTGCAATCGGAGATAAAGTGTTAATGCTCCGGGTTTCTTCCGGTCAGTGTTATGTTATATTAAGCAGGTTGTAGGAGGGATTATGGCAGTATTACCTCAAAGCATTGGGAAAGAAGCATGGCTAAAAAACACAGGGCAGCCCACAAACACATTCCTCATAGATTGGGCATCCAGGCAGATTGCCGGAATGGATGACGGCCTTGCAGCAATGCGTCAGGCAGTAGAGATTATTTTGCAGAATGAACGGTTCCGGTGGCAGATTTATTCGTCTGATTTTGGCAGTGAATTAGAGGAACTGGTGGGGGAAGAATACGATTATATTGTCAGTGACCTTCCGCGCCGCATAGAGGAGGCATTTTCTACAGACAGCAGGATTTTATCTGTGGAGAATTTTACCTTTTCTGAGCCGGGAACCGGATCTTTGGTTTGTTCCTTTGATGTAGTAACGGTTTTTGGGACATTGGAGCAGGAGGTGGTTTTATGATTGATTTATCCGGATATACTGCCAAATCCATTGAGAGGGCAATGTTAAGCCAGGTTCCCGATAATATAGATACCAGGGAGGGTAGTATGATACAGACAGCGGTGGGACCGGTGGCCTGGTATTTGGAGGGGCTTTACCTGTTGCTAAAACAGATGCAGGAGAACGCCTATGCGGATACAGCGGTGGGGCAATTTTTGGATTTGATTGTGCAAGAGCGTGGCCTGAGGAGAAAACAGGCTGTTCCTGCTGTTAGGAGGGGGACCTTTGATGTGGCAGTGGCGTCAGGCTCCCGGTTTAAAACCATGAACGGGGCTGATTCTGTAATTTTTGTAACAGGAGAATTATTATCCTCTGCAGATAATGTTTACAGCTATGCCATGACTTGCCAGACACCAGGGGCAATCGGAAACAGTTATGTGGGGAACTTGTTGCCTGTTACAGCCGTCCCAAATCTTAAGACAGCAGTTTTAGGTGAGATCATTATGGCAGGAACAGAGGAAGAAACGGATGGAGCCTTAAAGAAACGATATTTTGAGACTTTTCAAGTGATGGCTTTTGGCGGGAATATCCCGTCTTACCGGAATGAAATTCTCAGCATTCCTGGTGTGGGTGCAGTTCAGGTCTATCCAGTGTGGAACGGAGGAGGCACTGTTTTGTGCAGTATTTTGGATGATGAGTTAAAGCCTGCGCTTCCTGCTATGGTTGAGCAGGTACAGAACAGGATCTGCCCGCCTGAAAATGGGGAAACGGATCCTTCAGAAAATGGGTATGGCGTGGCTCCCATTGGAGCTGCAGTAACCGTGACTACTGCTACGCCTTTGGTGCTTGATATCTCTTGTGATATTGCATTTATTGCCGGTATTTCAGATGGGGAGAAAAACTATCAGCATGAAATTGAGCAAAAGATTCAAGAGTATTTGTATTCTGTAAAGGAATCCTGGGGAAAGTCTTTAAAGGGCTATAAGATTGATTATTCTGTTACCGTATATATTTCCCGCATTATTTATTCGGTTTTGACGATTCCGCAAATTGCCAATGTAACACATGTGAGAATCAATGGCTCAGAAAATGATTTATCCCTTACAGAAACAGCAAAGCTGCAGCAGATACCGGTATTGGGGGAGGTGTCGGTGAATGGCGGGTGAAAATGCAACAGAAGTATTATGGGCACAGCTTCCGGTATATTTCCGGCCGGTTATGGAATTTCAGGAGATTTTAAAAGCTCATGGATGGGGGTTACATCAAGCAGAAAAGGAAATAGGGTGTATAAGGGATAATCTCTATATGGCTTCTTGCGACGGACAAACCCTATCGTATTATGAAAATTTAATGGGATTAAGCGGAGATAATGCTCTTAGCCTCTCTTTGGAAGAACGGCGTTCGCTTGTTTTAGCGCAATATGCGATGCGTCCTTTGTATACGTTCTTAGCCTTGAAAGAAATGCTGAGCTGTGCGGTGGGGGCTGACGGTTATCGTGCAGAATGCTTGTATGATTCTTATCGGTTGATTGTAAAAGTGATGGAACAGGATATAAAAAAGGTAAAAGAGCTGTATAACATGATTGCGCTTATCAGGCCAGCGCATATCACAATAATGGTTTATGCAGAGTATAGGGGTGAAGTTTCCATCCCTATAAAACAGGCGGCAGCAATAACCTTTACTAGCGCTTTTTATCCTCGTTTGAATATCCCAAAGCTTTTCTTAAATGGCATGTGGAAGCTGGATAAGAGCCAGAAGCTCAGTGGCTATGACGGTTATGGAAGGTTGGATTTTTATCCTGTGGCTGTAAAGTTTCAGGCCAATATAAGAGGGATGCCGCAGGAGAAGCTCTTGTATCGTGTAGTAGCCGGGGCCGGGGAAAAGCTGCAGACGGCGGAAGCGGTATCTGTCAAGGTCCAGGCGGAGTGTAAGGCTGCGGACAAGGAGAGGGTGCGGATCCAGGCGCCTGTAGAAGCAAAAGCAGAAACCGGGGATATCCGGATGTATAACAGGAACAGGTTAGATGGTGTGTGGAAGCTGGATGGGAGGCGCAAGCTGAATGGCGGAGTTAGTGTGTTATAAATGCTTAGGGAAATTCTGGATTCCCCTAAGCAAAGAATGATTCAAAAACTATATTAAGAGATAATGAGAGCGCCCTTTTTGTGGAGGGCGTTCTTTAATGCAAAAAATTAAGGAGGACATTTATGGCAGATAACAAAGGGGTAATTACAGCAGTGGGAAGGAAAAAGCTGTGTATGGCACATGCAGGGGATATAGAGCTGCCAGTCATCACGCAGATGGCCTGGGGTTCCGGTGGCGCAGATGAAACAGGACAGCCCATTGATACCACCGGGAATGAGATCGGCTTGTATCAAGAGCTGCTGAGAAAAGACATTGAATCCCATTCCTATGTGAACGAAGGGAAAACCACCTGCAGATATACGGCAACACTGGAGGCGGGTGAATTGGATAATTCTTACATATCTGAGATGGGACTGTATGACGAGGACGGGGATCTGGTTGCTTACCGCACCTTTATGCGGAAGGGGAAGGACGCCGATATCCCGCAGATCTATGACATGGATGAAATCTTTTAGGATGGAGGTGCGGGATGGCATTTGTATTGAAAAATCCCCCGGAGTTTACGGTGGAGATAAACCAGTGGACAAGGGAGACAGATGCAGACGGCGCAGAGATGGCAAAGGATATCGAAAAGCTGCTGAACAATGATTTCTACTTAAAGACCGAATTGGAACGCATGGACCATGTAGCTTTGGCTGTGCTGCCTGCATCCGGGTGGACAGGCAGCAGCGCTCCCTATATCCAAACTGTAAGCGTGGAAGGCGCGAAGGAAGATCGGGATGCACGCCTGGTAAGTGTCCTTGCGGACGGGGCTTCTTTGGAGGTGCAGAAAGCCTACATGAAGGCGTTTTCCCTTATCAGCAGCGGGACCGGGGTATTGGGGGAAGGGGTGGCTACCTTTAAGGTGTATAAGAAGCCAGCGACGGATATTACCGTTGGGCTGCTGGGGGTGATGTGATGGGAAAAATCTATATGGCCGGGGCAGGCGGAAGCGGCGGGGACTTAGATCTGGTGACGGCGGCTTCTGGGGATATCCTGAAAGGGAAGGTGATTGTCGGGCCGGACGGGGAGCCCCTTACCGGGACGCTGGCCCTGTCCGGGAATGCGGCGGATTCCCAGGTGCTTACCGGCAAAACTTATTATAATACGGATGCAAAAACAAAGAGGACGGGCACTATGGCAAATCAGGGAGCGAAGACAGCCTCTCTAAACTGCGGGGGCAGCTATACCATCCCTGCGGGATACCATAACGGTTCCGGCAAGGTGACGGCCAACAGCCTGGCGTCTCAGACAAGCGCTACAGCGGGAGCCGGGGATATCCTAAGTGGGAAGACGGCGTATGTGAATGGGAGTAGAGTGACCGGAAATATGGCAACGCTTACAGGAGGCACATTCAAGTCTACAAAGGTAAACCAAGTTATTTCTTGTTCAGGAAAGAAAATGATTGGTGATATCACGATAACAGGAGATGTTAATTTGCTGGCAGCAAATATTGTTAGTGGCAAAAGCATACTTGGTGTGGCGGGAAGTGCAAAGAAATCTCGGTATTTAAAAGTAACTGTAACGTCGTCATCATCTAAGAAAGCTTTTACAGATTGGTCTGGGGCCAGCAAAAGTTTATACTATGTTACATATGGGGCGATTGATTTCACACCTGAGATGTTTTTTTGTAGGTTAGATGATTCCTCTACAAACTGTTCGGTTCTGTCCGAGCCAAACTCTGGTCAGGTAGGAGTTTTTGGCAGTACTGTGACCGGTTATGATGTTTTTGCGGGTTATGCGATTAACAGAACCGGTAATTTCTATTATGGTAAATCATCGGGGTTTCAAATACCAGTAATTCTTGGCAATCGAACATATTATTTAATGATATTTGGATATTAGGAGGGAATGAGATTGAAAACACTAATCATTTATGATAATTCGGGGAAAATTTTTGGGATATATAACGGGAATTATACGGTTCCTGGGGGAGGCATAAATTATTTGGAAACAAAAATCCCAGAAAATCAGAGGCCTGTTTCTGTAGATGTAGATACCAAAGAATTGGTATGTGAGGAGATTCCTCCAGATGTGGTGAATCAGCTTCAGGAAGAAGTAACCAATATTCAGTTAGCACTAGTGGAACTATATGAAGGAGAGAGGTGAGTAGTAGATTATGGCGAGAGTGTATGCAGATTTAATCCGGAAAGGAATAAAGACCATAGATGATGTGCCGGAGAAGCTGAGGGCAGCAGTTATGGCTGTTTTAGCGGAGTGAAGACGGATGTCTGGTTTTATCCCGGAAGGAGGTGAAAAAAGGAGATGTATGTGGATGCACAGACAGTCATAGCAGCGGCTTCTCTATTTGGAGCTGTGACGGTGATTTTTGGAGGAATCTTTGCAGCTTACCGTTGGTACATACGGCAGAATCTTCAGGATGAGGACATCAACGCAATGAAAGAGGAGATGTGCCTGTTGACTTATGGGGTGTTATCCTGCCTGAAAGGATTGAAGGAACAGGGCTGCAATGGCCCGGTAACGGAAGCAATCGGAAAGATTGAAAAGCATATGAATCAGGAAGCGCATAAGTAAACGATAACAATACCAGAAAACGGGAGAAAAGAGGGAAAGTATGAACGTAAATGAAATGCTTCAATATGTATCGTATCCGTGATTACCCAGGTGATAAAGTCCTGGCCAGGTCTGGACAGGCTGCCTACGTCAGCAGTGGTGATTGTGCTGTCACTGCTTCTATGCCCGGTATCCTTTGTGGCTATGATGTCCTGGATGAAACAGCCAATACAGTGGTGGTATTTGTTTGCCTGCATGATAGCGGCGTTTGTAGTGGCTCTGGTATCCATGGATGGCTGGGAGCGGGTGAGGGAAATATGGGAACGTACTGGATATAAAGAAACAGAATAATGGTTGCGATGGTCGCAACTCAAACGGGGGCAGGATAACCTGCCCCTCATTTTATAGATATAGAAAGGGGTTATTTTATGACAGCCGTAGAGAAATTAATCAGCATAGCCAAAGAAGAAAACGGATATCTGGAAAAGAGATCAAACAAAGACTTGGACAGCAAGACAGG
>OFGX01001945.1_pt1 | contig 11480 bp, 11 predicted proteins | sample 1521831 | NCBI WGS metagenome assembly OFGX01 (sample SAMEA3504080, study PRJEB24116) | mouse gut metagenome | biome: mouse gut; feature: mouse-associated habitat; material: faeces | place: Denmark | collected 2011
TGTCTCCGCCGTGTACGGCAGATACCTTTCCATCCGCAATCTTGATCAGCGCATCTCCCTTTGTACCTTCAGGCAGTAGTTCACCACCCTGGCATAGTTGGACTTTTCCAGCTTCCGCAATCCGGCGCCGGAGATCCCTGCACGGTCCAGGATAGTTTTAATGGCACAGTCCCGTACCGGGTAGGTTTCCCCTCTGACCTTTAATGCCAGCTGGGTATTCTTCTCTGTATCCCTTAAAATATCCTCCCAGTCTGCTTCTGAAGATGTTTCCATATGCTCCGCCTCCTGGCTGATTGGAACCAGCCTGAGAGACCTGGTAGGCTTTCTAATCCATGTGGCAGCCTTTGCTCTTTCTGCCAGAAAATCCAGCATTTCCTTTGGGTTTGCAAACGTCGTTTCAAACGCGTCTGCATAGATTCTTGTTTCATTCATGTGTTCTTCCACCTTTCTTAAATAAATTTTTTACACAGAAAACCTGCCACCGGCAGCTTTTCACTGTTTACGGGGGACGGTGGACGAGGGGACGGGAGACGAAGGACGGAGGTAATAAAAACTGGCAATTTATCATTTCCGTAAAATCTGCCTATGGCAGTTTCCTCCGAAGGATTGCAATAAAAAAGGAATGAAACAGAGCTGTATTCTCCATTCATTCCACATTAACTGGCTGGTATGCCGCTTAGCGCATATCCCGCCCAAAAAACAAAAAGTGTCACTACAAGCTGGAAACGGCATATGGTGACACTTCTTACAAACATAAACAGCTTATGCAGACAGATTCTTTTTTTCTGCCCTGTGCTTTTGGGATTCCTGACAATCCGAAAGCTTCCCCACAAGGGACATGCATAACTATATCAGTATAGTAACACAAGATATAGATGATGTCAATTTTATTTATACTATATATAGATTAATCTTTTGCGCATACACAATATACAGTGCTATGCATTACTTTCTGTGATAAATTCTATGGTCTCTCCCAGAAAATCTTTACATGTATGCTGAACCTTTCCATACAGCCGGTCATCCTGTTTTGCAGACTCGCTGCAGGACTCCATATAAGGGCACTGATCACAACTGTTCTGTATAGCGTTCTTCAACCATTCAATTTCTTTGGCAGTCCCGTTTACCTTCACTCGCATCTACTCCTTCCAACAATCATCATATCCCACAAAGCACGGTTTATCACATTATTCTGTGAAATTCTTTCTTCTATTGTATTATATCCCTAATATACGGATATAATCAATCATATTCTAATATATACAGCATTTATAACTATTGTATTCCGTAATTCTACATAATCAAATAGGATAAAATAAATTTGAGAGGTGTAGAAAATGGATAAAAAGTATGTAGCAGACCGTATCACGGAGTTACGGATTAAGAAAAATGTATCAGAATACCAGATGAGCCTAGACCTGGGGAAGAACAAAAGCTATATCCAGAATATCAGCTCCGGACGCTCCCTGCCATCCATGAGCCAGTTTTATGAAATCTGCCAGTACTTTAATATCACGCCATACCAGTTCTTTGACGAGGAATTACACAATCTTCCGTTGTACCAGAAAGCCTGTGACCTTCTGAAGCAGCTAGATGAAGATGACATGATGACGATCATTCCTCTCTTAAAACGCCTGTCTAACAAAGAATAATAAGGGATTTTACCGGATTGACTCCAGGTGATTCGGTTTTTTCTTGACCTTTTTTATCATTTCTTGATTTATTTTAACTTTTTCCAAAAATTTTCCAATCTCCCAAATTTCAACACTATTACTTATATGAGAAGACAAATAATCAAGGATTATTTGTGCTTTCACGTACCTTGACAATTCCATACATCTTTCAGGAGATTGATACCGGGTGCTGTAGATAGTGTGCATGGACGCGCGCCTACAACTTAAAGATTACACAGTAACGCCTGCTACGTGGCCGAAAAGGGCATAGGAACTGGCTTCTGAAAGATCGGTAACATTAATAATTTGAAATTTACAAGGCAGCAAAAGGGACGTATAATAGAAATATGAGGAGTTTGGCTATACGTTACCTATGCTGTCAAAAGAAAGGAGTATATATGACAGCAAATTCTAACCAAAAAACATCTGCTGTACATCCAGAAGGATCAACGACTTACTCTGTACAAGAAATTGCCGTCATTTTAGGTATAAGCAAGAAATTAGCATACAAATTATGTGAAGAGAACTGCTTTATCTCAAAACGAATTGGCAGAATCATACGGATAAATAAGAGATCCTTTGAGGACTGGCTGAATAGCGGGGCTAATTAAAAAAGGAGAAAACGTATGGCTACGATTATTAAACGTAAGAAAAATTATTCGGTTGTTTACTACTATGAAACCGAATCCGGCGAGAAAAAGCAAAAATGGGAGACATTTACAAACCGTAAGGATGCCAACAAACGGAAGATTGAGATTGAGAACCAACAAGAACAGGGAATTTTTGTTGCTCCTACATCACAAACACTGGAAGATTTTCTATATGACTTCGTAAATTTATATGGTGAGAAGAAATGGAGCATAAGCACATATGACAATAATGTATCGCTGATTGGTAACTATATCACCCCCATCATTGGAAAGACTCCAATCCAGAATATCAATCGGAAATTTGTAGATCAGTACTATAACACGCTTAAAAAGACAAAACCTGTAATGGTACAAAATAAGCAGCCCAGAAGTGAATACTTGCCGCCACAAACGATTGAGCGGATCTTCAAGCTGTTATCCTGTGCTTTCAGGCAGGCGGTAAAATGGGAGCTTGTAGGAAAGAATCCTTTTGAGCTTTCAGATGCATTACCCAAAATAAAATATAAAAAGCGCGATATATGGGATGCAGAGACTATTTCCAAAGCACTCGATGAATGCAGGGACGGAAAGTTGTATATTGCAATGAATCTTTCTTTTGCATGTTCTATGAGAGAAGGGGAGATTCTTGGCCTGACCTGGGATATGGTGCACATTTCGGATGAAGACATCAAAGCTGACAACACTTATATAGATATTCAAAAAGAATTGTTGAGAGTATCGAAACGGACGATTGAGATTCTTGACAAAAAGGATATCTACTTTATCTTTCCGCCGCTGATGCCAAATACATCCACAAGGGTTGTCTTAAAAAAGCCAAAGACCGACAGCAGTATCCGCCGCGTATGGATTCCGAAAACCCTTGCCTATATATTGAGAGACTGGAAAAAGCATCAGGATGAGCTGAAAGAATTCCTTGGCGATGAATATCAAGATTTCAATCTTGTTGTGGCACTTCAAAATGGACGTCCCTGTGAAGGCAGGGTGCTTTTGAAATCTTTTGAGGAACTTCGTACCAGGGCAAAGCTGCCAAACGTAGTATTCCATTCACTGCGTCATTCCAGTACGACATATAAGCTGAAATTAAACCATGGTGATATTAAGGCTACGCAAGGAGATACCGGTCATGCACAAACGGATATGATCACAGAAATTTATTCCCACATTTTGGACGAGGACAGAAAAGTAAATGCTCAAAAGTTTGAAGCTGCTTTTTATAAGAATCCTGATTTACGCAAATCTGGGTCGTCAGCTTCGGATACACAGACAAATTCCGGTGATATTGATCTGAATATATTGATTAAAAAGTTAAAAGACTCTCCGGAATTAGCAACTACATTGGCCCAGTTATTAGTTCAATAACTTATTAGCAGGAAAACCTGCTAATTCTCCTATTAGCAGAGGTGCTGATTTTATTAGCAAACTATGGCGTTATGGTTCGTTTCCATATTAGCAAACATGATTTTTTATGCATTCGATATTTTGCATGAATAAAGAAATAATCTGTTCTGTTAAAAAACGCCGCAAACCTTATGTTTACGGCGTTTCTACGTTCCTGACTGGAGTCGAACCAGCGGCCTATTGCTTAGGAGGCAATCGCTCTATCCTACTGAGCTACAGGAACTTGTGTATATTATAACGGTTTTATTCAACCATTATAAACAAATTATGCAGTTTTTGTTTTGAACGAGCACCCACTTAGGAGGCGGTCGCTCTATCCAGCTGAGCTATAGCGACATTTTGAATATCTGTCCATATCTACTTTATCTATTCTTTTAAAGTCCAGATACTCAACACTGTTTATTTTAACACCAGACCTATATAAAATCAATCATTTTTTTTATTTCAGCACAAATTTCATCGAATTTCTTGTGAACCATAATCTGTATGACCGCCCATGATTCGTTTTAGAAATTGATATCCCCCTGCAGCCAGATGGTCCCTTTAAAACGTCTCCCGATCTCTGGTTCACCGAGCAGTTCTTTTTTGGGGACACATACGTCAAACTGCAGTTCATTGACATCCAGGCGGAGCTGGTACAGCTTCTCTTTCGTGATCTGATTTTCTGCCTCGCTGACATCCAGAATCTCTCCCATGATCGAGTAGATATCACATTCCACTCCATAAGGCATAAAATATGTATCCACAATTGTAAAGACATCCTCGTATAAAAGCCGCCTTGATACCTGGGAATAGATGTCGATATCATCCAGGGTCAATGTCTCAATGGCACTCTGGTCGCCATTTCTTGCGGCGTTCAGAAGATTTCTGCGGTTGTCTGAAGCTTCGCTTACGCTGTCGATCTGCCGCTGACTCTTCTGCACGGGAAGCAAAATCTTTCCCGAAAGAGCCAGACCGGAAAATGTAACGGAAGTATTCAGCTTGGACATTCCTCCAAGCTGACATTCCTTTTTATATTCAATTCCATTTTTCAGGCAGAAGATCAGGCTGATCCCAACTTTTGGGTCCTCGCAGATTCCAACATACTGCTCCCTGTCTATTCTCTTTTCTACAATGACTTCTGAAAACGTGGTAATTCCGCTGCCGTTAAAATAGGGAATATAGTAATCTGCATCAAAATTTTCATTTTCATCCATTTCCCCATACAAAGCAATCCCGATCCCCCTTCCGAATTCCTTTCGAAATTCGCAAAAGTCGGTGGATTTGTTATATGATATAATTGTCTGGTGTTTAAAATTTTTTTCAACCTGAGCTAGTATTTCTTTTAACTCTTTTTTTGTAGAAAAATTTCCGAATCCAATTGCTTTTAAATATTGATGCATAATATTCTCCATTTTTCATATTTATAGAGAACCGCAGCAGTATGAAAATGCCGGCTATGCGGCAGACTGATCAGCGGTTCCGGATATCTGTTATTGTATTTATTGTTACTATTCACAGTCAGGCAAAAAATGTCAGTCAGATCCATCAAATGCAACTTGTAAGAAGCTGATTAATAATTTTTATCTGACTGGAATCAGTCACTTCACCCACATAAGAAAAATGTCAAGATGCCCGGCATCGGCAGACATCTGCCGGCTGTTTTTGCGCATGTGAGTGAAATGACTGTGATTAGTAACGATTTATTTTTTCGGAGTGATCATAGTAGTTCCTCCCATATAGGGCTGCAAAGCTTCCGGAATTTTTACAGAACCGTCTTCCAGAAGATTATTTTCCAAAAATGCGATCAGCATTCTCGGAGGAGCAACTACCGTATTATTCAAAGTATGAGCAAAATATTTGCTGTCTTTTCCTTTTACACGGATACCAAGCCTTCTCGCCTGGGCGTCTCCTAAGTTGGAGCAGCTTCCCACTTCAAAATATTTTTTCTGTCTGGGAGACCATGCTTCAACGTCAACGGATTTTACTTTCAAATCCGCAAGGTCACCGGAACAGCATTCCAAAGTGCGGACCGGAATATCCAGGGAACGGAACAAATCTACCGTATTTTTCCAGAGTTCATCATACCACTTCGGGCTTTCTTCCGGCTTGCAGACTACGATCATCTCCTGCTTTTCGAACTGATGGATACGGTAAACACCCCTCTCCTCGATTCCATGCGCTCCTTTTTCTTTTCGAAAACACGGTGAATAGCTGGTCAGTGTCTGGGGCAGTTCTTCTTCCTTCAACTGTGTATCAATAAATTTTCCTATCATGGAATGCTCGCTGGTTCCGATCAAATACAGATCCTCGCCTTCAATCTTATACATCATTGCATCCATTTCCGCAAAACTCATGACTCCTGTCACCACGTTGCTCCGGATCATGAAGGGCGGTACGCAATAGGTGAATCCGCGTCCAATCATAAAGTCTCTTGCATATGCAATGACTGCGGAATGAAGCCTTGCAATGTCGCCCATCAGATAGTAAAACCCATTTCCGGCAACCTTTCTCGCACTCTCCATGTCAATGCCGGAAAACCGTTCCATAATATCCGTATGGTATGGAATTTCAAAATCAGGAACTACCGGCTCACCAAAACGTTCAACTTCAACATTTTCCGTATCATCTTTTCCGATCGGCACAGACGGATCTATGATATTCGGAATGGTCATCATATCCTTCTTCAGTTTCTCTTCCACTTCTTTTTCTTCTATAGAAAGTGCTTCCACCCGATCCGCATTTTCAGCAATCTGCCGTTTCAGCTCTTCTGCCTCTTCCTTTTTTCCCTGAGCCATCAGACCGCCGATCTGCTTGGAGATCTTATTCTTTTCCGCACGGAGTGTTTCTACCTCCTGCTTGATCGCCCTGTTTCTGGCATCCAGCTCTAATACTTCGTCAACCAGCGGCAGTTTTTCATCCTGAAATTTATTCTTAATATTCTGTTTTACAATATCAGGATTTGTCCTTACAAATTTTATATCTAACATTGTTCATTCCTCCGTTTTATGTTTTCGGCAATAACCATTATATCTTTAGAGCTTATTTACAAATTCTTATAGTAAAAGGCACACTATTATGACCATTCGGACCCTCCATAAAATATACCCAAGGGCGCCCCATCATGGCCATCCGGCCGTTTCATGTGGTACATAATCTGGTATTTTTTTATACAGTTTACAGTTATCTTAATTTTTTCAGATCCATATCCTTGAAGTCATATGCTTCTTGAAAAATGGCCCGTTCTAACGATTCTTTTTCTTCCTCGGCAAGCTCAATATAACTTTCTCCCTTGACGATCTCTTTGATATAGGTGTAACATGCATCCCTGCTGTGCATCGCATTTAAAACCCAGCCGCTGTCTTCTTCGTCCAGCATTGTCAGGGCGAAACTGAGATTACCTCCCATTTCCTGAAACGCATTGTACCGGATGATTCCAACTTTCTGATAATTTTTCCTTATCCTTTTATTCATTTTACGAATCTGCTCTTCATTCTTCCTCGTAACCCTAGAAATCTTATCCAACTCAGCGAATTTATCTAAAATGCTTTCTTCCAGATTCTTTCCATCTTTTCCTCTCATAAACATGGAATAGTTTCTTTTCAGCCTTTTATACTTCATGTTGACACTTATCAATAATACAAATAAAAATATTTGGATCAAGAACAGCAATGCGATCAGTTCATCTGTCTGAATGCCTATTTTGGAAATGAATGCACTTACCATAAATGTCCTCTCTTGCGTGAGTGAAAAATCAAACAAGCAAAATTTTTGTTATTGGCTGATCGTCATAATCAGATCATAAATTCTTTCTAATTCTTCTTCCGAATAATATTCTATTTCGATTTTTCCTTTGCCATTCGCTTTTGCATTGATATTGACCTTTGTTCCCATAATATTTTTCATTTTATCAACAAGGTCATCATATACAAACACATGTTCTATCTTTTCTTTTTCAACCGGCTTCTTCGGATTCTTTAAGGATTTGACCAGTTTTTCCGTCTCCCGGACACTCAGCTTTTCATCAAATATTTTCGTTGCAATTGTATACTGCTGCTCTTTGTTATCAATCGCAAGAAGTGCTCTGGCATGTCCGGTTGAAATCATATCGTCAATGATCATCTGCTGAACCTTGTCGTTGAGCTTCAAAAGCCGCATGGAATTTGTTACCGCAGTCCTGCTTTTTGATACTCTTTCCGCAACTTCGTCCTGCTTAAGGTTGAACTCCTCGAGAAGTCTTTTGAACGCTACTGCTTCTTCAATTGGATTGAGATTTTCTCTTTGTATATTTTCAATCAGGGAAATTTCAACGACTTCCTGCGGTGAATATTCTTTTATGATTACCGGAACTTCTTTTAACCCGGCAAGCTTTGCTGCACGCCATCTTCTTTCGCCTGCTATGATCTCATGATACCCTTTTTTTCTCTGAACAATGAGAGGCTGCAATATGCCGTATTGTCTGAGAGAATCTGCAAGTTCCAGAAGTGCATCCTCGTCAAATTCTTTTCTTGGCTGGCTTCGGTTCGGCTCTACTTCATTGATATTCAGCAGCAATTCTCCGGTCTTATTTTCCGGTTCAATGATCTCTGTTTTATCTATTTGCGTCTCTTTACTTTTTGCAGCTTTTTCATCAGGTGCTTTTGATTCAATCTCTGTTTTAACATTTTTATCTGGTATCAGGCTGTCTAATCCTTTGCCAAGTCCATTTCTTTTTATTGGCATTCATCACTCCTCCTCTCCTCTGTGAATCACTTCATCTGCTAACTGCATATAGCTTTCTGCACCTGCTGATTTTGGATCATAGACATTGATCGGCATTCCATAGCTCGGTGCCTCAGCAAGCCTTATATTTCTTGGAATAATTGTTTTATAAATATTTTGATTCAGATTGTCTTTTACATTCTCCACTACCTGCAGTGAAAGATTTGTCCTGGCATCATACATTGTAAATACAACGCCTTCAATCTCCAGTGATGAATTAAGACGTTCCTGAACCAGTTCAATTGTATGTATCAATTGGCTTAATCCTTCCAGAGCATAGTATTCACATTGGATTGGAACTAAGACAGAATCAGCGGTGGTCATAGCATTGATCGTGAGCATGCTTAAAGCAGGAGGACAGTCTATAATCACAAAATCGTACTTATCCTTTATTTTTTCCATTTCTTTTTTGATAATAAATTCTTTATTATCTACGCCAATCATTTCTATTTCTGCCGCTGACAGATCAATATTTGAAGGGAGTACATCAAGGTTGTCCAACACATTTTCGCAAATGCATTCTTCTATTCCGGCATTTCCTATGAGAAGATCATAAACGCTGCTTTCGATCTCATCCTTGTCAACACCTAACCCACTCGTCATATTCCCCTGTGGGTCCAGGTCAAGTGCCAGAACTTTTTTTCCAAGATCTGCCAGACATGCTGATAAATTTATGGCAGTCGTCGTTTTTCCTACGCCTCCCTTTTGGTTGGCTATTGCAATTACTCTATTCATTTGTAGTACTCCTTTCTTTAATACAGTTTATTATATCACTATTCAAAAATAGAATCTACACCAAATATTTAAAATATTGTATATATTTTGGATTCTGTTTGTTTTCAGTCGGGGTTTTTGGTAATACGAATTGTATTGTTTTGTTTAATTATGGAGTTTTAAGATTTTTGTTAGTTTATGAAGGTAGAAAACATTTTTGTAGATATGAAGTTTCATGAAGTAACAAGTTTTAGTAGTATGTTTTAGAATCTGTTTGCAAATATCTATTGATGGTTTTGGGATCGTATAATTTTTCTATATATTTGATATTTGTAATTTAGGTATCTGTAATTTGAAAGTTTATAATTTCTTTTAGATGTTTCACGTGAAACATTTTATAAAACTTACTTTAATAGTGAATTATTTTTATTGTTGTTTTCTTTTTATTTTTCTTTAAACTTTCTAACTTATGTATATATAGTAAAAAGCAAAAATTTGAATAGCATTACAGTTGGATATTCTAAAATCATTATTACTTTCCATATCTACATTATTAACTTTGTCCATTACATTTTTCACTCAATATATACTTGCTTAAAAATTATACTTTACTTCAATTTTTACAATCAAATAGCTTTACTATATTTCCTAGAATAAAAAGGATTTCTTATCTGCATTTGATAAGATTTTTAATTACTTCTTATTTACTCTGGAGATTCAATCTATATTCCAATTTATTATATAGTTTTTCACTTTATCCTCAAAGTAAATAAATGTTTCACGTGAAACATTTCAAAAAATCCTTTCTAAATTAAAATATTATTTATTAATCATTGTTCTACTACCCATTATTTTACGCTACAAAAAATAGTAAAAGTGGATCACGCCTCCACATTTTTATATCACAATAGTTTAATTATAAACAATCACAATAACAGTACCAGATTCACCTACTCCTTATATTATTGATATGCATATGCACCTTTCTATTTAGTTAGGTATATTCTTAAAAGATTCACTATATAAGCTTGATTTTTCTCCCCTAATCCACATCTTTGGTACAATTTATTTTTTTGCAATATTCCTTTGAAAATAGTTTTGTTATACTTTTTATAATCACACAACATAAAGAGTAATTATATATATAATATAATTAAATTTAATATAGATATAATTATCATTCTAAAATTCATATAGGTATTATAATTTAATTATTGTTCAAGACTAATACTACTTATTAAAATTTTTCAAATACTTTAAATACTCAGTAGTTTTTTTAACACAAATAAAATTATCAATTTAAAAATATATTAATATGCAAAGTCATTTTTTAGATTATAATTGATAATATTTTTAACAATTATATTACCTATATACAGATAAAACATATATAATTTGTATATTCATACTACTTAACCAAATCTTCATGACTCATTTTTTAGTTATCACAAAAAAACAGCTCATTTATTTTTTTTATTTACTAATATGCAATTATAATTATATATTATGTATTATATATTTTTAACTGCCACTACTCATTTTATAAATTCATAAATATTTTAATACATCTAATATATTTCCTTATAATTGGCTATAAATTATTATTTATACTTTTTTAATAATGGAAATACACATCCATTTCATATTATCTGAATATCTATATTTTTAATAAAATTTCCATTCCATTAAAATATTACTTCTCCTCCCCCCTATAATCTATCAAAAAAGGACCCCTAATATGTGTTTTCTCCCCTTAGTAGAGCAAAAAATTTTATAATAAATACTTATGCTTTTCAAAACATAAAATCTATACCATATTTAATGAGATAAATAAGTTTTTAATGTTTCACGTGAAACATTTTTTAATACGTATATTTTTTTGTAGATTATATCTTAGAATATTTACATTATAGAACTTAATCTCTTTACTTTTTAGTTTTCAATCATTAATCAAAAAAATTAGTAGCTTAGAAAAAATAGAATCAATAATCATTTTATATCCAGATATTTTAACTCATAGTGCCGTTTCTATTTTTATAATATATATTTTTATAACTATATATCAATTTTGTCATCAATCCAAAAATGAATCAAACCAATTCTATCAAAAAGTGAAATAACAAATAGTCGATTTTTACAACAGAAATAATTAAGTATTTAATTTCTAATAATCTTTTTCCTTTTATGTAATTTTATTTTAATTATGCCTAGTTTTCAAAAAAATATTTCAAAATAAGATATAAGCAAATTATATTTAATATTATTATTTTCTATATTTGCAAAACTAATAAAGGATTTAGATAAA